>X415_White_Rhinoceros__coassemble_385_pt1 | contig 10166 bp, 8 predicted proteins | sample X415_White_Rhinoceros__metabat2_high_PE_001 | metagenome-assembled genome bin X415_White_Rhinoceros | reverse complement strand
CAGCAAGTACCTTTGTGATAGCTGCTGTAAGGGTTGTCTTACCATGATCAACGTGACCGATGGTACCAATGTTACAATGGGCTTTAGTTCTTTCGAATTTCTGCTTTGCCATTTTTTAAATCCTCCTGATAAATTTTGCTCTTATGAGCTGTCTTATTTTTTCGGCAGCATCTGTGCCTTCACACGGAACGGCGCGATGCCCCGAATTTCGTACGGGTCTCAAAACCGCTCTACCCCACATTATATTTCAAACGTAGCGATATTTCAAGCGGAATTTTTAGGGTAAATGCCCAAAAGGCTTTATTTACCCTTGTTCAGAAGAACCTTCTCCTGAACACTCTTAGGTACAGGCTCGTATGTTGAGAAGAACATTGAGTAAGCGCCACGACCCTGGGTCTTTGAACGAAGTGTTGTGGTGTAACCAAACATCTCTGAAAGCGGAACATATCCGCGGATAAGCTTGGTTCCGTTAATGTCCTCTGTACCCTCGATACGACCACGTCTTGAGCTTACATCGCCGATTACATCGCCCATGTAATCCTCAGGAACTGTGATCTCTACTCTCATGATGGGCTCAAGGAGTACAGGTGCTGCCTTCTGCATAGCCTCTTTGAAAGCCATAGAACCTGCGATCTTGAATGCCATTTCTGAAGAGTCGACCTCGTGGAATGAACCGTCGTAGCAGTTAGCGTGAACGCCGAGAACGGGATATCCGCCAAGGATACCGGCCTTCATAGCCTCCTCGATACCTGCTGATACTGCGGGGATGTACTCCTTAGGAATAGCACCGCCGACAACTGTTGACTCAAACTCATAGGTCTTGTCGCCGTTAACGTCCATGGGACTGAAGATAACCTTACAATGGCCGTACTGACCACGTCCACCGGACTGCTTAGCGTACTTGGAATCAATTTCAACTTCCTTGGTGATGCCTTCCTTGTATGCAACCTGAGGTGCACCAACGTTAGCCTCAACATGGAACTCACGGAGAAGTCTGTCTACGATGATATCAAGGTGAAGCTCGCCCATACCTGCAATGATGGTCTGACCTGTCTCAGCGTTAGTAGTAACGCGGAAGGTAGGATCCTCCTCAGCAAGCTTGGCAAGTGCCTCGCCCATCTTATCCTGGCCGGCCTTGGTCTTGGGCTCGATAGCGATATCGATAACGGGCTCAGGGAACTCCATAGACTCGAGGATAATAGGATGCTGCTCGCCACAGATTGTATCACCGGTAGTAGTGAACTTAAGTCCTACTGCTGCAGCGATATCTCCTGAATAAACTTTCTCAAGCTCCATTCTCTTGTTAGCGTGCATCTGAAGGATACGGCCAACACGCTCCTTCTTGTCCTTAGAAGCGTTGAGAATGTATGAACCTGTATTCATTGTACCTGAATAAACACGGAAGAATGCAAGCTTACCTACGAAGGGATCAGCCATGATCTTGAATGCGAGTGCAGCGAAAGGCTCCTCATCGGAACTCTTACGGTGAATCTCGTTACCGTCCTTGTCTGTACCCTTAACATCCTCGATGTCGGTAGGTGCAGGCATATACTCGATAACTGCATCAAGAAGCTTCTGAACGCCCTTGTTACGATAAGCTGTACCACAGAATACAGGAATGATTGTTCCTGCAATTGTAGCACGGCGAAGTGCTGCCTTAAGGTCAGCAACCTCGGGTACATTGCCCTCAAGGAATGACTCAAGAAGATCGTCGTCAGTCTCGCAGATTGACTCGATTAAGTTCTCGCGGTATTCCTCTGCTTTATCCATCATATCAGCGGGAACATCACCAATGGTGATATCCTCACCCTTCTCATCGTTGTAGATATATGACTTCATCTCGAACAGATCGATGACACCCTTGAAGGTATCCTCCTTGCCGATAGGAAGCTCGATCGGAACAGGGTTCTTACCGAGTCTTGTTTTGATCATATCTACTACGTTGTAGAAGTTTGCACCTGCAATGTCCATCTTGTTGACAAATGCCATACGGGGTACATTGTACTTATCAGCCTGACGCCATACGGTCTCAGACTGGGGCTCTACGCCTCCCTTTGCGCAGAACACACCGATTGCGCCATCAAGAACACGAAGTGAACGCTCAACCTCAACTGTGAAGTCTACGTGACCGGGTGTATCGATGATGTTGATTCGATGCTCCAAAGCACCGGGTTTCTTTTTGCCAAACTCCTGTAATGTCCAATGACAGGTTGTAGCGGCTGAAGTTATAGTAATACCCCTCTCTTGCTCTTGCTCCATCCAATCCATTGTAGCTGTACCTTCATGAGTATCACCGATCTTATAATTGATTCCGGTATAGTACAGAATACGCTCTGAAAGCGTAGTCTTGCCGGCATCAATATGTGCCATGATACCGATATTTCTTGTTCTCTCCAAAGGATATTCTCTTCCAGCCAAATTTTTACCTCCTGGTGTAAAACCAAAATTCCACTTATAGTTTCTGTATTAATTATTTGAAGATTACCATCTGAAATGAGCGAATGCCTTATTAGCCTCAGCCATCTTATGCATATCTTCCTTACGACGTACTGCAGAACCTGTGTTGTTAGCAGCATCCATGATCTCGCCTGCGAGTCTCTCCATCTGAGTCTTCTCGCCTCTCTTACGTGAGAACATGGTCATCCAGCGAAGTGCCAGAGCCTGACGTCTCTCAGGTCTAACCTCGATAGGTACCTGGTATGTAGCACCACCGATACGGCGTGCCTTAACTTCGAGTACGGGCATAATGTTGTTCATAGCTGCTTCGAAAACTTCCATAGCATCTTTGCCTGTGGTCTCAGCAACCTTATCAAATGCGCCGTAAACGATCTTCTGAGCTGTTCCCTTCTTGCCATCAAGCATGATGTTGTTGATGAGCTTGGTAACAACCTTGCTGTTGTACATAGGATCAGCTAAAATGTCTCTTTTAGGTGTATGTCCTTTACGCGGCATGTTAAACTTCCCTCCTTAACGAATTTGCAGCTTTATCGCTGCCATTAAATCATAGGTACTCACATTATTTATAGTGTTACATGCTCGGAATAATTTATCTCAATGTGTGTCCTCACAACCGCGGTATGGAAAAATTAGTCCAAACATTTAATCTATTCAATTATGAGAGTTAAAACTTTGTTACAAAAATTAAATTACTTCTTCTTAGGCTTCTTAGCGCCGTACTTTGAACGAGCCTGCTTGCGGTTTGCAACGCCTGCTGTATCAAGAGTACCTCTGACGATATGGTAACGAGTACCGGGAAGATCCTTTACACGGCCACCACGTACAAGAACAACGCTGTGCTCCTGAAGGTTGTGTCCCTCTCCGGGAATGTAGCTTGTAACTTCGATACCGTTTGAAAGACGAACTCTGGCAATCTTACGAAGAGCTGAGTTAGGCTTCTTAGGTGTAGCGGTCTTAACTGCTGTACAAACGCCACGCTTCTGAGGTGAAGATGTCTCAACTGACTTCTTATTTAATGAGTTAAAGCTTTTCTGAAGAGCAGGTGCTGTTGACTTCTTCTCAAGAGTCTGTCTGCCCTTTCTTACTAACTGATTAAATGTAGGCATTAAATATTTCCTCCTTCTTGGAAAAATAAAATTAAATGCGGTTGTTGACACAGTTGGAATACGTATTTTTGCATGAAAAATAGTCGCCCATAAAGTGCGCACAAGGTGCATTATACCGAAGGAGGTCTCGTTTGTCAAGTTTTTTCGTCCCCGTACAAAAAAGAAAATGAAAGATTCCTGTTTGTTTTATAATCCTATTTATGCTACACTACATTAGATATGAGTAATATCAGTATTTCCACATGGAGTAAAGATTATGAGACGTATTCTTCTTATGTTTGCGGCGAACCTGCTTCGCCTTCCTTATATGTTATACCAGCTGTTCCACATGACTAATCACATGGACAAGTACTCCAAGGAGGAGCGCTACGCCTGCCTGCATCACATAGTCCGCTGGGCTAACTGGGGCGGCAGAGTTAAGGTCAGGGCTTTTGGCGTGAACAATCTTCCCAAGGATTCGAACTTCATCATGTACCCCAATCATCAGGGACTCTATGATACACTCACAATGATTGAATCCATTGACCGTCCCTTCAGCCCCGTGGCCAAGATTGAGACACAGAATGTATTCTTATTAGGAAGAGTTATCCGAATGTTGGACGGCGAGTTCATGGACCGTGGCGATATAAGACAGTCCTTGGGCATCATCAACAGCATTGCCAACCGCGCGAAGAACGGTGAGAACTTCGTTATCTTCCCCGAGGGCACCAGAAGTAAGCTCGGTAACAAAATGCTGCCCTTCAAGCCCGGCGCTTTTAAGGCTGCCACACTGTCACACACAGCTATCGTTCCCGTCGCTTTGGTTGACAGCTATGTTCCTTTTGATGAGCCTTCAATCAGAAGGACTACGGTACAGGTACATTTCCTAAAGCCTATTCCTTACGACGAGTATAAAGATATGAAGACTCCCGAGATAGCCGAGATGGTTCAGGGAAGAATCAGAGATAAGATTTCAGAAGTCACTTCAAACAGATAAAAAACAGGAGTCCGGATTAACCCGGACTCCTTATTTATTAATATGTGTAGATTACGGTTACATCCTTGTGGCACTGTAAGATACTTGCAGGTACCTTGGGAGTAACGGGACCAAAGAATGCCTTCTCAACGATTTCTTTCTTGTCCATGCCGTTAGCAATAAGAAGAACCTTCTTAGCCTGCATGATTGCCCACATACCCATTGTAATTGCGGTCTTGGGAACCTCATCCTCGTTAGCAAAGAAACGTGCGTTGGCCTTAATGGTCATCTCGTCAAGCTTAACCTCATGGGTTGCCTTGTAGAATACATCGTCGGGCTCGTTGAAGCCGATGTGGCCGTCATGTCCGATTCCGAGGAGCTGGATATCAGTTCCGCCGAGTGACTCGATGAATGCATCATAGCGTGCGCCCTCAGCTGCAAGGTCTGCTGCCTTACCGTTGGGAACATGGGTGTTGGCCTTGTCGATGTTGACATGGTTGAACAGATTATCATTCATAAAATAGCGGTAGCTCTGGTCGTTGCTTCCGTCAAGTCCTACGTACTCGTCAAGGTTAACTGTTGTAACCTTAGAGAAATCGAGGTCTCCGCTCTTGTTCATACGAACAAGTTCTTTATATGTGCCGATAGGTGTTGAGCCTGTAGCAAGGCCCAGTACACAGTTGGGCTTATTCCATACCTGAGCAGCAATAAGTTCTGCTGCACGGCGGCTGAGTTCTTCATAGTTGCTTACTTTGATAATGTTCATAGTGTAGTCCTCCCTCGTGTTAAATTTGAACACGCGAATATTATAAACCTATGTTTTTTTTAATTACAAGATTTTTTTACGTAACAAGGCAAAATTTTACTAAACAAAACAAATTAGGGACGTAGTCAAATTCCTTAAAAAATACAAATTAGGGACGTAGTCAAATTCCTTCAGACATACAAATTAGGGACATAGTCAAATTCCTTCAGACATACAAATTAGGAACATAGTCAAACTGCACGTGAATTCGCGTGCAGTTTGACTACGTCCCTAATTTGTATGTCTCTAATTCCTACTCAAGCCGTTACAATAGCGTTAGCTGCGTGCAGGTCGAACTTCTCGACTGCTGCCTCGCGCATCTTATACTTGAGGATCTTGCCGGCTGCGTTCATCGGGAATGAATCCACGAAGTCAACGTATCTCGGTATCTTGTGCTTAGCCATGTTCTTGCGGACGTAATCCTTGAGTTCGTCCTCTGTCATGGTCTCGCCCTCTTTAAGGATAACGCAGGCCATAATCTCCTCGCCGTAGTCACGGTCCGGAACGCCGATAACCTGAACATCCTCAACCTTCGGATGAGTATAGATAAATTCCTCTATCTCCTTCGGGTAAATATTCTCGCCGCCGCGGATAATCATATCCTTGATACGGCCTGTAATCTTGTAGTAGCCTTCTGAGGTGCGTCTTGCAAGGTCGCCTGTGTGGAGCCAGCCGTTCTCATCGATAGCTGCTGCCGTTGCCTCAGGCATCTTGTAATAGCCCTTCATGATATTGTAGCCGCGGGCTACGAACTCGCCGTCAACGTTGTCAGGAAGATCCTCGCCCGTCTCGGGGTCAACAATCTTGCACTCAACGCCGAAGATAGGACCGCCTACCGTGTTAACACGCGCCTCGAGAGAATCTGTTGTCTTGGACATTGTGCAGGCAGGTGAAGCCTCGGTCTGTCCGTAGGTGATACAGATTTCTGACATGTTCATTCTCTCAACAACGTCCTGCATGACCTTGATGGGGCAGGGGCTTCCTGCCATGATGCCGGTACGCATATGTGAGAAATCGGTCTTATCAAAATTCTCGTGGCCGAGCATTGCGATAAACATTGTAGGAACACCGTGGAATACGGTTATCTTCTCACGATTGATGCAGTCCAGACCCTTTCTGGGAGAGAACGCGGTAATAGGGCTCATGGTAACGCCGTGTGTCATTGATGCGGTCATTGCAAGTACCATGCCGAAGCAGTGGAACATGGGCACCTGAATCATCATACGGTCTGCAGTGGACAGATCCATGCAGTCACCGATGGCCTTGCCGTTATTGACTACATTATAATGTGTAAGCATTACGCCCTTAGGGAAGCCTGTGGTTCCCGAGGTGTACTGCATATTGGCAACATCGTTCTTGCCTACGAAGCGGCGGCGGAATTCAACCTCCTTGGGGGAAACCGTCTCAGACAGGGCAATTGCCTCGTCCCAGGTGAAGCAGCCGGGGCGCTTCTCGCCTACGATAACGACATTCTTAAGAACAGGGAGCTTCTCGCTGTGAAGCTCGCCGGGCTCGCAGAAGTCCAGCTCAGGGCACAGCTCGTGGATTATGTCCGCATAGCCGATGTCCTTAAAGCTCTCTATCATTACGAGCGTCTGCGTGTCAGACTGACGGAGCAGATACTCTATCTCGTGAACGCGGTAAGCCGTATTGACTGTTACAAATACAGCACCAATCTTTGTTGTAGCCCAGAAGGCAATATACCACTGCGGGATGTTGGTCGCCCATACTGCCACGTGGTCACCCTTGCGGACACCCATGGCGATAAGGCTTCTCGCGAAGGTATCAACATCGTTTCTGAACTCAATGTATGTTCTTGTGTAATTAAGCTCTGTATAACGGAAAGCATACTGCTCAGGGAACTCCTTGCACATGCGGTCAAGCACATCCGGGAAGGTGCAGTCAATCAGCTGCTCCTTGGGCCATACGTATTTGCCCGTACCGGTCTTGTTGTCCTGCAGATAAGCCTCCTGCTCCTCGCGGTACTCTGCCATATAATGCGCAAAGTGAGGGAATACGATACCTGCGTTCTGCAGCTCTCTGTCCCATCTCTTAACCCACTCGAGGGAAATATATCCGCTGTACTTAATCTCCTGCAGTGCGGTAAATACATTGTGCAGAGGCATGTCGCCCTCGCCCATGAGCTTGTACATAGGCTTGTCAAGCTTCATTATCGAGTCCTTGACATGAACATGCTTAATATAGCTTCCGATATTTCTGATTGTCTCCTCAGGAGACTCACCCATGTATCTGTAGGGATGATGAATATCCCAAAGTGCTGCGACCCTGTCACTTCCGGTCTTGTCGAGAAGTCTCTTAAGACGCATTGTGTCACTGTACACACCGTTCGTCTCAACAAGAAGTGTTATGTTGTCATACTGTTCAGCAATCGCTGCGACTTCCTTGAGCACGGAAATAACGTACTCATCGTTGACATCGTCAACAGGCTCGGGATCTTTGTCGGCCAGAACTCTGACATAAGGTGTGTTCAGCTTCACGGCCAGCTCTATATATTCTTTAATTTCTGAGACCGCCTCATCATGCTTGTCAGCTTCCTTTAAGCAGCATCCGGCATCCAGGCAGGGGATTTCTAGTCGTAGCTCGCCAAGCTTCTTAATGGTTGCAGAAAGTTTCTGCTCACAAAATGGCTGAGCCTTAACGGCTGAAATCTCATCACCGATACCGCGGATCTCGATACCATCGAAACCAAGGTCTTTGGCCATCGAATAAATATCGACCCATGAGAAATCGGGACATGCTACTGTTGAAAAACTGATCTTCACGGTTCTCATTCCTTTCCTTAATTATTCGCTCATAATACGGGCGTTCGTCGGATATCGCCAGACAATTTGATAGTTTAGCGTTTTACATCGGTAAAGTATCCAACATTGCCTTATTCTATACCGACAGGAATAATTATGCAAGCAATTTTTATTCTTTGACGCAAAATACCCATGACTTTTGTGATGAAATCATTCTACAAGACAATATATATTTGCCTCAGGTACATCCTCGCGTCAAAGAATAAAACGCTCCGCGAGGATGCGCAGGATTCGGCGAGGAATCAGTTGGCCTTTGGCCAACCCGAATCCGCGCGCAAGACTCGCTTGCGAGTCTTGACTTTGCCTACTTCATTATTTTGTGGACGATCCATTTTCGAAGGGAGCATTGAAGTTTATGCGGTGCGGTGATATCATATCAGAAAGAGAAATAAGAATCGTATAAAGGATTGAGGTTATTATGTTACAGGAAACAAGCATGCTTTATAAGCTTACTATATTATATCTGCTCAGCAAGGTGGATTACCCGATATCCAACAACAGTCTCAGCAACTTCCTTCTGCAGAATGATTTCACAGACTACTTTAATCTTCAGCAGATTATGGGCGAGCTGATTGACGATGGATATGTCAGCCGCGATGTCATCCGCAATAAGACTCTGTACAAAATCAGTGAGAGCGGCGAGGCCACTATCAAGCTTCTCTCAAGAGAGCTGTCCGATTCGATGAAGGCAGACATCGAGAAATACATTGTCACTAACGGCATCGAGCTCAAGGAGGACATCTCCGTTATGTCCAACTACTATCAGGCAGATATCAACCACTATATCGTTAACATGTACATAGAGGAGGCCGGCGACAAGATTCTGGACATGAATATTTCCGTGCCCACTATGGCCGAGGCAGAGCGCATCTGCTCAAAGTGGTATAACTCAAGTAACGTGCTGTATCCCATTATAATGAAGGAGCTTCTGAAGTAATTATGGAAAAAGAGACCCCCATTTCAGTTATCAAGTCAGTCGAGCTGGAGACCGTAGTCGGAATTACCAGTACACTGCCCAGAAACGTGCTGCCCGAGATTGCTTTCGCAGGCAAGTCAAACGTAGGCAAGTCTTCAATGCTCAATGCGCTTATTAACCGCAAGAGCCTGGCGAGGACTTCCTCAACGCCCGGCAAGACGCAGACAATAAACTACTACAATGTCAATCAGATGCTGTATTTTGTTGATTTACCCGGCTATGGCTACGCCAAGGTCGCTCAGTCAGTCAAAGAGAAATGGGGCAAGATGATTGAGAAGTACTTAAAGAAATCCCCTACTCTGAAGGCCGTGTTCCTTCTGGTCGACATAAGACATGAGCCCGGAGCCAACGACAGGGACATGTACGACTGGATTGTTGCGAACGGCTTCAACCCCGTAATCATCGCCACCAAGCTGGACAAGATTTCCAAGGGACAGATTCAGAAGCAGACATCAATTATCCGCAAGAGCCTCGGTGCTCCTTCGGGAACTAAGATTATTCCTTTCTCCGCTGAGACCAAACAGGGACGTGACGAAATCTGGGCCGAGATAGAGAAGTTCGTCTGCGAGGAAGGCGAAGAACCGCAGAGTGCAGACCTTACAGATTAATACAGAGACATAATAAAAGGGACGAGTTCAATTTGAACCCGTCCCTGTATTTTTGTTATCAATTATGCGGTCGCATTGGAATTCCTTCTGATCTTCTTAGTGGAAGTGCTCTTGCGCTGTCTTCCGCCCTCAAGGTATACAACCTCAGGCTTAGCCTCGCCTAACGCTGCCTCCTTGGTGATGATGCACTTGGCAACAGTAGTGTCTGTCGGCATCTCATACATAACATCCATCATGATGGCTTCGCAGATAGAGCGAAGTCCTCTTGCGCCTGTCTTGCGCTCGAAGGAACGCTTGGCAATGACTTCAAGAGCCTCCTTGGTGAATTCAAGGTCAACGCCGTCAAGCTCGAACAGCTTCTTGTACTGCTTGGTAAGCGCGTTCTTGGGCTTCTCAAGGATATCGATGAGTGCCTTCTCGTCGAGCATATCAAGAGC
>X415_White_Rhinoceros__coassemble_384_pt1 | contig 10174 bp, 7 predicted proteins | sample X415_White_Rhinoceros__metabat2_high_PE_001 | metagenome-assembled genome bin X415_White_Rhinoceros | reverse complement strand
CTTAGATATAACTGCGAGCTCTGATAAGCGCAAGACAACCATTCAGATGGTAGAAGCTGTTGCCAAAGAAGTATTCATACCATTTACCGTAGGTGGCGGAATCAGAACAGTAGATGATTTCAGAGAGATTCTTCGTGCAGGAGCAGACAAGTGCTCTGTTAATTCTTCTGCAATCGAGAATCCTTCACTAATCAGTGAAGCTGCTGCTAAATTCGGAAGTCAGTGTGTCGTATGCGCAATCGATGTTAAGAAAAAGCCTGACGGCGACGGATGGACCGTATATAAACATGGCGGAAGAATTGATGTCGGTCTGGACGCTTTGGAATGGGCTAAGAAGGTCGTTTCTCTCGGCGCAGGTGAAATACTTCTTACAAGTATGGACGCTGATGGAACAAAAAATGGTTATGATATTGAGATAACAAGACGGATTTCAGAAAGTGTCAATGTTCCTGTTATTGCTTCAGGCGGTGCAGGCAAAGCAGAGCATTTCTATGATGCACTTACAGATGGCAAAGCAGATGCAGTACTTGCTGCAAGTCTGTTCCATTTCGGTGAAATAAAAATTATGGATTTGAAGGAATATCTTAGGAATAAAGGTATTTCCATCAGAATCTAAAAATGTAATAATGTAATAAAGAACGGTGATATTATGGCAGAATTATTAAAAAGCGATTTTAACTATTATCTTCCCGAGGAGCTTATTGCTCAGGATCCTCTCGAAGACAGATCTTCGTCAAGACTTATGGTTCTTGACAAAAATACCGGAGCAATTAAGCACACTGTGTTCAGCACAATAATAGACTATCTTAATCCCGGTGACTGTCTTGTAATTAACAATACTAAGGTTATTCCTGCAAGACTTATCGGTGAGAGAGTAATTGAGGATAAGCCTTTAGCTCCTGGCTACGCCAAGCCTAAGGAAGGTGCTGTTGTAGAAGTACTGCTTCTTAAGAGACTTCCCGGTGATGACTGGGAAGCAATTGTACGTCCCGGCAAAAAGCTCCGCGAAGGTTCTTATGTTAAATTCGGTGACGGTGAGCTCTACGGACGAATTAAAGAAGTTAAGGATGACGGCAACAGAATAGTACATTTTGAATATAAGGGTATTTTTGAAGAGATTCTTGATAAGCTCGGTCAGATGCCTCTTCCTCCTTACATTACACATGAGCTTAAAGACCGCAACAGATACCAGACGGTATATGCCAAGAATGAAGGCTCTGCCGCTGCACCTACGGCCGGCCTCCATTTCACTAAGGAGCTTCTTGAGAGAATAAAAGCCAAGGGTGTTATCATTGCTGAGGTTACTCTTCATGTAGGTCTTGGAACCTTCAGACCTGTTAAAGAGGATAATGTTTTGGATCATCATATGCACAGCGAATTCTATGAGGTTCTTCCTGAAGAAGCTGACAAAATCAACAATGCGCACAAAGAGGGACACAGAGTTATCTGTGTAGGCACAACAAGCTGCAGAACAGTTGAGTCTGCTGCTAATGAAGACGGAATAGTCATTCCCGGCTGTGGTAATACTGAAATTTTTATTTATCCCGGTTATAAGTTTAAGGTTTTAGACAATCTGATTACCAATTTCCATCTGCCGGAATCAACATTAATTATGCTGGTCAGCGCACTGGCCGGACGGGAGCATGTGTTAAATGCATACAAAGAAGCTGTCAACGAGAAATACCGATTCTTTTCGTTCGGTGATGCAATGTTTATTACCGAGCTTTAGTTTCGTACTCGTATTTTTAGCCTTTGTTCTTGTATTTAATAATGTTAAATGTTTTGCTGCAGCCATGACAGACATAAGAGTCGGTCTTACTTCGCTGTACGGCAAAAAGGATCATATCTCTATTTATAATAATTCGGTTGATATGGGGTATTGTTATAACAATGCCTTTGTATCAACCGATTCTTTTTATTCTTCAGGCGGTTTCACATTTGAGACAGACAAAAAGGTCTATTATATTTTGCCTGATAAATATACAAGCTATAAAGATGCAAAAAAGTATGCTGATAAGCTTTTGAAATCTGAAATAAAGGCAATACCGGCAGCTACAGATAAAAAAGTATGGCAGATTTATATTGAAGATGGTGCATCAGTACCTGAACAGTATCTTGGATATACTAAGACCAATTCAAATTCCTCTGACGCCTCAAGAATTAAAGTGTCATTCTCGGACGGTGCTTATCTTATGGATAACTCTTTTTGCGGAAGATTTCCTCAGTTTAAGCCCACAGATAAAGGCGGAGCATTAAGTCTCGGAACAAGATCATATCGCGGAAGAATTGAAATTGTCACAGAGAAACAGACTCTTACGGCTATCAACATAATATCTATAGAAGCATATCTGCTCGGAGTAGTAACCTGCGAGATGGACAGACTGTATCCTGAGGAGGCTCTTAAAGCACAGACTGTAGCCGCAAGAAGCTACGCTCTTGTCAAAGCAGGTTTTATGGCAGACGGTAACGGTTCTTCGAAATATAAACTTACTGACAATACCTATTCACAGGTATACAAAGGTATTAACGGTGAAACCGAACAGTCACTTAAGGCTGTTACGACCACCATCGGAGAAGTTCTGAAACGGGGCAATCAGGTCGTTGAAGCCTTCTATTTCTCCACAAGCGGCGGTTCAACAGAATCAAGTTCAGATATCTGGAATGTCGCAAGTCCTGTATACCAGAGAGTATTTGATAAATATGAGCGGAATCCCGAACGTCTTCCATGGACTTACGATTACTCTCTAAATGACATTGAAGATATACTTAAAGAGAACGGCGTTAACATCGGCACCATTAAAACAGTTAAACCGTACATTAGAACAGCAGGACTTAGAGTTTATTCTTTAAAGATTACAGGAAGCAAAAAGAGTGTAATTCTTGATATAAACAAAATTCAGGACTATTTCGGTCTGCCTTCCACAAAGTTCAACGTTATAACCTCTAATGCTAATCAGAACCGGGTTTTTGTCAAAAATTCTGACTCTGACACAGAAATAGTTCTTAAGAATTCTTATACAATCAGTGGCAAAGGAAGCATTAATAAGCTTTCTGACTCGTTAGATCAGTACATTCTGATAAGCGAAGACAATATGTATAATGTCGTTTCGAAGCTGCCCAAGGAAGAGCATATAGTTTTTGCCGGAATGGGTTACGGACACGGTGTTGGAATGAGTCAGGCAGGAGCTGCCGGAATGGCTGAAGAAGGATTTAATTACAAAGAAATACTCATGTATTATTACAACGGCGTGAGGATGGGGAATTATAATGATTAAACGCAAACAGACTTTAGCTGTTTATTTACTCTTAATTATGTCTGTTCTGCTATCAGGCTGCAGCGGACTGTATCATGAAGATTTAGGCTTTGATTTTAAGAGCTTTAGTGAGCCTTCTGAACTTTTGGAAGATAATTCTGAGGATTCTTATTTCCAGATTCCTGAAGATTTCGCTGAAGATTCATACGAAGACTATCCTGAAGAGGATATTGCAGAGACATATGAGCCATCTCTAAACGATAAGTTTATTTCAGAATTTGCAGCCCTTGCTCCGACAACACTTATGTCCTTTGAGGAGCTTGTAGGAGATAACGGAATATACGATTATCCCAAAGGCTTTAGAAAGCCCGGAACCTATAAGATAATTGTCGATAAGTATTATCAGGTAGTCATGGTCTATTCTGCAGATGAGAACGGTGATTATACCGTTCCCGTAAGATACATGCTCTGTACTACAGGAGCTTCAGGTTCACCTACTCCTTCAGGCACTTTCAGCATGAAGAGCTACCGTGTCAGATATGCACTTTTCAATAATACTGATGTGTACGGACAGTACTGGAGCCTTATCACGGGCAGAATTTATTTCCACTCTATTCTCTACAGCAGCAAAAACGCAGCAAGCTATACAGAAAGCTCCTATAACAATCTCGGCAAACATGTTTCACACGGATGTGTAAGACTTACAGTCCCTGATGCCCGATGGATGTATTACAATGCAGCGCCCGGGACAACTGTTGTAATACGCGACGGCTCATCAAAGGATACCGAAACGGCTGCCATACGAGAGCAGCTCGTTCTTGCCAAGCTCCCTGCACAAAGACCTGATTCTATGACAGGCGATATTCCTTATACTGATAACTGGCATGTTGAAGATATACCTAACGAGGTTGAATTCATTCAGGGCAATCAGTAAGTAGCGCAGTAATGACTTGACAAATTATACCAATATGATATATTGCAATTTAAGACTTTAATAGTTTAACGGAGGAAAGTAAAAGATGGATAACAATGTATTATCAGAGGTGGCTTCACGAGTCAAAGAAATGCGTGAACTCTCTGAGATTTCAGTACATGAGATGTCCGAAGCAACCGGCATGTCGGTAGACGAATACCTTGCTCTTGAAAATGGACAGGTAGACTTCTCATTCTCTTTTATCTATAAATGTGCCGAGAAATTCGGTGTTGATATAGCTGATATTCTTCAGGGTTCAAGCCCTAAGCTCGTTTCTTATTCAATAGTACGTAAGGGCAAGGGTATCCCGATTGCCAGACGCGAGGACTGTGACTACTTAAACATGGCTCCCAACTTTAAGAATAAGATAGGCGAGCCTTTCTGCTGTCGCCTTCCTTTTGACGAGAAGAAGATTAATGAGCCCATGCAGCTTCATGTTCATGACGGTCATGAATGCACAATCATTACCAAGGGTATGATGCGCCATCAGTTCGGCAACAGAATCGAGACTCTTTATCCCGGCGATGTTATTTATTTTGATTCGAATACACCTCACGGAGAGCTTGCCATAGGCGGTCAGGACTGCGAATTCTTCACAGTTATCATGAAGCCCGACGACAAGGGCGTAGTAAGGTTAGATACCAATACTCATGAGACTAACTGGATACCTGATGACATACTCATCGATGAGCCTAAGACCGGCGCTGTATTTGAGAAATTTATTTCCACTAAGATTGATGCCAACGGCTGTTTAAAGGAGATTAAATTCAAGCACGAGAACAGCTTTAACTTCGCTTATGATGTTGTCGATGAAATTGCCAAAAAGAGCCCTGACAAGCTTGCAATGCTCTGGGTAGATGAGAACAAGGTTCCTACAAGATTCACCTTCGGCGATATCAGCAGACTCAGCTCACAGACAGCTAATTACTTCAGAAGCCTTGGTATTCAGAAGGGCGACAGAGTAATGCTTGTATTAAAGAGACATTACCAGTTCTGGCTGTCTATCATCGCATTACATAAGCTCGGTGCAATTGCAATTCCCGCAACATCACAGCTTGTTAAGCATGATTTTGAATACAGATTCAACGCAGCAGGTGTCAGTGCAATCGTCTGTACTCCTGAAGACAATGTACCTGAGCAGGTTGAACTTGCAGAGCCTTCTTCACCTACACTGCAGAAGAAGATTATTGTCAATACGACTCGTGAAGGTTGGGAGAATTTTGATGAGGGCATAAAGAACTGTTCAGATGTATTCCCCAGACCCGAAGGTTTCGCTGCAGCAAGCGGAGATGACCTTATGCTTATGTTCTTCACATCAGGCACTACAGGTTATCCTAAGATTGCTACACATAGCTATAAATATGCACTTGGACATTTTATAACTGCCAGATACTGGCATAACATAAGACCCGACGGTCTTCATCTTACCGTATCTGACACAGGATGGGGCAAGGCATTATGGGGCAAGCTCTATGGCGCATGGCTCAATGAGGCTGCTGTATTTGTATACGATTTCAAGAGATTTAATGCAGCAGATCTGCTTCCCATGTTTGCACAGTATCAGATTACAACCTTCTGTGCACCGCCTACAATACTGCGTTTCCTGATAAGAGAAGATCTGTCACATTATGACCTCTCATCAATTAAGTACGCTACAGTTGCAGGTGAAGCACTTAATCCTGAGGTATACAACAAGTTCCTTGAAGCTACAGGCATCAAGCTCATGGAGGGCTTTGGCCAGACCGAGACCACTCTTTGTATTGCCAATCTTGTCGGCAGCAAAATTAAACCCGGTTCCATGGGTAAGCCTACTCCTTTATATGATATCGATCTTCAGCTTCCCGACGGCACAAGTGCAGGTGTCGGCGAAGTAGGAGAAATTGTTATTAAAACAAGCAAAAAGGTTCCCTGCGGTCTGTTCAGAGGATATTACCGAAATGATGAGAAGACCCTGGAAGCATGGCATGACGGATATTATCATACAGGTGATACAGCATGGAGAGACGAGGACGGATATTTCTGGTACGTCGGACGTACAGACGACCTCATCAAATCCAGCGGTTACCGTATCGGTCCCTTCGAGATTGAGAGTGTTCTTATGGAGCTTCCTTATGTTCTCGAGTGTGCTGTCACAGGTGCACCCGATGAAATCAGAGGCCAGGTAGTTAAGGCGACCATCGTTCTTACTAAGGGAACCGTCGGAACAGAAGAGCTCAAGAAGGAGATTCAGACTTACGTCAAAGAGCATACTGCTCCTTACAAGTATCCCCGAATTGTTGAATTTGTCGACGATCTTCCCAAAACAATCAGCGGTAAGATCAGACGTGTTGCTTTACGTGGATAATTATTTGAATTTTTTGAACAAAACAGACAAAATCTATTTGGGTTTTGTCTGTTTTTTTATAAAAAACAGCAAAAAATGGGTTGTATATTTAAACAGCTTTTAGTAATATATTCTATGGTGCGTTAGAAGGGGTAGTTTTCGACGTTTCTTTAGCGCCTTAAGAAACCTTTGGCAGGGATAGCCGGGGCTTTCTGTAATATATAATGATTTGGAGGAATTAGTTATGAACACTTACAAGAGTGAAGATCTCCGTAATGTAGCCATTTTAGGTCACGGCGGATCAGGCAAGACCACTCTCGTTGAGGCAATGGCGCTCAACGCCGGCATCATTTCACGTATGGGTAGTATCACTGCCGGAACAACCATCAGCGATTACGATGATGAAGAGAAGAAGAGAACCTTCTCAATCGGAACATCACTTGTTCCCATTGAGTATAATGGAATTAAATATAATTTCCTTGATACTCCCGGTTACTTCGATTTCGTTGGTGAAGTTGAAGAAGCACTTGAAGCAGCAGGCGCAGCAATCATCGTTGTTGACGCTAAGGCAGGCGTTGAAGTAGGTACCATCAAGGCTTGGGATATCTGTGAGAAGAAGGGTCTTCCCCGTATGTTCTTCGTTACAGCTATGGATGATCCTAATGCTAACTTCGCTAACGTTGTTGAGCAGCTCAAGGAGAACTTCGGAACCAAGATTGCACCTTTCCATACTCCTTTCTTTGAGAATGAGAAATTCGTTGGTTTCGTTAACGTAGTTAAGATGGGTGGACGTAAGTTCACTAAGGGCAGCGAGTACACTGATTGTGCTATTCCTGCTGATATTAAGGATATCGTTGATGAGTGCCGTCATGACCTTATCGAATCAGTTGCTGAATCTGATGAGGATCTGATGGAGAAGTACTTCGCTGAGGAAGAATTCACTCAGGAAGAAATCGATAACGCTCTTCATAAGTCAGTATTTGCAGGCGACATCGTTCCCGTACTTGTAGGTACAGGTCTTAACCAGCAGGGTACCAAGATGCTCCTTGATTCTATCAAGTCATATTTCCCTTCACCTTTAAATCACAAGGTTGTTGGTAAGAACGTTAAGGATGACAGCGCTTTCGAAGCTAACTATGATGCATCTAAGCCTTTCACAGCTAAGGTATTCAAGACCATCAACTCAAGCTTTGGTAAGTACTCACTTATTAAGGTTTGCTCAGGTAAGCTTACAAGCGATGCTTCTATTTACAACGCTGACAAGGATACAGAAGAGAAGCTTTCACGTCTGTATGTAATGCGCGGTAAGGATGCTATCGAAGTTAAGGAACTTAACCCCGGCGATATCGGCGCTATTTCAAAGTTAAGCAACACCGTAACAGGTGATACCCTTTCAACAAAGGCTACACCCGTTATGTTTGACGCACCCGTATTCTCAACACCTTATGCATACCAGAAGGTTGAGACCAAGAACAAGGGTGATGAAGATAAATTTGCTCAGGCTATGGCTAAGCTTATTGAGGAAGACAGAACCTTACGTCTTGTTCTTGATAAGGAGAACCATCAGACACTTATTTACGGTATCGGCGATCAGCAGATCGATGTTACTGTAAGCAAGCTGTTCACACGTTTCAAGGTTGAAGTTGAGACATCAAAGCCCAGAGTACCTTACCGCGAGACTATCCGTAAGATGGTTGAGAAGCAGGGTAAGCATAAGAAGCAGTCCGGTGGACATGGCCAGTACGGTGATGTTCATATCAGATTCCAGCCTTCAGGCGATATGGAGAAGGCATACATGTTCGATGAGGAAGTTGTAGGCGGCGTTGTTCCCAAGAACTTCTTCCCTGCAGTTGAGAAGGGTATTGCTGAATCAGTACTTGCAGGACCTTTAGCAGGTTATCCTGTAGTTGGTCTTCGTGCAACTCTGTTCTATGGTTCATATCATCCCGTAGATTCATCAGAGCAGGCATTCAAGATAGCAGCTAAGCTTGCAGTTAAGGCAGCATTCAATGATCCTAAGGAGAATGCATCACCTTGTCTGCTTGAGCCTATCGCTTCAGTTAAGGTTACTGTTCCCGATAAGTTCACCGGCGATATCATGGGCGATCTTAATAAGCGTCGTGGCCGTGTACTTGGTATGGATCCCATCAGCGGCGGCAAGCAGCAGATCTGTGCAGACGTTCCGCTTGCAGAGCTCTATGGTTACTCAACAGACCTTCGTTCAATGACCGGTGGTATCGGTGATTACGAGTATGTTCTTGATCGTTATGAGCAGGCTCCTTCAGATGTTCAGGCTAAGGTTATTGAGGAAGCAGCTAAGTATCGTACTGAGGACGAGGAAGAATAATTATTCAGTTTTCTATTTGAGGCCGGCGCTTTTAAGGCGTCGGCCTTTTATAAATTCATTTAAGTGAGGCAATCATTATGTTAAAGCTATGGAGGAATCTGTATCCTGATGAATGGATTGATTCAACTTATTCAATCGATTTTGAGAAATACTATGAAGACGGATACAGAGGCATTATTTTTGATATAGATAACACTCTGGTTCCTCACGGAGCGGATGCAGATGAGAGAGCAATAGAGCTGATTGCAAGACTTAAAAAAATCGGATTTTCAATATGCCTTTTGTCCAATAATAAAAAGCCCAGAGTCGAACGCTTCAATAAGGATATTAATGTCAATTATATCTTTAAGGCACAAAAGCCTTACCACAAAAATTATTACATTGCAGCGATGCTTATGAGACTTTCAGTAGGCTCAGTTATATGTATAGGTGACCAGCTTTTTACCGACATTTACGGAGCCAACGAATCACAGATGCATACGATACTCGTCAATCCAATAGATTCAAAAGAAGAGATTCAGATAGTTCTTAAGAGAAGATTGGAAGCTATAGTGCTTCATTTCATCAGGAAGACATTTACCAAAGAGGGCAGATATTTCCCTTCAAAGAGAAAGGCTTAAGATATGCGTATATTAGTACTTAACGGTCCAAATCTTAATATGCTCGGACTCAGAGAACCTGAGGTTTACGGTACACAGACTTATAACGAGCTTTGTGATTATATCATGCAGGAAGCCAATTACAGAGGTATTGAGATTATTATCAAGCAGTCTAACAGTGAGGGCACGCTTATTGATTATATTCAGGACGCTTATTATGACCTTTTTGACGGAGTAGTCATTAATGCCGGTGCATATACTCATTATTCCTATGCTATAAGAGATGCCTTAATGATTCTTAAGTGTCCTAAGGTCGAGGTTCATCTTTCTGATATTGATAATCGGGAAGATTTCAGGAAGGTCTCCGTAATAAGAGATGCAGTTACGGCAAGCTTCTATGGCAAGGGCTTTCAAAGCTATGTTGACGCAATTGAATTTATTTATAAAACAAAAAAGGGTTGAAATTTCGCGAATAATAATATAGAATATCGAAAGGTAATTTTGGTTTTTATTTTTAGGAGGAATTTTTTATATGATTTCAGCAGGTGATTTTAGAAACGGAATGACACTTGAAGTCGATGGCAAGGTTTGCCAGGTAGTTGAGTTCCAGCATGTTAAGCCCGGCAAGGGAGCTGCATTCGTAAGAACTAAGCTCAGAGACATCATCAACGGCGGTGT
>X415_White_Rhinoceros__coassemble_383_pt1 | contig 10175 bp, 10 predicted proteins | sample X415_White_Rhinoceros__metabat2_high_PE_001 | metagenome-assembled genome bin X415_White_Rhinoceros | reverse complement strand
GACCGATATAGGAATCATCAAGGAATCACTTTGTGAGAAGGGCGAAGCACAGGGAGCTTTCTACTGCGAGTACGAGTTCTTCAAGGATGTTTATCAGCTTGAAGCAAGAGCCTGCGCAAGAAGCGGCGACTCGATTTATCTGTGCCTCATCACTGTTTCTTCGACAACAGACGAGGATGCGCCTATCAAGACCGTCAACCGTGCGATGGAAGACCTTAAGGGTGCCATCAATGAGACCCTCCGTAAGGGCGATGTCTTCGCAAGATACAGCGTCAGCCAGTACGTAATACTTCTTCCTACAGCATCGTTTGAGAATGTTGAGATGATTATGAAGCGTATTTCCTCAGCTTTCTATCGCAAGTATATGAAGAAGGATGTGGGACTTCAGTACAAACTCCAGCCCCTCGATCCCAAGATGTGATTTTTGTGCAGCCTGTCTTCGGACAGGCTGTTTTAGGAGTTAACGATGGATTTATTTGAATACATGAAAGAGAAGACGATGGAGAATGAGTCTCCGCTCGCTTCCCGCATGAGACCTACGAACCTTGATGAGGTTGTCGGACAGCAGCACATCGTTGGCAAGGATAAGCTGCTCTACCGGGCAATTAAGGCGGACCGATTAAGCTCCGTCATATTCTACGGACCGCCCGGAACGGGCAAGACAACACTTGCAAGAGTCATTGCTTCAACGACCAGCTGCGAGTTCAAGCAGATTAACGCGACTTCGGCAGGCAAGAAGGACATGGAGGACGTGGTAAGCGAAGCCAAGACCACACTTGGAGGCTTTGGCAGACGCACGATTCTCTTTATCGATGAGATACACCGCTTCAACAAAGGCCAGCAGGACTATCTGCTTCCTTTTGTGGAGGACGGAACGATTATTCTTATCGGAGCAACAACTGAGAACCCCTATTTTGAAGTTAACGGAGCTCTTTTATCACGCTCCGTAGTATTTGAGCTTAAGCCTCTGTCGAAGGAGGACATCGCGGTGCTTCTTAAGCGCGCGATTACAGATACGGCGAAGGGCATGGGAAGCTACCATGCGGTTATTGATGACGATGCCCTGGAGTTCCTTACCGATGCGGCTAATGGCGACGCAAGAGCGGCACTCAATGCCCTGGAGCTTGGAATACTTACTACGGACAGGTCTGATGACGGACAGATTCACATTAATCTTGAAACTGCCTCCGAGTGTATTCAGAAGAGAGTTCTCAAATATGACAAATCGGGCGACAACCATTACGATACTATTTCCGCTTTCATAAAGAGCATGAGAGGTTCGGACCCCGATGCGGCTATATACTATCTCGCCAGAATGCTCTATGCGGGCGAGGACATCAAATTCATCGCAAGAAGAATGGTAATCTGCGCGGCTGAGGATGTATCTAACGCAGATCCCATGGCACTTGTTGTGGCAACCTCGGCATTCGAGGCAGTTGAGCGCATAGGAATGCCGGAGTCACAGATTATTCTTGCTCAGGCGGCAGCGTATATCGCGTGCGCTCCCAAGAGCAACTCGGCAGTCTGTGCGATAGAGGATGCCATGAATGAAGTTGGCAGCACAAAAACTCCCGCAATACCCGGACATCTGCTCGACGCGCATTACAAGGGCGCAGCCAAGCTCGGTCACGGTGCGGGCTATATATATTCTCATGACTGCCCGAACCATTTCTCAACACAGCAGTATCTGCCGGATTCACTCGTAGGCAGACACTTCTACAATTTGGGCGATTTGGGTTATGAGAAACAGTTAAAGGAATACATGGACAAGATCCGTAAGGAGGCAGAGGAATATAATGGATAACAAAGCAAAAGATAATAAGAATGAAGAGATTATGGACGAGAGGGCAATCAGACAGAAGAAGTTCATAAGAGCCGCAGCTCTTACCGGTGTGGTTCTGCTTGTCGGAATGTATATTGTTTCAATAGTTGCAGCTCTTTGCAAATCAGAGAGCGCGAAGCCTATTTTTATGATCAGCATGTACTGCACCTTTGTAGTACCGGTAATCATTTATGTGCTTCAGCTTATCTACAAGCTGGCTAATAAGAAAAACGAAGAGAAGAAATAAACAGAAACAAACAGAAAAAGGGACATGCGATTGCATGTCCCGTATTTTTTGATGTAATAATTACATGGTCTCCTGCTTGTAAATCAGGTAGCTTACGTAATTGCGTGCTTCCTCAGCGCTGGTTGCGCTAAGCTGCTGGTAGAGGTTGAAGAATTCAACGATGTCCTTATCAAGAACTTCACCTACGATAGGAAGGTATGCATCTGAGATACCTAACAGATAATCACATGATACATCGAAATACTTTGACAGAGCAATGAGCTTATCGAATGAGGGCTCGTTGCGCTTTGATTCGTAGTTAGATATAGCTGTGGGCTTAAGTCCAAGGATATCTGCAAGCTCACTCTGTGTGAGTTTATTCTTCTGTCTGAGCTGCTTTAAGCGTACGTTAAAATTCATATGAACCTCCTAAAAATAATAATATTGCAAGACTCTATTATTTGTCCATTTTCGATTAAGCAAATTATACATCAAGTAAATGTGAATTGTCAACACAAAATTCAAATTTTATGTACTTTTTACGTTTTTAACCGACAAAACGTGAAAGCGAAAAAGTTGAATAAAAAGTCAGCATGAAGTATAATAGCAATATGGAGCCTTTTTTTCAATACACAAAAAAGGAGAATGCACATGGATGATATGAAAATGCTTGCTTCTCTGGCGGAGGTCGTTAAAAACAGCCGCGAGGAAGTATTTGTTTTTAATAAAGACGGCAGCATTGTCTACGCCAATGAAGTGGCATATACGGAGACCGAGTATAAGGATTTCTCGGGAGTCGATATTACCACTATTTTCCCCATGTCTCTCCATCACGTAAGGAACAGCATTACCTGGCAGAGCGATAGTGTGATGCAGACATTCGCTTATCGTGAGAATAAGACTTGCTATCCCGTGAAGCTTACCTGCTTTAAGCTGGACGCAATGGACGGAGAACAGTCGGTGGCATACGCGGTCAACGATACCGAGAGATACAACGCCGTTCGTAATCACAGAAAGGCGATGGAGGAAGTTGAAGAAGCCAACAAGATGAAGAATGAGTTCACGGCCAACATAACTCATGAGCTTAGAACACCTATTAACGGTATTAAGGGCATGGCTGAGGGACTTATGATGACGGAGCTTGCGCCCTCGCAGGAGGAGACCGTCGGAATTATTCTGCACTGCTGCGAGAACATGACCAAGATTATCAACGATATCCTCGATTTCTCAAAGATGGAAGCGGGCAAGATCGAGATTGTCAACGCAGAGTTCTCTCTTAATAAATTCATTAATGACCAGCTGAGCTTCCATATCGGCAAGATCAATGAGAAGGGGCTGAAGCTGATAGTCAATGTAAGCGGCGATGTACCGGACATGATTATCGGCGACGAGCTGAGACTTGGTCAGGTCCTTAATAACCTGTTCTCGAACGCAATCAAGTTCACATCACAGGGACATATCGCCATAGAGATAACCGCTAACAAGCTGCAGGACGATGAGGTTGAGCTGTTCTTCTTAATTATGGATACCGGTATAGGAATTTCAGAGGCGGAGAAGGACAAGCTGTTCAAGAGCTTCTCTCAGGTCGACGGCTCGATTACGAGAAGGTTCGGCGGAACAGGCCTTGGACTTGCTATTACAAAGCAGCTCGTTACTCTCATGGGAGGAACGATAAGCGTTGATTCAGAGAAGGGCAAGGGAAGCACGTTCTCCTTCACGGTCAAGGTGAGGAAGGCAGCCAAGAACGAGTCGACAGTAATACCCAAGGGCAATTATGAGTTCAAGAAGGATGTACCTGTTGCGAACCATGCCGCCGAGGAACTGAATATCGGCAATTATGCTACGGTAAGCAGCGCTACATTCTCAAATACAGACAATATAGAAATCGGCGAGGAGGATCTGCTGTTCACAGATGAGGATTCGAATCCCGCATATGCAAAAATCCGCGAGAATCTTGAGAGACTGCTTATCTGCATAGAGCTTAGCAGCTGGGAGAAGGCAGAGAATTACGCCTCGGTCCTCAAGACTGTTGTCAGTGAGGACAAGCCTGAGCTTAAGAACAAAGCATTTTCACTGTTACTTAACGTCCGTAAGGAGAAGTACGACGAGGCTATAAAGCTTATAGACGAGCTGGGAGAGGAATATGGAATTTAATCGCGTTGAAAAAGAGAATATTCTGATCATCGATGATGTCACATCGAATCTGGTGGCCCTCTCCGAGATTATCAGGGAGGCCGGATACATCGCGCGCCCGGTTCCTTCCGTTGCGCTTGCAATGAAGGGTATTGAGGTCGAGCTGCCCCAGATTATACTGCTTGATATCACCATGCCGCAGATGAATGGTTTTGAGTACTGCCGAATCCTCAAAAAGGATGTGCGAACAAGAGACATTCCCGTAGTATTCATATCAGGCCTTACATCGCCCGAGGACCGAATCAAGGGCTTTGAGCTCGGCGCCGTGGACTTTATCACAAAGCCTTTCGAGCGCACCGAGGTACTCGCCAGAGTCAACACGCATCTTAAGATGTATAACATGCAGAAAGAGCTTGCACTCAGCAACAAAAAGCTGCATAATCTTGTAGCGTCGCAGCTGTACCAGATTGAGCAGGAGCGAAGAAGCATGGCTTTGGCACTTGCCACTCTTGCCGAGGACAGAGACGACGGAACCGGTATGCATCTGGTCAATATTTCCAAGAACTGCCGCCTTATCGCGACGGGACTTTCACTTACACATAAGTACGAGAAATACATCACAAATGACTTCATAAATACAATTGAGATTGCGTCCAAGCTTCATGATCTTGGCAAGATGGCAATCCCCGATAAGATTCTTCTGAAGGAAGGCACCCTGACATCCAAGGAGCGTTCCATCATGACGATGCACACTGTTGCGGGCGTCGAGACTCTTAAGGAGATATATTCGAGCAATACGCAGAATGCTTTCATTAAGATGGCGATGGATATTGCGTATTATCATCATGAGAAATGGGACGGAACGGGTTATCCCTGTTCCTTAAGCGGCACGCAGATTCCGCTTGCGGCAAGAATCATGGCGGCGGTAGATACCTACGACGCCCTCGTAAGCGAGCGCTGCTACAAGCACGGGTTCTCACATGAGGACGCGATAGAGGTCATTAAGAAGGAATCGGGCAAGAGCTTCGACCCGGATGTTGTCAACATCATGGTGAGACTTGCCAAGCATTTGAAGAGAACGACTTCAGGTATTACGGTTGCTTCGGAGAAGAGTACCGGACTCAAATACGATACAATGGAAGGAAGAAGATAGTGTCATGAGACGTGACGATATGTACATAAACTACGGCCGCGGAAGGGGAAGCGGACGTGGCAGCACCGTGGCCATTATAGTAATTATCATTCTGGCTTTGGGTGTTGGTTTCGGAGGTTTCTTCGGAGCGAGATATATTCTGAACCGCGACAGGGAAGCCAAAGAGGAGGCGAATCCCAAGCCTACCTCGACTGCCGAGAACATGGAGATGGCCAATGACCAGACCGGAATCTACGGACTCTGGACTGTGTCACAGACTGCGGAGGCGGAGGAGCCTGCAGGCTCAATATACGACAATCTGGACGAGGAGAAGTGGATGCCGGATTTCGTAGATACAAGAACAAAGGTTGATTCGAAGGGAGTATACCTTTCGGCTCAGTTTTATAATAAAAAGGTCAAGGATGTCATGAAGCTCATCGATGAGACAGAGCTCAACACCGTAGTAGTCGACATAAAGTCTGACTACGGAACGATATCCTACAAGATGGACTGTCCTCTCGCCAAGGAGGCCGGAGCGCTTACAGTCACGATTCCCAATGTTGACGATTTCTTAAAGCAGTTGCACGACAGGGGCGTCTATGTCATAGCGCGAGTCGTTACGATGAAGGATCCCGTTATCTCGAAGACTCACCCTGAGATGTGCATGACCTTAGAGGACGGAACGCTTTATAAGGACGCTTCGGGCTACACTTGGATGAACCCTTACCGCGAGGACGTCTGGGATTATCTTATCAGTATATGTAAATGCTGCGCAGAGGCGGGCTTCGACGAGGTCAACCTCGATTACATCCGATTCAGTACTGAGAGGAAGTACAAGGAAGTTGATTTCGGACCCGAGGCTGAGGGCGTAAGTAAGACTGAGGCCATCACCAGGGGCGTCAAGAGGCTGTGCGAAGAGGTCAAGCCCATGGGAATCTTTGTCTCATGCGATTTGTTCGGAACTGTTATTTCAAGCTCTATAGATGCTAAGGTCGTAGGACAGAGTTATTTCCAGCTGGCACAGTATTTAGATTACCTGTGCCCCATGATTTACCCGTCCCATTACGGCAACGGCTGCTACAATCTGGATTATCCCGACTGTCATCCCTATGAGCTCGTGTACAATGCGCTTCTTGATTCGCGCAAGGTTCTGTACATGATTGATGACACGGGCAACAAGGCGGATGTAAGACCCTGGCTGCAGGATTTCACGGCGTCATGGGTAACGCACCATTTAAAGTACGGCAAGGAAGAAGTAAGAGGCCAGATACAGGCCACCTACGACGCAGGCTACAACGGCTGGCTTTTGTGGAATGCGGGCGGTAACTACACGAAGGAGGCACTTAACGGTGCTGAATAATATATTGAAGGTTTATGGAGGTAGCATATGGATATTCTGATTAAAAACGGAAGAATCATCAATGCACACAGTGATTTTAAAGGGGATGTTTTGGTAAGGAACGGCAAGATCGCGGCAGTAGGACAGAAGCTTGATTCCAAGAGCGCTGATAAGGTTATTGACGCTTCTTCACTCTTAGTTCTTCCCGGAGCAATCGACGCGCACACTCATCTTGAGATGAAGATGGGCAAGACCTACAGCGCAGACGGCTATGAGTCGGGAACGCGCGCTGCGGCATGTGGCGGAGTTACAACAGTTTTTGATTACACTCTTCAGGAGAACGGCAAGCCCATGCTCGAAGAAATCGCAGACCGCGATAAGCTCGCAGCTGGCAAGGCATGTGTTGACTATGCATTCCACGGCGGAATCAGCGAGGTCAATGACGCAAGACTGAATGAAGTTTATGATATGGTTAAGCAGGGCTTCCCGAGCATTAAGGCATATATGACCTACGCGTTCGGACTTGATGACATCGCTCTGTACAGACTTCTGTGCACCTCAGCAGATGCCAAGGCTCTGATTACAGTACATGCGGAGAGCCACGGAATCGTTGAGGCGAACAGGGCGGAATTTAAGAAGGAAGGTCTTACGGACGTATGGTATCACTACCTGTCACGTCCTGAGATTGCTGAGGAAGAGGCTGATATCCGCGCCATAAAGCTTGCCGAGGCAGCAGGCGCACCTCTCTACATTGTCCATCTTGGCAACGAAGCAGGTGAGAGATATCTTGCCAAGGCAAGAGCAGAGGGTCTTCCGATTTATGCTGAGACCTGTCCTCACTATCTTGCATTTACCAATGAAGTATATAAGAGACCTGACGGCATCAGATTTATCTGCTCACCGCCTATGAAGGGCATCGAGAGCCAGATAGCACTCTGGGAGGGCGTAAGCCGCGGCGTTATCGATACAATCGCTACAGACCACTGTCCCGCACAGAGCTTTGAGAAGGACTGGGGCCTTAAGGACTACACACTTGCACCCTGCGGATGTATGGGTATTGAGAATATGTATCCTTACATGCTTAACGCTGCAGGCAAGGGCATGATTTCTTATGAGAGAGCAGTTGAGGTATGCTCGGCTAATCCTGCCAAGTTGTTCGGCTGCGACACAAAGGGCGCTATCGAGCCCGGCAGAGACGCTGATATCGTTCTGTACGATCCTAAGAAGGAATTCACGATTTCAGTTGATAACATGCATTCAAACATCGACTATACAATCTACGAGGGCATGAAGCTCAAGGGATATCCCGTTATGACTATGTCACGTGGAATGATTGTATATGAGGACGGCGTATTTAAGGGCGAGGCAGGCTACGGCAAGCTCTTAAGACGTAAGATTTCAAGCGCTTATAATTATTAAAGAGTGGGCGCAGGCATTATATTACGGAGGATTTTATATGGGATTATTTGATTCGTTAAAGAACAGTCTTGCCAATTCGGCCAAGAACGCTATCAACAGCACAATTAACGGTGCCAAGAGCAATGTCAGCAGCAACATTACTTCTTCAATCAGCAAGAGCGTGAACAGCGCAGCGAACGCAATTAAGAATAATGTTAACAAGGCTGTCAACAACACAACAAAGACCTACAAGTTTGCCAAGATTCCTGCTTCCTTAGAGGAGCTTAAGGCTCTGCCTGAGGCTAAGCTTACAGATTACTTCGCATCAGCTGCACTTGCAGTGCTCGCGCTCAATGTCTGCGCTACAGACAAGGAGCTCGGCTTACAGATGCTTGATTTCTTAAACGGCCCCAACGAGATTACCGGACAGGACAGCCAGTTCTTAGAGTTCCAGTTTATGGACGGCAAGAATTATATTCCCCGCTCATATTTCAAGGGAGCTACACCTGAGAACAATTACACACCTGACACTCCCTACGAGATCAGTGTAACTGAGAATCCTTACAGCAAGGACAATTTCAATGAGGGCTATATCACACTGTGGATTACAAGCGGCGGAGCAGACAGCCCCAGAAGCGTTGGCCTCAGAACAAAGAAGTCAACAGGAGAATGGTTCCTCAATTCCTATAAGGGCCTTCTTACAGATATAAGAATTCCCAAGGAGAAGGATGCCTGGGCATAACAGGAGAATATTCAATGAATAGGATTGCTAAATTTGAGAAAGTCAGTGAAGACAAGTTCATCAATGAGGCATGCGAGAACCTTAAGATGAGCGGCGACTATGCACACAGTGCATACGCCGCTCTTAAGTTACCCAAGAGGGCGACCAAGGGCTCGGCAGGCTACGATTTCTATGCTCCGTGCGACATCACGCTCGCACCCGGTGAGACCGTTAAGATTCCCACGGGAATACGTGTCGGCATGGAGGAGGGCTGGGTACTCATGCTGTATCCGAGAAGCGGTCTGGGCTTCAAATACAGGCTTCAGCTCGACAACACCGTCGGAGTAATCGACAGCGATTACTATTTCTCGGACAACGAGGGACATATCATGGCCAAGCTCACCAACGACTCAAGAAGCGACAAAACGCTTGTCGTTAAGGAGGGCGAGGCATTCATGCAGGGCATATTTACACCGTTCGGCATTACCGTAGACGATGATGTGTGCGAGATTAGAAATGGCGGTTTCGGAAGCACTACCAGATAAAAAAAGTCTTGAAAAACCAATGTTTTTTTGTACTTGAAAATGAATAAGCTGTGGGGTATACTGTACTTTAACGTGCTAAAGTGAAAAATAGTAGCGAGGCACAGAAGGAGAGATTATGGACGAAATTAAAGAGATCGCGCTTAGAATAGCCGGACTTAGAGATGCCTGCGGGTATACTCAGGAGGAATTTGCAGAGCTTTTGGGACTCGATGTGAACACATACGCAGAATACGAGAGCTCAGGACGCAATATTCCCATCAGCGTTATTTACGAAATTTCAAGGAAATGTAACGTGGACTTCGCCGAAATCCTTACAGGCGAAGCTGCTAAACTGGACACCTATCATGTCGTCCGTAAGGGACAGGGACAGATTATAGAGAGATTACCGGGCTATGTTTTCAAGGATCTGGCATTCAGATTCACCAAGAAGAAGATGCAGCCCCTGCAGGTTACAATAGACCCTTCTGATGCGCCTGCGGATTTAGTAACGCATCCGGGAGAAGAATTTAATCTTGTTACCGAAGGCTCCATTATCGTCAACCTTAACGGCAAAGAAATTCTTTTGGAAGAGGGCGACAGCATCTATTTCAATCCCATGATTCCTCATGGACAGAGATGCGGCGGCGATAAGCCCGGAACCTTTATTACATTCATCTGTGAATGATTTCGTGCTCCTTTGAGAGCCGGAACCGAAAGTGAAAGGAAGTAAAAGAGACATGTTAGAGAAGTTCCTTCCCCGTAATGAGTTTGACTCATACGAGGATTTCAACGCTAATTATAAAGTTAATGCTCCCGAGGACTTCAGCTTCGGATGGGATATCGTAGACGGATGGGCAGAAGAGAAGCCCGACAACCGCGC
>X415_White_Rhinoceros__coassemble_378_pt1 | contig 10343 bp, 4 predicted proteins | sample X415_White_Rhinoceros__metabat2_high_PE_001 | metagenome-assembled genome bin X415_White_Rhinoceros | reverse complement strand
ATTATATTGCCCTTGATGAAATCGAGGGTGAGCGTTGAACTTGAAGTAAGAACGAGCGCTGAAAGTGTTGACATTGATGCAGAAAGAACAAGTACTACAACAACGCCGATCAGAATATCTGAGAGCGAAGACTGAAGCATGTAAGGAATGATTCCATCGAATGCCACGCTTACGCTTCCGTCCGCTGCGGTTGAAAGGAAGGGCGCACCCTCGCCGCCGAAGAGTCTGCCAAAACCGCCCATGAAGTATGAGCCTCCGCCAATTACAAAGGCGAAGAAGGTAGAAACGATAGTGCCGGTCTTAATTGACTTCTCATCCTTGATAGCGTAGAACTTGCCGACCATCTGAGGAAGTCCCCATGTACCGAGAGAGGTAAGAATAACTACGCCTAAAAGACCTGCGGGATCGGGACCGAAGAAGGATGCGTATACACCGGGAACATCTGCTTCGATGTTGGCAAGTGAAACAAGAGCCTGGGTGAAACCGCCGCGTCCTGCAAGAACGCTTGCTATAACAGCTACGATTCCGACTAACATGATAAGACCCTGAATGAAATCGTTAATACTTGATGCCATGTAGCCGCCGAGGATGACATAGACACCGGTGAGGGCTGCCATAACAATAACACATACAGTGTAAGGAATATCAAACGCAATAGCGAACAGCTTCGACAATCCGTTGTATACGGAAGCGGTATAAGGAATGAGGAAAACAAAAGCAATTGCGCTTGCTACAATCTTGAGTGACTTGGAGCTATATCGCTTACCAAAGAAATCAGGCATTGTTTTTGCATTGAGATGATTAGTCATGACTCTGGTTCTGCGGCCTAAGATAACCCAGGCAAGCATAGAGCCGATGAGCGCATTGCCGATACCGATCCAGGTAGAAGCGATACCGTACTTCCATCCGAACTGACCTGCATAACCAATGAATACAACTGCTGAAAAATAAGAAGTTCCGTAAGAGAAAGCTGTGACCCAGGGACCGACGTTTCGGCCACCCATAACAAAATCATTGACACCGGTTACTTTTTTTGATGCGCGTATGCCGACAAATAGCATCACGGCAAAAAAGACAATTAAAATTAAAATCTTAGCTAACATAACGGAACTCCTTTTCTTTGGTAATCTTCTTATTTTTTATTCGCTTTAGCACTTTAAAGCGTTGTGCTTTAAACCACTGAAGTGAATGTTAACACGAAAGGTTTTCTTTGTCAACCATGATTTTCAAACTTTTTAACTTCATGTATAATGAAATATGATGAATCGGACAAAACGCGTTATATTAATAAGAACTTTTTGGTTTACAGGATATATAGAGACTTTATTTAAAAGGGAAGATAATTATGAGAATTGATTGGAAAAGAGGAATGGCCTACTGGTTCATTCACTTCGCAGTGGAAGCGCTGTGTTTTTATACTGTATTTCATGTCTTTAAGGACGGAAGCTTCTGGTGGATGATTGCAGTATTATATGACTCTCTTGCTTTTGCACCGCAGGCTCTTATTGGAGCATTATGTGAGCGCTGTCCGAAATTCAGGCCGGGACTTATCGGAGCTATCCTGCTTTTTGTGGGAGCCGGAGTGGCTGTTCTTTGTTCTACAAATGTAGTAATGGCGATAATAGGTATTATAATTCTGGCAATCGGTAATGCCTTCGTCCATATAAGCGGTGCATTAGTTACGCTGCGCGTATCTGAGGGCAGGCTTTCTGAGAGTGCTCTCTTTGTCGGAGGCGGTTCCTTTGGTCTTATTACCGGCAAAATGTTAAGTAAGGTAGCAGGCGTAGCTTTTATTCCGTTCGCACTTATGGCAATCGCCTCAGTTTTAATATGTATTGTTGACAGGAATATGAGAAAGGCAGATCCTGACTGCTTCGATTTTGACAGTAATCCCTGTAAGCACAATCTTTCTGCCGACAGAGCCGACGGAGTCATTATACTTATTCTCGGAACGGTCGTAATGGTTCGCGCATATATTGGCTACGGTCTTCCGACAGCCTGGAACCAGACTGCGGTTCAGACTCTGTTCCTATATATATTCATGGGTCTTGGGAAAATGAGCGGCGGAATCTTGGCAGACCGTTTCGGCGCCCGCCGTGTCGGAATTATCAGCTGTATCGTGGCAGTTCCCATGCTTCTTGTGAGCAATAATATAATGTGGCTGTCTTTAATCGGAGTTGCGTTATTCTCCATGACCATGGCAATCACTCTCGGCGGACTTGTCAGTGTGCTAAAGCACAACCCGGGCGTTGCATTCGGAGTTACGACCATCGGTCTTTTGCTCGGAACGCTTCCTATCTTTTTCGTTCAGATGCCGTCCCGAACGGTGTGCAATATTCTCATTGCAGTACTCTCGCTGCTTGCGGCCCTGGGGATTTGGTATACCATGCGTGCGCCCCTTAGGAAGGAGAACAGTTAATGCTTGTAGACATACTCCTGATTCCGTTCTTACTGACAGTCGTCATAGAAGGTATAACCATGTTACTTCTCACCCGTTCCTTCAAATGGGTCTGCTATAACCTGCTGTGCAACATGGTCACTAATCCGGTGATGAATATACTACTGTTTCTCATTACCCTCAGATTTGGAACAACTGCCGTCTATTACTTGGCAGTTGTAATAGGAGAACTTGCCATTCTTTTTCTTGAGGCATGGTTCTACCGCAAAATGACAGAAGCCTCTTCTAAGAAGTGCTTTTTGCGCTCTCTGATTACCAATGCCCTGTCCTTTAGTCTGGGTCTGGTACTGGTTTCCATCTTTTAATAATTAGAAAACGTTTTCACTTGAGCGAAGCGCGAGTGACCTGGTATAACAAGGTCACCCGCGCTTTTTGTGACATGATATGACGAATCTATATGAATGTTGACAATCACCAAAATTTACTTGCGAAAAATAGAAATACGTGGTACAATAACAGAAAACATGGAGAAGTATGTTCACAAAAGAGAAGAAAGCAGGAAAAGTCTATGAAAAGAAGTTCCGTATACTATAGTTCATCATCAGATGCCAGAATCGCCCTTGAGGAAGTATGCAGCAAGATTGAGAAAGAAGGCGAGACCCCGATTCTGATGATTTTTTTCGCGGAATACGATATCTTCATCGATTGTGCGCAGAAGTTAAAGGACAGATTCCCTGATGCTCTGACCATCGGCTCGACAAGCTATACAAACTTCTGTACGCGAGGCAACGGCGCGACAGGCTTCAGTGTCCTGACCGTGAATTCGGGCATAGAGTGCGCCGGCGGTGCCCTTTTTGAAGCGGGAAGATATCCCATGAATTACAGGGCTCATATAGACAAAGCACTGGCAGCTCTTTCGGGAACAGACAACACCTGCTGTATTGAATTCACAAATGCCTTCACCATGGGTGAGGAGCTGGTTCTCGACACATTTGCCAAAAAGCTTGAGGGCTTGGACATTCCTATAGTCGGAGGTTCGAGCGGAACGCATAATGGCGATACGAAGACAATTGTCTCCTTAAACGGCGAGGTATATATAGACACCTGCGTATTCGCGTTTGTCCGCAATCTCGAAGGACGTATTGCCTATGTTAAGGAGAACATCTTCAGACCGATGGACAAGTACTTCACCGCAACCGATGTTGACTGCGAGGAGCGTCTTGTATATGAGTTTGACAACAAACCGGCAGCGCTTGTTATGGAGGAGCTTTTAGGAGCCAAGGGTGAGGCGCTTCGCGAAGAAATGAAGAATCACCCGATCGGACGAATTGAAGGTGACGATATTGCAATTACGGAATTTAGCGATATCGGTGACGATGATTCAATTACGTATTATGCGAGAGTCTACAATATGACCAAGATGGTTCTTCTTGAACTGGATAATATCGAGGATGTCTGGGAAGACACCGTGGACAGGGCAAGAAAGAAGATAACAAATCCTTCCTTCTCTTTAGTTGTCAACTGCCTGTCAAGGTCGAGGATGTTTGAGAAGGACAACATGTTTGAGAGCTTCTGTAATAACCTAAAATCCGGTTACGGAACCTTCATCGGAATCTCAGGATACGGTGAACAGCTCAATACAGTTCATCTTAACCAGTCAATGCTTGTATTAATGTTTGAATAATTCACCAGAGGTGCGCAATGGGAAGATACAACAAAGGAACGATATTTACCAATGACAGCTGTATCGGCTGTAACAGGTGTATAGCGTATTGTAAGAATATGGGTGCCAACGTATCACTTATGAACGACGACATGACTCAGATTCAGGTCGATTCAAAGAAGTGCTCGAACTGCGGCATCTGTATTAGTGCGTGTCTTCACGGCGCCCGCGAGTACAGGGACGATTTCGATTTCTTCTTAAGCGCGCTCGAGAAGGGCGAGAAGATATCCCTAATTGTGTCCACTACCTTCTATGTAATGTATAAGGACGAGGCAGAGAGGATTCTCGGAGCTCTTAAGGAAATGGGAGTAGACAAAATCTACGACATGGCCTTTGGTGCGGAGATATCGCTCTGGGCTCACTGCAAATACTTAAAGGACAGCGAGAATCTGCCCAATCAGGAGAAGGCATTTATCTCCCCGATATGTCCTGCGTTCGTCAATGAAGTTGAGATGAGCCATCCCAAGCTGTTACGTAAGCTTATACCGGTACAGTCACCTATGATGTGTACCGCGATATATGTTAAGAAGTATCTGAATGATACCAATAAGCTGGCGTTCTTAGGTCCCTGTATTGCCGCAAAGGATGAGATTGCATCCGAGGGCAAGCAGTTTGATTTTGAATACAATCTGACCTTTAATCATCTGGTCGGATATCTGAGAAAGAAGAAGAACATCTCAAAATGCAAGCCTGTAATAGCTAATCTTAAGGCCCGCTCACTCGGCAATATTATTCCCATGATCGAAGGCTTCAAGGAGAGCGCGGCATGCTTCTTCGACAGAAGAAAAAGAACCGACTCATATTGGGATTTAAGCGACGAGACCTACGAGATTCTGGAGCTTTCGGACGGAGAGGATGGAACCAGCGTTCAGCCTCTGCTTACCGAGGTGTTCGCCTGCGGTAACGGATGTCAGGAAGGACCTGCCGTAGAGCGCGGCCGCAGAAGAGCGGACGAGCTTTATGCAGAGTGCACTGCAGTCAGAGAAGAAAGCTACAAAACATACCGTACCGATCTTCCGCCTCATGTCAACTGGATGGAATTTGAGAAGCTGTTCGAGGATCTTAAGGAAGGCGATTTCGTAAGATTCTATACCGATAAGTACAGACAGGGCTTCAATGTTCCGGACAATGCGTACGAAGAAATCTTTGAGTCAATGCTCAAGGATACGCCCGAGAAGCAGCATATAAACTGCGGCTCCTGTGGATATAACACCTGTAAGGACATGGCCACGGCAATTGCTTATGGTTATAACCGTAAGGAGAACTGCATTCACTACATGAACGATAATATGAGAAGACGTTCCATGTTCAGTCAGATTGCAGGGCTGTACAACGAAGGCATGTTTATCCAGATAGCAGAAAAAGTTCTGCGGGAGAATCCGGACAAGCGGTATACGGTCTCATTTGCAAATATAAACAAGTTGAACCTTATCAATGATATCTACGGATTCGAAAAGGGTGACACGGTTATTCAGCGTGTCGGTGAGTATGTCAAGAACATTGTTGCCGGCGACCGCGGAATATCCTGCTACATGGGCGGCGGCTCATATGTAGTTCTCGCCGAATATAATCCCAAGATTGTCAATATTCTGAGCAAGGAGGATTCCTTCGATTTCTCAGATGAGGGCATCAAGCACAGAATCACGATGCACATCGGACTGTACTTTGTGGATGATAACACAGAGAACATCCGAAGCATGATTAACTACGCGCAGATGGCGTCAAAGGAGAACGCATCGCTTATTCATCACACGACATCCATATTCTCGCCTGAGAGACGTGATGCGCTGCGCGAGGAGACAGATATCTCCTCACAGATGATTAAGGCGGTTGAGAACAATGAGTTCGTGCTCTGGTATCAGCCTCAGTTCAACATGGTGGACAACACCGTTTCAGGCGGCGAGGCCCTGTGCAGATGGATAAAGCCTGACGGTACTATGATGATGCCAGGCTCCTTCATTCCGATTGCAGAGAAGAACGGCTTTATCAGAACCCTTGACAAGCAGATATGGGAAATGGCCTTCGCCTCAATCAGACAGTGGCTGGACAGCGGAATAACCCCGCCTCCCATATCCCTCAATATTTCAAGGCTCAGTCTTGAGACCGACGAGTTTGTACCTTACATCGTAGAACTCAGAGACCGCTACAAGATAGCCAACCACTATGTACACTTCGAGATTACCGAGGGCGTATACTTCGGCAATCAGGACGAAATGTTCGTCAATATCAACAAGCTTCGTAAGCTCGGTTACAAGATAGTTATGGACGACTTCGGAAGCGGCTATTCATCGCTTAATTCTCTTAAGGATATGCCAATTGATATTCTTAAGCTTGATATGGGCTTTTTGAAGAGCGAGCAGAACATGGACCGAGGCGGTACCATTATCAGTGCCGTTGCGCGTATGGCGCAGGACCTTGAGTTCAGAACCGTTGCAGAGGGTGTCGAGACGCAGACTCAGGCTAATTTCCTGATGAGTGTCGGAATCAACAACATGCAGGGATATCTGTTTGCTAAGCCGATGCCCGGACGAGAGTTCGCGGAACTTATTCAGACCAATAAGGTATCTGAGGCTGAGACCAGACCGGAGGCTTACGCCAAGCTCGATGTAGGCAAATTCTTCGATCCCGCTTCATACGAGAGTCTTATGTTTGACTCGTTCGCAAGACCTGCGGGACTGTTCGAATATAACGAAAGCAATGATACACTTTCTGTTGTCCGCGCTAACAAGGACGGACTTGCAATACTCGGCTGCGAGAATAAACCGTTCGTCGAGGTTCAGAAGGTATTCGACCGTTTCATCGGTTCCAAGAGAGGTGCCGGAACACTCGAATTAATCCGCAAGTCCATCGAGAAGCAGGAGAGGCTTGAGATAGTAGTCAAGCTTCGCGAGCAGAAGTACATGAGCGAGGTATGGATCAAGGTATCTGTTAACGAAATAAGCAAACGAGGCGACAGACACATTATGTTCCTCGCCGTACAGGATGTAACAGATGAGAAGATTGTAGAGAACATGCTTGAACTGTCCAACAGACAGCTCGCATACATGCTCGATACGGACGAGATTGCAACATGTCTTATCCATGTCGCAATCGATGAAGATAAGAGCTTTGAGAAGATCAGAGGCGAGGTCCTTCGTGCAAATGCCAATTTCTGTAACGACAGCGGATACGATATGGACGAGATAAAGACATGGACGGAGAAAGAGCTCTTAGGTATTATTCATCCTCTGGACAAGAAGAGGTTCGTTGATAACCTTCTGTCTTCAATCAGGAATGATAAGACAATGGCATACGAACACAATTACAGAATATTGGTCAAGTCAGGTTACTATGCATACGTAAGGATGATTCTTACAGCGAATCCTTTGGATGACAACTCATATATGGTAACCGCAAGCTTTATCAAGCAAGAGGACATGACCTGATTTTTTGGAGACACTATGGCAGACGAGACAGTTTACAGGCCGGAGATTGATAAGCTCCTGCAGCGTATCGACGGAATACTGAGCAGACAGCAGCTGGACAACATTGATCGATTCAATGAGTACTGCAGCAGTCTGTTTGAGTATGCCGTAAGTGAGCAGTCGGATGAGCTCTTCGCAAAGTATTACAGTATACGACTTGAGAAAGTAAGACTTGCGGGCGACTATTCGACTGTTGAAAATGATGCGCTCAAAGGAATTGAATATCAGAAAAAAGCCGGCAACTACGCACTGCTCGTCAAATCATATATCTACCTTTACATGTATGCCGAGAGAATCGGTAATATCTCCAAGGCTGCACAGTATATTTATTACGGTCTGGCAATATCAGAGGAACACGCGCTCTACAGCGATACCGCAAGACTTGCGACAAGTCTTGGCAACCTTTATTACAAGGCCGGTGATTACGAGAGCGCCATCAAGTACTGCTTAAAGGCTTTAGAGAATGCAGAGATGTCCTTTGACTGGGACAGGGAATCCTCCGAGACAGGAATTCTGCTGCTAAACATGGCCAATGCGTATCTGGCTGATAACCGTCTCTATGATGCGGGCAAGCAGAAGCAGAAGCTTGCGCAGTTCGAGGACATGGCTATTCAGAAGGGCATAGAATATCCAAGATTCCAGTTTGAGGTATTCTATTCGGGCTATTATCTTAGAACCGATGAGAAAGAGAAGGTTAAGGAACATCTTATAAAGGCCAAGAGCGTACTAAGTGACGTAGGCAATATTTCCCAGAACGAGGATACAATCACCAATTACCTCGCAATCCTGTCAGCGATGGAGAAATACGGGGAAATGGCAGATGTGCTGGACTTCTTCATCGGCAGATGCAAGAGGAACAGTGAGCCGTTCAAGACAGCCAAGCCGTTCTTTGTGAAGAAGATTAATCTGGCACTGCTTGAAGGTGACCGTGAGACGGCGCTTGAAACCTGCATTGAGCTGATAAGCCTTTATGAGCGAAGCGAGCAGGACCTTCAGGAACAGATACATGAGGCAAAAACGATATTCGGTGAGCGAACCGAGCGTGAAAGAAAGCAGGAAGAAATACTTGAGCGTAACGAGAAGCTCCGTGAGGGTATCGAAAGAGCGAACAGTGAGAACGCCGCGAAATCAGCATTCATCTCCTCAATGTCGCATGAGATTCGAACACCTATCAATGCAGTTCTGGGTCTCGACGAGATGATAATCCGCGAGTGCGGCGAAGAGAACATCAAAAATTACGCGTACGATATCCGAAATGCCGGCAAGAACCTCTTGTCAATCGTCAACGATATCCTCGATTTCTCCAAAATCGAGGCCGGCAAGATGGAGATCGTCCCGCAGGAATACAATATTTCCGAGATGCTGCATGAGCTCTATATCATGATTAATGAGAGAGCCAAGAAGAAGGGCCTGATCCTCGATTACAGAGTATCGCCCAATATTCCGAGGGGCATGTTCGGAGACGATGTGAGAATCAGACAGGTTATCCTGAACCTTCTGACCAACGCCGTCAAGTACACCGATGTCGGTACCGTCAAGCTCTATATCGGAAGCGAGAACATCGGCGAGAACGTGGTTGCCTTAAGCGTCCGTGTCAAGGATACCGGTATAGGTATGAAGAAGGAGGAGATGGACAAGCTCTTCAATCCTTTCGAGAGAATGGATATGAAGAAGAACAGGACCGTAGAAGGAACCGGTCTTGGAATGAGCATCGTCACCTCGCTTCTTAAGGAAATGGGAAGCGAAATCAAGGTCGACAGTGAGTACGGCAAGGGCTCGACCTTCAGTTTCATACTCGAGCAGAAGGTTACGGATTCCACACCCATCGGCAACTTCGATATCCACGAGGGCGAGAAGGGGCAGGTCGGAGACGATGAACCTACCTTCACCGCACACAGGGCAAGAGTTCTGGTTGTCGACGATACGGAGATCAACTTAACAGTTGCCAAGGGCCTCTTAAAGAGGACCGGCGTTATGGTCGACACTGCAGTAAGCGGATATATATGTCTGGATCTGTGCAAGCAGACGAAGTACGATATCATTCTTATGGACCACCGAATGCCTCAGATGGACGGTGTCGAAACGCTGCATGCGCTTAAGAATGAGTCCGGACTAAACAGGGATACGGTTGTATTCGCACTGACAGCGAACGCAAGCTCCGATGCCGAGGAATACTACCTGGGCGAGGGCTTCGACGGATATCTCTCAAAGCCCATCGTAGGAGTGCAGCTTGAGCGCGCAATGCTCAAGCATCTTCCCAAGGACAAGCTCGACACCGAGGACGATCTGGCACTGGCCATTGACGAAGAGGAAGGCGTTAAGGCCTGCGGCGGCAGGGAAATGTACATGACGGTCGTTAACGACGGTGTAACCAATGCCAATATGACGCTCGGTGAACTGAAGAATCTGTACGAGAGCGGCGACATAAAGAACTTCACCATCAAGGTTCACGCGCTTAAAAACCTCGCGAGAATGTTCGGCGCGGGAGGCCTAAGCAAGGAAGCACTCTATCTTGAGAAGTGCGGAGACGAGGGCAGAAACGAAGTACTTGAGGCACAGGTACCGAAGCTGTTTGAGCATTTCACAAAGGTAGTTGCAGACCTGGCGGAACGTCACAACATAAATCTTGGCGGCGGAACGGAAGAAGTTGACAACTCAACGCTTAAGGAAATGCTTGAGGCAATCATCGAATTCGCAGGTACCTTCGATTTCGACAGCGCAGACAAGGTAATGACGAACCTCAAGGAGGTTCTTATAC
>X415_White_Rhinoceros__coassemble_373_pt1 | contig 10523 bp, 8 predicted proteins | sample X415_White_Rhinoceros__metabat2_high_PE_001 | metagenome-assembled genome bin X415_White_Rhinoceros | reverse complement strand
GTCCTCAAACGAATCCACGAGCTCGGGACAGTAGCCCTTGCCGTCATGGATGAGTGTTGCTGAGCGGTCAATCTTATTAGCGATGCTGAGAAGATTGGCGAGCGCTACGGGGAAGCTGTAGGTGATGGGCTCGTCCTTGACTGCGCCTACCTGCTTGGGCGTAACGGTTGAGATTCCGTTATATATTTTCATCGCAATCCACTCCGTGCCGGTGAAACGGCACACATATGAAGCGGGCGAGTGAACGAACGAGTTGTACATCTTGCGGGCATCTGCGATGCTCATGCCGTCTGAAAGGTCTGCGCTGACTTCTTCGGTAGCTGAGCTTTCAGCGGTTTCTTCGCCGGTCACCTTCTCAGTGGCAATCTCTGCAATGTGGAAGGCTGATTCCACTGCGCCCGAATCATCGATGGTCTTAATAAGACCGCTTATGGGCGAAGCGATAATCGCACAGGAGAGAACACCAATCAGGAATCCTGCCACGCCGCCGATAACCTTCTTGGGTGTAGTCATATTGGAGAACACGGGGGCGAAGGACTGCTTGTTAATAATTTTCTTCGCGATGATAAAGAGTATCCACGAGAAGAATTTCATAAACAGGAACAGCACTACAAATACGAACGGCGCGAACAGTGAGAGCATAAGTCCTGCGAGCGGGACGCCGAAGATTTCAGCGGTGACTCCGAGACCTGACTCACTGAGCATTGCCTGTGCGAGTTCGTAAGGACTTGCGCCTTCCATACCCTGCGAGTTTAGAAGAGCTTTGACAATTGCTCTGGCAATCGGCTTGGTGATAAGTGCTGCGACTACGGTCATGAGCGCCCAGAGCACAAATCGCAGGCCTACGAACGGACCGCCTCTCTTAATGCCGACCCACACTTCAATTCCTGCAAGGAGCAGAAGCACTGCCAGTAGGATTATTCCGTAATTCATAAAACAAAATTCCTCCTATATTCCTGCTGCTTGAGTAACCTGCTTTGTATCAGTCTTGTCCTTCTGTACAGTATCATTTGAAAGGTCCTTCTTAACTGAATCGGTTTTAACCTTGGCATCAGGATTCTTCTTATTCTCTAAACGCTTATGCGCCAAAGAGGGGAACGGTCGGATTGTTTCGACCTTTTTCCTTACTGATTCTGATAATAAATTACCGCGGCCCATTGAGTCAAGCGTGTCAGTAAGCTTTGTGGCCAGACTTGACATGGCAATGCGCTCGGGGGTGATGTTGGAGGTTTTGTCGTAGAAGAACTGCGTGGTACATTTACCAATAACATCAGTCATGGCAGCGGCGTACTTGTCGGGGTCGATGCCTCCGGCTCCGTTGCCAACGGCCTCAAGACCGATGGCCTCGAGATTCTTAAACCATTGGAAGTTGCGCTCTTTGACCTTCGCAAGACTCTTATCAGGTGCAACGCCCATTATTACTAATTCTTTAAAAGCATCTATGCCTGCCTGTGAAATTATTCCTGTATATATGGCAAGACCGCTGTCAGGAGCATCCTTAAGGCCAACTGCATCTAAGCCTGTAAGAGCGGGGCTGCCTTTGGCAAGAGGGTCTGGACCTATGGACTTAGTTCCTGCTATAAAGTCGAAATCGCAGCTTGATCCGTGCTTATTTACAATGAAATTGTCAATATACTCGCGATTCTTCTGAACCTCCTCGCGGACCTCCTTCTGGGGCGCAAACTCAGGTTCCTCCTGAGTCTTCTCGCGGGGCTTCGCCGCCTCGACCTTCTCCATGTAGTTCGCCATGGCGTGCAGATTGTTGTTGAGCTCGCGGCCCATCTCGGGATTCTCGGGATGTCTGAGCGCACCAAAATCGTTAGCGATGTCCTTCCACTGGTTCTTCGCTTTCTGGTTCTGCACTCTGGCCTGGTGCTGCAGATTGTCGATGCGTCTGGCCTCTGTCCTGTAGTCGGCAAGGCGCTGGTCGAAGGTTTCGTAGTCAGTGAAATCCTTCTTCACAATACCGAAAGTCAGGATTCTCTTAACCCATGACCACACACCGGGCTTTGGCGGCCTATCAGGCTTTTTAGGTATCTCGGGAATTGTGGACATGTCCACAGGGTCAACTATTTCCTTATCAAATTGAGCCTTATACAGACCGCGCATTTGCTCGTTTTCGAATATGCGCTTGTAGTCATTCTCGGTGTAAATACTGTTATTGTTATCCAGCAGCTCATGCCACGAAGGATTGGGGTTTTTGTTGACGTTCTTCATGGGCATGCCGATGGCACATTTACCCTCCTTAGTGGTGCTTATCTGGCGGAGGTCCTCGGGAGAGTCGGTCGCGGAGTAGCTCATAAGACCCTTCATTGCGTGCTAGTAGAGCGTGTTCAGACGCTTGGCATCTTCAGGGTCATTGGGGTCAATGGGCTTATCAAAAGCCGGCTGATGCGTGAGCGAATCCTTAGAGGAACCCTTTTCGTCGTAAATATTGAATTTGGCGAGTTCCAGGGGATTATTCAAATCTATGCCCTGCTTCTCTGCTTCTTCACTAAAGGACTCGTACCAGGCGAGAGCTGCGCTCGTCTCCTTAGAATCCATCTCGCGGATAGGAGCCATGATCTCATTGAATTCGGCGGTGAGGCTGCTAAAGGTATCCTCAAACTTCGTTATCTGCGCCTCTCGGGCCTCGGCTCTGGCCTGATTAACCTGATCGGTCGTGATGTCCTCTGACGGGATGAAGCCGGGGTGGTCGTGCTCGAGGGTGAGAATCTGGCTGATACTCATTTTCTCGAACTCATAGCGCTCGTAGGGGTCAACCTTCTGGTCGCGGTTGTATATTGAGAAGGTCTGGACGGTGTGCGTTGCGTAGAAGGAGTCAGCGAGGGCGCAGCGCTGGCCCTTGGGTACGTCGGGGTAGTTCTTGGCGTAGATATTTTCCCTAAATTCCTTTAATTCTTCCTCGGTTACGGGGGCACTGAGAGTGATGCCGTATTCCTTTTTATATATTTCGCGAACCTTGGGGTCTGCGGCGCATGTGCGCGCGTCGTCTTTGGTGACCATCACATTAGGGTCAGTGAACAGGCCCTTGGAGATATCCGTAGAATTGAAGGCTTTAGCGAGATTGCGCTTGAATAGAAGACCGCACTCGCCTTTGTCGTTAACATATATCTGCCTTGAGGCCTCGGGGTCGGTCTTATTCGACATGAACAGGAGCTTGCCGTCCTGCGCGAGGTTATACAGCTGCTCGATTCGCTGAAGGTCCACTTCGCTCTCGGGGTCGATGCCGGTGATATTATTTTTGAACCAGGTAAATGTAGGTTCATATACGTTATTCAGCTCGTCATACTGCGCAAGGGCCTTCTCCCTGTAAGAATCAAGCTCCTTCTGAATATTCTCGGCCTTCTTCCTTATGGATTTAGAGTTCGGACTGGATTTGATAGACGCCTTGAGGGACTGGAACTCTTCGCGAAGCTTATTGGGGGTAGCATGCGTCATCAGCAGGTCATTTTTAAGCCTATCGTAATCATCCGTATGGTGGTAGGGGTCTTTGTACATGCCCTTGTTGCCCACTTCCGCAAACGCATAGAATTCGTTATCTTCGTAATCCTTATTTTTGGCTATCTTAGACTTATCCTCATAAATGCCCACTATGGACATTCTGCCATACATCGTGTTTAAATCGCAGCCCTGCTTGCGCATCTGCTCCGTGAACGATGCGTACCATTTCTTCAGCTGTTCGGTTGTGGGTCTCGGCATATTTCTACCTCCTTGCATTTACTTGCCACTGGGGACGTTTCTTTTTGGCGAGTGAGTTATTGGGGACAGGTCCGTTTGACTCATTTTTTGAGTCGTTGTGAGTCGTTGGGGACAGGTCCGTTTGACTCATATTTATAGGTAAATGAGTCACTTTGGATGTTTTTCTTAGGCCATTTAGTGGGTAAATTTGTGAGTACATTAGTTGGTACATCTGTGAGCAAATAGGGACAGTCTTAGCGTTCGCTAATGCTCTTATTGGCCAGGTCATAGCTTTTAAACGACATAGTTATATGAGTTTGCCTGCATTATAGCAGGTAAAGTGTCACAAAAGCGTCCCACATTTACCTGTAAATATATGTTAGTGGGGACAGGTCACACCGACTCACCCTCAAATGAGATGTTTGTACCTGTCCCCACCAACGTACACCGACTTCCGTCGACTCACCCTCATATGAGTCGTTTGAACCTGTCCCCAACGACTCACTCGCCAAAAAGAAACGTCCCCGGTGGCGAGTGCCCAGTGGCGAGTGGTGGCTCACTTGCCAGTGGGAGCGCAAATATGGTATAATTACTATAATTATGGCGAAAGGAGATTTCGTATGAATTTTAAATGCAAAAGCTGCGATGCGGTAATGGTATTCGATCCGGACCTGCAGGTACTGAAGTGCCCCTTCTGCGACAGCACAGGCACGGAAGAGAAGAAGGGCGACGACTCGATGAGCGTGTGCCCGACCTGTGGCGGCGAGCTTACGCCCGGACAGTTCACGAGCGCGGACAAGTGCCCGTATTGCGGTAATTTCCTGATATATGACAAGAGAGTGGAGGGCGAGTACAAGCCTGACAAGGTGATTTCCTTCAAGGTTAGCAAGAAGAAGGCTGTTGAGTGCATGCAGAAGGAGTTCGAGAGCAGAATCTTCACTCCCGCGGACTTTTTGAGCGAGAAGACTCTCGTCAACATGCAGGGCTACTATGTGCCGTTCTTCATGTATGACTATGACGTTGACTCGGTCTATGAGGGCGAGGGCACGAAGGTCACCAAGAGCTGGCGCGACGGCAATTACAAGTGCACCGAGACTTCGACATTCCTCCTCAAGCGCCACATGAGGGCCGCTTACGACAACGTTCCCGCCGATGCATCCATCGCAATGCCCGACGGCCTGATGGACCTCATCGAGCCTTACGATTATGAGCTGCTGACCGATTTCGACCCGAAGGTTCTCTCGGGATTTTTGGCTGAAATATACAACATGCCTTCCTCTGAGATCGAGGAGCGCGCCCGCATCAAGACGACAAAGAGCGCGAGCCGCATCGTTATGGACAGCATGAGCGGTTTCTCGCTCGGCACACCCGCAGTGGACAAACTGGCTTCGACTCTTAAGGAGACTGAGTTCGCACTGTTCCCTGTTTGGAAATACACCTACAGACATGGCGGCCGTATCTTCGATTTCTACGTTAACGGCCAGAGTGGCAAGGTAGTCGGCAAAACGCCTGTTTCCAAGCTTAAAGTATTCTTCTATGGTCTTGCGACCGCAGGAATGTGGACAATCATTCTCTCTGTAGTTGCCGGCCTGCTTAGGATTTAAGGGGGTGACGGCATGAGCGAATTCAAGAAATTTCTGAAGCATTTTAAGGTGCTGCTTATTGTCACCGCAATATTCCTCGGAATCTTCGCTATTTTTTATTTCCGCGCGAAGTCAAAGCTTGAGAACATAGAGGCATCCTATTACGAAAGCCCCAACACCGAGCGTGTGTACGGCGACCAGCGTGTGTTTGACTACGCCGACCAGCTGTCGGACTGGGAAGAAGAGCAGCTGACCGAGTATATTCACAAGGCTGAGAAGATAACCTGCTGCGATATCGTTATTGTTACGCTTAACGAGTCACTTGCTAACTTCGAGCCTGAGTACATGGCGAACTATTCGATGACCATTACTCCTGATAAGTACGTTATGGTCTACGCCGATAAGTTCTGGGAGGACAACCGCTTCGGTTACAACTGCCCTCAGAAGCTTGACGGCAAGACAGATACAGGCGACGGTGTTCTGCTTGTGGACAATATTTTCCGCGAGCCCGAGACAGGCAAGATATATACATGGATGTGTACGACCGGATCGGTCGAGGAGCGTTTCTCTTCATCGATGATTGACTACACTCTTGACGCGTTCTATGAGCGAATTGACGACACCTACTACGGTGCCTGCAAGGATTTCGTTGACAAGTTTGTTGACGAGATGGTCGATTCTCCTATGGACCCTCCGACACTTAAGAATCACTATGTAAGCGCTTTCATCGGATTTATTATTTTCCTCTTTTACTTCTTCAAGAACCGCAAGGAGAAGGACGGCGAGGTTACAGTTACAAACGAGACTTACATTATCGGACACGAGCCTGAGTTCCTTGTTAACGAGGACACTCTGCTCCGTACCCACGTTACACGTACCTACGATCCTCCTCAGTCGTCGTCTTCAGGCGGCGGTGGCGGACACCACTCATCAGGCGGTGGCGGATCGCACGGCGGCGGTGGCCACTCAAGATAGAAATAAGAGCCATGCCTTACGGGGCATGGCTCAATTTTTTTAATATTTCCTTGATAATTTGGCTTCGCACTCCTCGCGGGTAATCTCGCGGTTGTTGCACAGCGTCATCAGCTCAACATCCTTGTCGCGCAGCTTGTAGCCGATGAGAAGAATCGGGATTGCGATAATCGGGCCGAGAGCCGAAACAATGGTAAATACGAACCAGCATGCGGAACAGCCGGCAGCGTCTACGACATGTCCGGTAACGATGCCCTGGGCATTGACAATGTCGGTCGCATTCTTGGCAACGAAGCCCATTGCGGCGAGAATTGCCATGCAGCAGGAGTTGTTGATGCTGCCCGAAAGCTTGGTCACGAAGGTCTGAATAGCGAAGCTGATGCCCTCCTGGCGGACGCCGTTCTTGTACTGACCGTACTCGACGCAGTCGGGTGTGAACAGGTAAGCGATAACGCTGTTGCCGATGAGGCCGACACCTCTGAGCGCCATGCCGATATCGAGAATAACATCGTTCTCATAGCCTGTGAAATACTGCAGAATCGACGCGATTATGAATATCACGATAGTTCCGACGTAGAGGTAGAACTTGTCGAACTTCTTACACAGAGCAGGAATGAAGAAGCTCAGCACAACTGCGGGCAGCATAGCCATTGCCAGAAGAATCGTGCCCTTGTCGGTGTCACCGAGAACGTACTCGGCGAATATCGGAACGATAATCTGCACTGCGTTGGCAACGCTTACGAAGAGGAACGATATGTAGAACAGGAGTAAATACTTATTCTTGACCAGCGCTGAGAACAGATCCTTGAAATGCACTGCAGGTCCGCGGTCGACTTTGCTGCGCTCACGTCCTACAATCAGAATCGGGAGCATGCACAGCATCGAAAGTCCGGATGCGATAATCGCAGTCAGTCTCCAGCCGACGTTACCGTACAGAGCCTCGATTCCGAGTGTTCCAACGATTGCGCCGACGGTCGCGAAGACACGGCCGACTGAGAGGATGCTTGTTCTCTCAGAAACGTATTCGCTCATAGCGGTTGAAAGCGCGAATATGGGGGTGTCGCACATTGTATATGCAACAGACCAGAGGGAGTAGGCCACGATAACCCATGCCACCATCTGTCCCTGACTGAGGCCCTTCGGCATGAAGAACAGAAGAAGCGTGGTCGCGGGAATGAAGATCCAGCTGATCTTCAGCCACGGCAGGAACTTGCCGCCCTTAAGGTTCGCCTTGTCGACGATAATTCCGAAAATAATGTCGTTAATGATATCCCACACCTGCGGCGCGATGCAGACAACAGCCACAAGTGCTTCGTCCATGCCCATGTTGAGCAGGAACGTAGAAACATAGGTTGCAATTATGATATAGAAAATATTCTGCCCAAAGAAATAGGCACTGTAGCTTGCGCGCTCGAAGCGCGAGGTCTGATGATTCATAGCTCCTCCTTTGTGGTTGGGGGCGGGGCAATGGGGACGGTTCTTACTGCCCCAGTGCTGGGGCAGTAAGAACCGTCCCCATTGCCCCGTCTGTTGCTTAAATTTTAGCATATCAGCGGGTGTGTGTAAACACTTGTGAATCGATATTCACAAGAATCGGTTCATTTGACACCTTAAGATACATGCGTTACTCTATAACGTGTGGGAAGTACAAAAACAGCTTGTAATATTCATTAATAGATTTGCAGAATTTTATAGAGAACAGGGAGACATATATGTACAAGATTCTTATAGTTGAAGACGATGCAGGTATTGCCGAGGGTATTGCGACCCAGCTGAAGACTTGGGGCCACGAGGCGAGATGCGTGAGCGATTTCGCCAACGTAATGAAGGAGTTCGCCGAGTTTGAGCCGCACATGGTGCTCCTCGACATCACGCTGCCGTTCTTTAACGGCTACCACTGGTGCGGTGAGATAAGGAAGGTTTCGAAGGTGCCGATTATCTTTATTTCCTCGGCGGCCGAGAACATGAACATCGTCATGGCGGTCAACATGGGCGCGGACGATTTCATCGCCAAGCCCTTCGACGCTAACGTACTTGTTGCCAAGGTAAGCGCGATGTTTCGCAGAACCTACGATTTCGCCGAGTCGTCGCCGGTCATCGAGTGCCGCGGCGCGATGCTCAACACGGGCGACCAGACCTTCGTCTACAACGGCGAGTCTGTTTCACTCACCAAGAACGAATACAGAATCCTGTCCGCCCTCATGCAGAACAAAGGGAAAATAGTCAGCCGAGAGCGCCTCATGGAGCTTCTTTGGGAGTCCGACTGCTTTGTGGATGAGAACACGCTGACCGTCAACGTCAACCGCCTGCGCAAGAAGCTTGACGGCGCCGGCCTCGAGGGCTTCATCACAACCAAATTCGGTCAGGGATATATAGTTGAATAAGGGTTGGCATCTTACCAAAAGGAGAGTAACCATGAAAGAATACATCCGCGGCCATCGCCTTTCGATTGGCGCAATGGTCGGTGTGTGCTGCATTTTCGCAGTCACCTTCGCAGCCTACAGACTGCCTGTCGGCGCGACTGTGTATCCTGCAATTCTGAGCTTCGTGCTGATGGCTGTTCTTATTGTAATCGGATACATGAAGGAGAAGAAGCGCCATGAGATGGTGCAGGATGCCATTATCCGCAGGGAGCTCATTAACGAGACCATGCTGCCGCCCGCTCTCACAATAGTTGAGGATGATTACCGCGAGCTGGTACGCGTGCTTCAGCAGGAGCGCATCAGCGCCCTGACTGCGGTCAACACCAAATACGACAAGCTCGCTGAGTACTACACTCTCTGGGCTCATCAGATAAAGACTCCGATAGCGTCCATGCGCCTTAAGCTCGCAGGCACTGACAGCGAGATTGCGCGCGCGGTCAATTCGAATCTCTTGCGAATCGAGCAGTACGTCGACATGGTCATGACCTATGTCCGCCTCGATTCAGACTCGACGGATTATTCCTTCCGCGAAGAGGACCTCGACGAGATTATTAAGCCTAATCTGCGCAAGTTCTCGAGCGATTTTATTTCCAAGAAACTCAGCCTCGAGTATGAGCCGTCGCACGTCAGCGTGCTTACCGATGGTAAATGGCTCGGTTTTGTCATCGAGCAGCTCCTCTCGAACGCTGTGAAGTACACGCAGAAGGGCAGCATAAGAGTTGCGGTGGAGACAGAAGGCGCAACAGACAGTGCTGTGGCGGACAAAGCGGTACAGAATGACAGAGTTGCGATTACAATTTCTGATACGGGCATGGGCATCTCGCCTGACAATCTGCCCCGAATCTTCGAGCTTGGCTTCACCGGCTACAACGGCCGCACCAACAACCGCGCGAGCGGAATCGGTATGTATCTGTGCAAGCGTGTATGCGACAACCTTGGCGTTGACATAAGCGTAGCTTCTGTTGTAGGCGAAGGCACGTCAGTGAAGCTTGTTATGAAGAATGAGACTATGAAGCATGAATGATAATTAACAATAGGGGATATAACCCCTGTAATTGTTGGCAAGGGGAGGTATACGTATGCCAACAATTTGAATAGAATAGCAATTGCACTAAAGACAAAGCTTAAAATAACAATGCAGTAATACAAACGGGGACGCATCAAGTGCGTCCCCGTTTTGATATTCAAAGCTTTATTCAAATAGTGATTATTCCTTAACGGTTTCAGCGTCAGGAGCGTTCTTTTTGATAGACTCAATACCGTTCATGCATGAAGCCTTTGTAGTGTAGCCTTCGCCTGTAGCGATAATCTGGCCGTTGCCACTCTTTAAGCGGAATCTGAACTCGCCCTTCTTGTCGGTATATACTTCAAACTTGGGATTCTTCTGTGTTGCGAAACCCTCAACTGTCTGATCCTCAACTGCAGCAACAGGTGCGTTCTTCTGAACAGAAGCGATACCGTTCTTGCAAGCTGCTTCAGTGGTGTATACCTCAGAAGTAGCGATAACCTGGCCATTACCTGCCTTGAGATTGAATACGAAACCCTTCTTGGATTCCTTCATAACAAACTTACCCATTTCTAATCCTCCTTTTTGAGTTAGCATTCCGCGGCAAAACCGCTTAGTATTATATGTATCGTCATTTTGGGTAAGAAAGTTAACCATTGCGCTGCCAGCTCGCTTTAGAAAGTCATCCGATAGTCTGCAGTTTGTCTTCGTCCGGTCGCGGGAGAAACCTTGGGACAGCATTTTGGGCATAGGAGCGACTTTGCTTTATGAAATGTACAAAATTAATCGCAAAAGCTTCAGATAGAAAAAGTCATGTACAGCGTTTTGGGCATAAGGAAGGATTTTGTTCCTTAAATG
>X415_White_Rhinoceros__coassemble_372_pt1 | contig 10525 bp, 9 predicted proteins | sample X415_White_Rhinoceros__metabat2_high_PE_001 | metagenome-assembled genome bin X415_White_Rhinoceros | reverse complement strand
GTATTGATAGCGGTAACCTTGCCACGAAGAACCTGAGTTCCGTTCATAGAAGCGCCGCCATCAAGAGCGAATGCCTTCTCAAGAACCTCTGCCTCGCACATATCATCTGAAGGAGCCTCAACCTTGAAGGTGAAGGTCTTCTCTACAGACTCTGAACCAGCCTTGAATGTAGCTGTAAGGTTAACGATAGCATCTTCCTTAGGAAGAACGATAGTAAGAACGCCATCCTTAACAGAAGCAACGTCCTTGTTGTCTGACTTCCACTTAATCTTAACGTCCTCATAGGTTGTACCCTTTGAAGGAGTCTCGATTGTGGTAGCTGTGTTGTATGAACCTGCAAATGCAAACTTCTCAGCCTCGAAAGCAACCATTTCTGCGTCGCTCTTCTTAGGAAGGCTTACATACTCGTATGCATTAACGGTAACGGGTGATAAATAGAATGAACCATCGTATAAGGTGATAACGCCGGTAGCGTTAGCAATCCAGCCCTGATGAGCTGTGAAGTCTGCGATGAACTTATCCTTCTGAGCAACGATAGGACATACTGATGAAGAAATACGTACGTATGATTCCTTATCGCCAAGCTTGAAGTTGTAGTATCCGTTCTCACCTGCTGTGGTGATTTCAACACCCTTAAGGGTTACAAGGAGTGCCTGGTTGCCTGTAATGCTCTCAGCCTTAAGGTCCTTAGCTGCCTTGAACTTAGCGGTGTAATCAACGGGCTTAACAGTCTTAATTGAAGAATCAACGATCTCAACGCTGCACTTAGCAATCTCATGAGTACCGCTGTAGATATCCTTCTGACCGGTAACCTTAACGGTCATACCAGCCTTGATCTTAAGATCAGCAACGGGATCGCTTGTCATACCATATGCATAGTATCCGCCGTCGCTATCCTGGAAGAACAGACAGTTGTTTGAGTTGCCGTTTGCCTTTGACATGATACCGGTAACAATACCCTTACATACTACAGTAGCACCAGCGGGAGCTGCAACGTACTCAGCCCAGGTTGTCTCCTTGTAAGCGGGGATATCATGTGTGAAGTCCTGTGTGATGGTCTTGCCATCGGGGCTTGTGATAGTAGCAGTAAGAACATACTCTACAGCATGATCTGTCTGCTCGTTAACGTCGATAGTGGTCATCTTCTCACCGGGAACGATTGTAACACCGTCTTCAGTGTTTGATGTCCATGTAACGGTATACTTGGTACCGCTGATGTTCATAATAGCTACACGCTCAAAATCAGAAGCTGTTGTGCCCTGCTTATCCTTGTACATTGAGAACAGATAATCCTTAGCTGCCTCAAGAGCTGCTGCTGCCTCTGCCTCTGAATTGTCTACGGGCTCCTCTGTTACTACGGGCTCCTCAACTACTACAGGTGCCTCAGTAACTACGGGCTCCTCTGTTACTACAGGCTCCTCAGCCTTAGTAACTTCGGTGCTTACATTGGTATCAGGTGTTTCTACCTTGGGCTCTTCCTTCTTACATCCTGCAAGAAGAGAAACGCACAGAACTGCTACCAGAAGTAATGATAATAATTTCTTCATGTTGCTCCTCTTTTCTCTCTTATTTTTTTATCGTTATATCCTCTGCGGATAAAACTTTGATTTGATAGGAACCGTCGAAGTAATCAACAATTCCCTTAACATCGATAACCTTGCCCTCATATGCTGAGGCCTTGATTATCTCACCATCCTGATCATTAAGAACAACGGTGCGGACGGTAATCTCAGTTCCGTCCTGCGCCTTGCAGGTAATGGTCATAGCACCGTAGGAGCTGCTGTCCTCGTTGCTGGTGGTGTAAATACTGATAACCTGTAAGTCTGACATAGACACTGTAGTGTTCATGGCAAGCTCTGCGAAACGGTAAACCTTAAGCTCATCGTCAACGTTAACGGTTACCAGCGCGTTGGCCAAATCGTCAGCCGAGATAGGAACAAAAGCGGCCTCGTTGCCATCGCTTATTTTTTGAATATTGCCGGGATCATTCGGCTTCATCTGACGGTAGGTCAGACCGGAGATCTGATAGGTTCCGCCGTTCTCATAGTACTGAACACTTCCTACGATTCTTGAACGGTTGCCGACCTTCAGGATATCGATTCCCTCGCCGTTAAGACCAAAGCCGTAATATACCATGATACCATAGTACATATTGGTGTCTTCGTCGTATTCCTCGATATAAACTCCGTTGTTGTAGTTGCGGGTTATAACACCCTCAAAAGCTACCTTAACTCCGTTGTACTCATCAATGTGAGTTCTCAGTTCCTTAAGTGTAAGTTCTACAGCATCGCCATAGAAGAAATCAGGATCCTTCTCGCCGGAGTAAATATTCTTCTTGCAGGCCTTAGCGTTAGCTATAGCTGCAACACAGGTCTCACCGTAGCGGTTGTTGGCAGAAGAAGATGCAATTGCAAGTCCGTTCTGAAGTATCTCAACGTTGAGATTGCGGTAATCCTCACTCTCGCTGTTGCGGTACCATACCCATACAAGATAACGGCCGCCTGTTGAATCAACGTTCCATTTGCCATCATCTGACTCAATGATGATTGAAGAAGCATTCTTAAGGATGCCCTTAGTGAAGTTAGAAGCAGCCTTGCCGTACTCTTCAATCTTACCGGTCGATTCAGGAGTGTTGATTGCAATATATCTTGCCTTCAGTACACCGCCCTCGACAACATCTTCAGGAACGAAGAAATGTGTAGTATCACCGTCAACAAAGCTCTTGACGGTAACCTCCTGCTTAACAGTATCCGAAGACATGTCAAGCTTGAGCTCGCCTGCGAAATCAATAGGCTCTGCAGCCTGTTCTGCAGCAGTCGGAGCAGGGGTCGAAGTCTCAGTAGCATCACTCTTGTTCTCATCTGTAACAGTATTCTCACTGTTATCGGTGTTAACAACAGGTGTCTGCTCAGGCTCTTCTACCTTCTTGCTCTGACATGCCGTAAGAAACAGTACACAGCATATTGCACAGGCAAAGAATATCTTAAATCTTTTGAAATTCATAATTAGTAAATCCTGTACAAAACGCGGGTTAATTATTCACCGTACTCGCACTCATCAACTGCATCCTCGAATGCGTTGTCAATGAACTTATCAACGTTGCCGCCGTCATCGCCTGCGAGACACTTAGCAAGAAGGGTCTGAACCTGGCTACGAGCGGTTGAAGAACCGTTGAATGCAGGTGAGGTGTAGTATGCGTCAACCTGGTCGATACAAATGCTTGCTGAAAGAGCTGAGATGTATGCGCCGCCGTCTGCCTTAGCAAGGAATGCCTTGTAAGCATCGTTCTGAGCTACAGACTTAAGAACGGGAACATAACCTGATGCCATTGAGAATTCAGCCTGGAACTCTACGCTGGTGGTTAAGTACTTAACGAATAACCAAGAAGCGATAACTTCCTGAGGGTTATCCTTTCCAAAGATACAAACGCTGGGACCCTGTGAAATAACCTTGGGAGCTGCAGGATTTGCCTGAGGGATGGTAGCGATACCAACCTCGAAAGGATAGTTACCGTTTGAATCTGCTGAAGGACGCTGATGTGTAGCACCTGCAGATGAACCGATTGACATGTAGCTCTTAACACCGGTGTCAGCTGTGAAGAGGCCTGATGTATATGAACCGTACAGTGTCTGAGTTGTTAAATAACCCTTCTGATACCACTCACGGAATCTCTTAACGAAATCCTTGTTGGTGTCATTGTTGAAGAGATAATGATCGCCTGATGCGCTTGTGTAATCAGAACCGAGCTGCTCACACATAGTGATGAACCAGTTACCTTCTGAATCGTATCCAAGAGGAATAGATGAAGGATCGATAGTCTTAATCTTAGCGCAAACATCTTCCATCTCATCCCAAGTAGTGGGAACGGTGATTCCGTTTGCATCAAAGAATGTCTTGTTGTAGTAGAGAACCTCAGTTGACTTTGAGAAAGGCATTGTGTACATAAGGCCGTCACCAAACTGCTGACCTTCCTTGTAGTAACCATCAATGTAATCTGCCTTCTGCTCAGCGGTAAGTCCAAGAGTCTCGGTTGTGCCGTCAGCTCTGGTAACTACTTCTTCGCTGTCGATAAGGTTGTCAAGATGTGCAACTGCGCCTGCAAGGTTGTATAAAGCAACGTGATCGGGATAGCAGTATGCAATGTTAGGCTGGCTGCCTACAGTGATCTCTGTGCTGACCTGATCTCTAACGTCATCATAGCTACCAACCTGCTCCCACTTAACGTGGATGTTGGGATAGAGCTTGTTGAACTCTTCGATGTACAGATTAAGAACATCGCTTAAGTTGCTACCCATTGTGTGGTAGAAAACGATTTCTACATCGCTTCCGTCGTATCCGCCAGCGGGTACGTCGAAGTTAGCCTTTGCCTTCTTAACCTCAGGTGTTGAATCATCTGATGATGAAGAAGCTGATGAATCTGTTGATGATGAAGATGAATCAGACTTTGATGATGATGAATCATTCTTCTTGGTTGATGAAGATGATGATGACTGCTGTGAGTCATTGTTACCTTCAGTCTTCTTGCTGCATGCTGCGATAGACATAACCATAACTACAGCGAGCAGAACAGCTAAAATTCTCTTGAATTTCATTTTTTTCTCCTCCTAGTGATTTATAACTACTCTTATCCGGCTGCCACTATGACACCCGGATAAGAATGTTAACAGGATAATTAGCCCTTAATACCGCTTCTTGATACGCCCTGCATGATGTATTTACGAAGGAATACGAATACAAGGAACAGAGGTAATGAAACGAGGGCAACCGCTGCCATCTGTACGGGGTAGTTAACATCACCCGTGGTCTCGGTGAATGCGTTACGAAGACCGTTGGTGATAAGTCTGTGTGCCTCGTCGTTGGCAACCAGTCTGGGCCAGATGTAGGAGTTCCATGCTCCCATCATCTTAAGGATGGTAATTGAAATAAGTGTGGGCAGTGCAAGAGGAATCATGACCTTCCACAGGTACTTCAGATCGCTTGTTCCGTCAACCTTGGCAGCCAGATACAGTTCGTTGGGAACCTGTAAGAAGTTCTGGCGCAGCAGGTAGATATAGAACACGCTGACAAGGAACGGTACAATCAGAACCGTGTAGGTGTTGATCCAGTGCAGTTCTGTAACAGTTCCGTAGTTAGTAATGGTGAACAGCTCACCGGGAATCATCATTGTTGCAAGAAGTCCTGCGAACAGTAAGTCCTTACCCTTGAATTCAAGTCTTGCAAATGCAAATGCTGAAAGGACAGTGATGATAAGTGACAGAATAGTGGAAATAACTCCGACTATAACTGTGTTAACAAAGAGGCGGCCAAGGTTAGCTGTTGAGTATGCTGCTGCATAGTTGCTAAGTAAAACCTTGTGAGGCCAGAATGTAGGAACGCTCATACGATACTCATCAAGACTCTTCAGTGATGAGTTGATCATCCAGTAGAACGGGAAGAGTACGATGAGAGCCATAATAATCAAAAATGCGTATACAAGGAACTTAACAGCGATTTTACCGATAGTCTGGCGAACCGCGGTCTTTTTAAGATCCTTCTCGCTTAACTGCTTAATCTCTAAATCTTCCATTGTATGTCTCCTAATAATGTACTCTCTTCTTGCTTACATATAAGTTAAGCAATGTTACTACCAAAATGATGCCGAACAGGATAAGGGCTGCAGCACTTGCACGGCCCTGGCTGTTTGAGCTCAGTGAATCGTAAATAAATCCTACCATGGTGTTAAGGCGGCCTGCGTCATCAGCGGGACCCATCTTCTCACCGAAGATACCTACGCTGCTTGTGTACTCCTTGAAGCCGCGGATGAAACCGGTGATGATTACATAAGCAAGCATGGGAGAAAGAAGCGGAACGGTAATTCTTGAGAAAATTCTCTTACGGCTTGTTCCGTCAACCTTAGCAGCGTCGTAATACTGCTTGTTAATACTCTGAAGTCCGCCAAGAAGGATAAGAATCTTGAACGGAAGTGCATTCCATACAATGTATACCGTCATAACTGCGATATTGGCAGCATAGGAAGAACCGTAGTTAATCCAGTTGATATGTGTGCCGCCGAACAGCTCAATAACATTGTTGATAATACCTGCTGTTACGATCAGCTCGTTCTCTGTGCCGTAGAATGAACCTACGATGTTGAACATAGCTGCGAAAACCATACCGATAGCGATAGAGTTTGTAACGTAAGGTAAGAAGAAGATTGTCTGCAGGATCTTCTGAAGGGGCTTAATTGAATTAAGACCTACTGCAATCAGAAGTGCAAGCAGTGTTGATACAGGAACGGTAAGAACGCAAAGAAGAATTGTGTTCTTAAGGCACTGTGTAAATTTCTTATATTTGATAACCTTAACGAAGTTACCTAAACCAAATTCGAAGACCTGTCCGCCGGATGCCTTCAGACCGCTATAGTTCTCAAGGAAGGCCATTCTTACGGTATTAATAATGGGCCAAACCGTAAATACCAGCAGCAGAGCGATTGCGGGAGCAAGGTATATCCATGCTTTCCATTGATGTTTACTGTCTACCATTATTATTTCTCCTCAAAATATACTCTTTCTTCTGTGTCTTTGTTGAAGACGTGAATCTTGTTGGGCTTGATATTGAACTTAATCTTCTCTGTGCCCTCAGTGATCCTAACCTCGCCGCTTACGGTTGAACGGATAGAAGGCTTGGTTGAGTTAGCATGCTTTGTAACGATGCTTACTGCGCCGCCCATGGTCTCAACATCAACGAAATCACAGGTAAGAACGCCGTTATCATCAAGGATGAAGCCCTCGGGACGGATACCAACGTATACTTCCTGATCTATAGCGTTACCTGCTGACATGATCTTCTCTTCGCCAATGTATACATAACCGCCTGAAATCTTGCCCTCGAATACGTTGATGGGAGGAGTTCCAAGGAAGTTAGCAACGAAGAGGTTAGCAGGATCATCATAAACCTGCTGGGGAACACCCTTCTGCTGAACAACACCGAGCTTCATAACAACGATCTCATCAGAAATACTCATGGCCTCTTCCTGGTCATGTGTTACGAAAATAGTGGTGATCTTGGTCTCACGCTGGATACGACGGATCTCTTCACGTGTCTGAAGACGAAGACGTGCATCAAGGTTTGACAAAGGCTCGTCAAGGAGCAGAACTCTGGGCATCTTAACAAGAGCACGTGCAATAGCAACACGCTGCTGCTGTCCGCCTGAAAGCTCGCTGGGCTTACGCTGAAGCAGTTCATCGATCTGAACGAGCTTAGCTACGTCAAAGGTGCGCTTAAGCATCTCCTCTTTTGTGAGCTTATCCTTGCCGGTTAAGTTCTCAAGAGGGAACATAATGTTCTGCTTAACTGTCATATGAGGATAAAGTGCATAGTTCTGGAATACTAAGCCAACTCCTCTGTTCTCGGGTGAGAGATCGGTAACGTCATCATCACCAAAGAAAATCTTGCCGTCTGATAATTTGTGCAGACCGCTGATCATGAATAAGGTGGTACTTTTTCCACAGCCGGAGGGGCCGAGTAGACCGACCAACTTACCATCCGGAATTTCGATGGAAACATCGTTAACGGCTACAACGTCCGTTTTCACTTTTTTGTCCCTGTTGGGAAATCTCTTTGTTACATTTTGAAGAACTACTTTCATACGAACCCCTTCTCTGTTGTTGTTTGTTCTATATTTTTCTTAAACTCCTTAATCTCATTCTGATTCTCAAAAATCTTCTGACTCTTCTCATCCACGGCCACGGTCTGTGCAAGTACGTCGTGGATAACAGAGTTAGTTTCAGTTTTGATAAGCAGAATAATCTGAACAAGGAGCAAAAGTACGATAGTGATTGTGCCTGCAAGACCTAAAAATCCGAAGAAGATCATTATGCAGATAAGCACGGGAACCATGGTCTCAATCGTGTATCTTCCAAGGAAGGTACGGATAAGAAGAGACGAGGTTCTTAGTTTGGTGTGGTCAGTCTGCATCAGGCAGATGCCGAACACCTTCTTACCGACCGTCTGGCCCTGCTTGAGCCACATCGGGATTGCGAAATCCGTAACTGCAAAAGCGAGTAAGAACGCAATCGTAAGAATTATAAGTGTCATGTTGATTGTCTGAGCATATGCTTTGGCAAGTTCTTTGTCCTCAGCCATCGCCTGATCAGCCGCATCATATCTTGCACGTTCCTCCGGTGTAAGCATGTTGTACTGCTCTTCAGTAATGTCATCGCTTATTCCGTACTGTGTCTGATACGATGCTATCATGTTGTTGACCTTCTCATACTGGGCATCATAGCCGATTACGGTCGAGACTAAAAGTCCGAAGCCCGTCGCTATGATTGACACCAGGATCATGTCAAGAATTCGTGCCGAGATGCGTTTAAGCATGCTCGCTTTCTGTAAATCAAAATACATAGGCAGCTCCTCCCAAACTACAGGTAGAAGTTGTTTGCCTTGTACTCCTTAATGATTTCGTCTGCATCCTTAAGAAGTGCCTGCATCTCTTCAGCACTGTGAACGGTCGCGCCGCTTGCGCAGGCATGTCCGCCGCCGCCGTATTTCTCGGCGAGCTTATTGATTGTAACAAATCTTGAACGAAGCCTTACTCTGATTGTTCCGTCCGCATTGTCGATGAATGCGAGCCAGATAATCGAGCCCTTGATTTCACTTAAGAGTGAAACCGTATTGCTGGCCTGCTCACTGGTGAGATTGAACTGCTTCTGCATTGCGTCATCCACATACAGATAAGCAACTCCGTTCTCCGTCATCTTCATCTTGCCAAACACATAGGACTGGAACTTGAGATAATCGAAATCTTCAAGATAGAGTCTTGAGTACAGTGTCTGTGCATCGATTCCCTGATCAAGGAGCACTGCGGCGAGTCTGAGTGTGTCGCCGTTTGTCTCACTGTAGAGGAATCTGCCGGAATCAGTAACCATTCCGGTGTAAATATCAAGTGCTGCTTCCTTGTCGAGCTTGAGCTCGTCCTTGAAGGTCACATAGAAATCAACTATCATCTCGCAGGCTGATGAGCGGAAATCTTCAACCCAGCTGATATCACCGTAGGGAGCAATGTCCACGTGGTGTCAATTTTGACAAGTTCTTTAGCAAGCTTAAACTTGTTGTTCGATATGCGGTCAGCCGTTGCAGTATCGATAACAATCTGAAGCGCATCCTGGTAGTACCCGTCAGGCTGCTGCTCGTCTTCTGTGCCGAGGAAGGATACATAATCGCAATAATCCTCGTTGATTAAGAGAACTTCCTTCTCGGGCCAGGTAAGCTCGAGGATTCTCTTGAGTCCCTTTGTCGATCCTACTGCATCGCCATCAGGACGAATATGACGCGAAATAACAATCTTGTCATACTCTTTGATTTTAGCAAGTATGCTCTTTTTTGTTTCTAAACTCATTTCACTAATTCCTATCTGCAATAATCATGGCATCGAGGTCAGCAAGCATCTGCATTGCCTCTGCCCTGTCTTTAACTGTTGCTCCGCTGGCCTTGGCATGTCCTCCGCCGCCATACTTGACAGCTATGGGATTAATGTTGAACTTGCTTGATCTGAGCTCGCACAGGACACCTTCAGGTGACTCCGTGAAGTTAACCCAGATGTCAACGCCTCGTATATCAGACATCGTTCCGACCATTCCGCGGGAGACATCAAAGATGCTCATGCCGGACTCTTCAACTTCCTTAGCCGTATTGTATATATAAGCAACATTGTTGCCGGAAAACTGAATCTTAAGGATGAATTCAGCTCTCTTTCTGAGATTAGCGAAATCTTCGACATAAAGCTGGCCGAAAATATCATTTGTATCGAACTTCTGCTCCATAAGGAATGAAGCGAGTTCAAAGGTGCGTGCCGTGGTCGAATCAAATCTGAATCGTCCCGAGTCGGTCACCATTCCGGTGTAGATTGACTTCGCCGACTTAGGAGACAGCTTAAGGTTCATCTCTTTAGCGAAGTAAGCAATCAGTCCGCAGCAGCTCTCGAAGGATGAATCAGTGACCTCATCCTCTGCTATCTTCTCAACGAAGAGATGATGATCGATTCTGGCAGTCTTGGCTGCCATAGTATATCTCTCATCGCTTATCAGATGAGTTGCCGAGGTATCAAGGATAATTGCAAGCGCTCCCTCGTAGTATGAATCAGGGATCTCATCCATGACGGATTCGTCCATGAACGAGTAACGTCCTGCCTCGTCGCCTACCGTGTAGACCTCCTTGCCTTCAAAGTTCTCAAGAATCAGATTTTTAAGACCTATCTGGCTTCCGAGAGCGTCGCCGTCAGGATTTTTGTGTCTGTGAATAATGATGCGGTCGAACGACTTAATATCTTCCAGTATTGCTTCAAACATGTTACACCTATTATTTTCTATTCGTGAATTTCTCTTCAATCATGGTCACAAGTCTTGTCGCAGCCTCGTAAGGATTGTTGCCTACGTTAAGCTCAACGTCGCAGACCTCAGCGTTGCGGTACTCAAAATCAAGTGACATGATACGTCTTACTTTGTCATCAGATTCGATGTCACGCTCGACAATATCGTGAATGACA
>X415_White_Rhinoceros__coassemble_371_pt1 | contig 10581 bp, 10 predicted proteins | sample X415_White_Rhinoceros__metabat2_high_PE_001 | metagenome-assembled genome bin X415_White_Rhinoceros | reverse complement strand
CAATACACCAACTCCACCTTTGCGGGCGTTGTGCTTTCGGTTGCACCGATTTTTGCCCTGCTGATGGGCGCCGTATTCCTGAAGGAATATCCCACGAAAAAGCAGGTAATTTTCTGCTTCCTGCCCATTATCGGCGTGGTTAAGCCCGGTGCCAAGGCTGCTGCCGAGGCAACAAAAAACGGCCGCATCGGAGTTATCGCTACCCGCGCGACCATCAACTCAGGAATCTACGAGGATTTTTTACACAAGACAAACCCCGAGATAAAGGTTTATAAGCAGGCCTGCCCGCTGTTCGTTCCTCTGGTTGAGGAGGGCTGGATTGACGACCCCATCACGGACAAGATTATTCATCGCTATCTCGACTCACTGATTGACCGCGATATCGATTCGTTAGTTCTCGGTTGTACACATTATCCTCTTCTCCGCCACAGAATTCAGGCTGCAGTCGGCGACGGCATCACTTTAGTGAACCCCGCTTACGAGACCTCCAAGGCGTTTAAGTATCTCCTCGAGGAGAACAATCTTCTCATGGAGGAGAAGCGCACCGCAGAGCACGAATTCTACGTAAGCGATAACGAGGAGCAGTTCAGGAATTTCGCCAATTCCATCCTACATAATGTCAACATCGCTCCCGAAGCAGTTAACGTCGTATCATTTTAGAACGGAGACCCACATATGACCGATCAGGTAAGTATCTCGATTACCGGCCTTCAAAAAGAAATCGACAACGAGCCCACGGTTGAGACCGCAACCGGCTCGTATGCCTTAAAAAACGGACATCATTTTATACGGTACGAGGTCGAAGGCGTCAAGTGCCTGCTCAAGATATCAGACCGCTCAGTCGTCACGACAAGGACCCTCGGCGAGCAGGTGTCGCGCATGGAATTCATCATCGGCGCGACCACCTCGTCCACGTACTATGCCGGCGGCTATCCCTTCGCAGCAGGCGTTAAAACCTACTCGATTCATTCAAAGTTTAGCGAGAATTCAATTACCCTTGCCATAGACTACGACCTGTCGATGAACGGCAGCCACGTATCAAGGTCAAAGCTGGATTTCTCCATAACTTCATTTACCAGTTAATCAAAAAGTATTTCTACTAAAAAACCGGCTGATTCCACATCGGCCGGTTTTATTTGTTCTATTATTCTCTATAGAATTACAGCTCTGCCTTAATCCTCTGTGCGTACTCGTTAGCCTCGCCGTCAGCGTAGCTTAAGGTCTTCCAGGGGATAACAACGCCGTCATCCTTATATCTGGGAATCAGATGGATGTGAAGGTGGAATACTGACTGCCATGCAGCCTCCTCGCTGTTCTGAAGCAGGTTGATTCCGTCGCACTTAAGCGCCTTCTTCTGTGCCTTGGCAATTTTGGAAGCAAGCTTTAAAGCCTTGGCAGCGATGTCCTCGTCAATCTCATAGAGATTAGCCATATGCTTCTTGGGCAGAATCAGGACATGTCCCTTAGCTGCGGGCGCAATGTCGAGCACTGCTCTGAAATCCTCGTCCTCATATACGGTAGCTGAATCCCAGATACCGTTCGCAATATTACAAAATACACAATCTCCCATTATCTCATCCTCCATAAGTATTATTAATCTCAATAGTCTCGCCGGGGCCTAACTTGTAAGGCTTCCAGTTGTACTCGAACCAGAGCGTGCGTGCCGAAGGGTTGTATACACGGCTCAAATCAGTATTGAAAATCAGTCTGTTGAAGTCTGCAACATAGTCATAAACTTCAATGTTGGTAGCGTACCAGATGTCATCTCTTCCTGATACCTTCTGTGCGAAGTTCTCAATTATATCCCAATTGTTGTTGAAATCGAACTCATAGCTGTGACCCCAGAGGTAGAACAGCCAGGGACCGAAAGGAACCTTGCCGTTAATGAATCTGTCGGTCAGCTCAGGAAGCATCGGATCACCGTGATGGCAGGTAGCCTTAAGTCTGAGCCAGTCCTTCGGAATGTCGAAGTTATGTGAGGACTCAACCGTGCGGGCGTATACAATGCCGCATGCCTTTAAAGTGTCAACAGTCTCGTCGCTGTAGGTTCCCCAGGGATAAGCGAAGCCTCTTACGATGCAGTCATAGTCCTTCTCAAGGTTTCTTCTGTCGAGAATAATCTCCTCAGTGCGCTTGGCAGGAGGAAGCTGCTCTAAGAAGGGATGCGTCACTCCGTGTGCTGCGACCTCAAAGCCGCTGTTCTTATATAAGGCAATCGCCTTCTCTTTTGTAAGCCTTCTGTGGGTACTCTGAAAATCATCCCAGTCGCGGTCAGCGTACTCACCGCTGTTAAGGTTGAAGGTACACTTAAGGCCGTACTTCTTAATCAGTTCCACAAATCTCAGATCATTGACAACGCCATCGTCATAGCTTAAGGTTACGCACTTTGAAACGCCGTCCTTAAAACGCATAAACAGATTCATATTAATACACTCCTTTCTCCTGCAACAATTATATACCACCGCGCCAATAAAAGCATTTCCTTTTTTACGTAAATATGCTACACTTGACGTGTTTGTTTGGAGGTGCTTATGAGAAGTATTCTTTTTATGATAGTTTTTGTTTTATTCCTGTTGCTTTCAATCCCGCTGTTCCTTATCTGCAAGCTGATTGGTAAGTTCAACAGAAGGGCTTGCGCAGCCGCTTCACAGTCCATCGTTAACTGGGCTTTCAGGCTGGTTTTAAAGGTCGCAGGTGCAAAAATTACCGTGCTCGGAGTTGAGAATATCCCCGTGGATACTCCCGTGCTCTACACCGCCAACCATCGAAGCTACGCGGACATTCCGCTCGGCTACACGACAGTTCCCCATCTCACGGGCTTTATTGCCAAGAAAGAGATTAAGAAGGTTCCTTCTCTCAGCTGGTGGATGACCAACATGAACTGCCTCTTCCTCGACCGCGATGACACAAGACAGGCGCTTCAGACAATCCTTACAGCGATTGACAACATTAAGCAGGGCTTCTCAATGTTCGTTATGCCCGAGGGCACCAGAAATCACAACGATGAGATGCTTCCCTTCAAGGAGGGCACCTTCAAGATTGCCGACAAGGCCGGCTGCCCTATTATCCCTGTTGCAATCTCAAACTCAGACGCTATCTATGAGCTCCATAAGCCCTGGATACGCTCCGCGAAGGTCGTAATCCACTACGGCAAGCCTGTTTACATGCAGGATATGGACAAGGAAGAGAAGAAGGTAATCGGCGCTACAGTGCGCGGTATCATTGCAGAAATGCTCGAAGAAGACAAGAAATATGTTGAATAATTGAGGTTTCGATGATACAATATCTTTCGCGTGTGAAACCACGAAGGAAGTTTTAGGAGGAATTATTTATGCCCACTAGTTTAATAGTACTTATCATAGTTCTGGTTGTCTTAATCGGCGCCGTTATCGGTCTTTCGATTTTAGGCAAGAAGATGCAGAAGAAGCAGGAAGAGTCAGAAGCAACAATGCGCCAGGGCGCGCAGCTTATCTCAATCTTCGTTATTGAGAAGAGCCGCAAGAAGCTTATTGATGCAGGTCTTCCTCAGATTGTTATAGATCAGACACCCAAGTATCTTCGTCGTTCAAAGGTCCCGGTTGTCCGTGCCAAGGTTGGTCCTAAGGTTGCAGTTCTTATGTGTGATGAGAAGGCTTTCTCTCTCATCCCCGAGAAGAAGGAAGTTAAGGTTCTCTTAAACGGTATTTACATCGTTGAAGCTAAGAGCGCACGTGGCGGCCTTGAGGTTGCTCCCGCTAAGAAGAGCTTCAAGCAGAAGCTTCAGGACAAGTACCAGAAGCTCCGCAACAAGGAGAAGGAAGAGGATTCCAAGAAGAGCAAGAAGAAGGATAAGTAATTACATCGATAAGTAATAAACAAATGCTCAATAAATAAAGACCTGCGGTCTGTACCGCAGGTCTTATTTTTATCTGTCAGATTACTTTGTATAACTGTAAATCACTTCTGTACTGCCTTAATGATGTCGCAGATAAGCGCTGTTGAATCTGCCTGTCTTGCGTTCTTCATGGCATCAATGTATTTCTCGCTGTTGAAGAATACATAGTTGACTGCCTCGAGCAGAGTCTCGTTTGTGAGGTTCTCCTCCTGGATTACATAGCTGTAACCGTTGCGCTCAAAGGATTCTGCGTTCAGAATCTGGTCTCCGCGGCTTGCTGCTGCAGAAAGCGGAACTAAGATATTGGGCTTGGCAAGTGCTAAAAGCTCACATACGGAGTTCGCTCCCGCGCGGGAAATAATTACATCGGAGGCTGCGAACAGATCCTTCAGCTCATCGCTGATGTACTCATACTGAACATAGCCTGTCATGTTGGCGTAGGAAGGGTCACATTTACCCTTACCGCACAGATGAATAACGTCAAACTTTTTAAGAAGAGTGGGAAGAAGGTCTCTCACTGCCTCGTTGATAACCTTGGCTCCGGTGCTGCCGCCGACCACAAGGATGATGGGCTTAACTCCGCCAAATCCGCAGAATTCAAGGCCGCGAACCCTGTCACCCATAAACAGCTCCTCTCTAAGAGGTGTTCCGGTGTGGATTGCCTTGCCCTCGGGCAGGAACTGAAGAGTCTCTGCGAAATTGCAGCACACCTTGTCTGCCTTGGGGATACATAATCTGTTGGCAAGTCCGGGAGTCATGTCTGACTCGTGGATGATTGTCGGAATCTTGCGCGCATGAGCTGCGAAAACAACGGGAACCGCAACAAATCCTCCCTTGGAGAATACAACGTCGGGGTTCAGCTGCTTCATGAGCTTCTTGGCCTCACTCATACCCTTCAGTACTCTGAAAGGATCTGAGAAATTCTTTATATCAAAATAACGTCTGAGCTTACCGGTCGAAATTCCGTAGTAGGGAATCCCCATCGACTCAATTAAGCCCTTCTCGATGCCGTTATAGGAGCCTATGTAGCTGATTTCGTAATCTTCATTCTTAAGCTTCTCTATAAGCGCCATGTTGGGCGTAACATGACCGGCTGTTCCGCCTCCGGTCAATACTATCTTCTTCATTGCCTGTACTCCTTAAATCCTCTGATTTCGCTTAGTCGTTCATAGCCTGCTTAAGAGCCTGAGCGAGCTGGTCGGGACAAGAGGTCGACTTAAAGCCGCACTTGATGCCCTCCATGCGATCGATTGCTTCAGTTACAAGCATACCTTCAACAAGTCTTGCAACACCCTGAGTATTGCCGCTGCAGCCACCTGTGAACTTAACATTGGTCACGCGCTTGCCGCCATCCTTCTCAACGATGTCAAAATTAATCTTCTGTGAGCATACACCCTGTGTTTTGTACTCGTACATAATATGTTCTCCCTTCTAAGCAACTTCATGCAAGTTTATACCATAATTATAGGTTTGTAAATTGAATTTTCTGTGAACAGATAACTTAATCGACGTAGGACACAAATATATTGCCTGCCTTCTCGAACATTGTCACGGCTTCCTTGATCTGATACTTCACGCTCTTCTTAGCCGCAGGCTCATATACCGTGATTGAGACCGCATCGTAGCCGGTAATTACGCAGGCCTTGCCGTCAGGCTTGATTGCTATTACGGGTCTCGACTTATAAACATAGTAGAGAACCTCGTCGAGCGATGCTCCCGTAAGGTCTAATACCTTAAGCTTCGAGTTATCTGACAGCCATTTGGAAATACTTGTTCTACTACTGTCGAAAGTTATCACATCCGGAGCAATTCCCTTCCAGCCCAGTAACATCTTAAGCGATGCCTTAACCGAGTCAAGTCCCTCATCAGCGTTGACAGGCTTGATGGAGGCAATATCACTTCTTGCCGATTTAATTCCTCGCTCCCAGACAAGCCGTCCGTCCGATGCTATAACCGTTCCGACTCCGACATCTGCCGCCGCGATAACATCCGCAACATTGACCGACGAGTAGGCAATTGTGCCGTAGGAGTAAGCGTAATACTGTCCGGTTCTGTCCTCGGGCTCAGATACACGCGTTGTCGTATCATAGTTAATAACTGTCGAGAAGAACATGGACATTGTAGGAACGTCCTCTATATCAACCGCCGAGGGAAGTGAAACATAGTACTCGGTAAGTATTCGGTCTGTGATACGCTTCGAAATTGATACGGGCTTCGTCACGGGCACAAGCCTGTTCAGAATCGTGTCGTCCTTCGCAGCGTCATAGGTTACAGGTGCTTCCGAATGCTTCCAGAGACGCTTCAGGGTAATGATGTTGTCACCTATATCGATACCATCGATATAAAAGCCTGAATCCACGTAGGTCTTTAAAACATTGCCGTAGCCGTCCTCGATACAGAGCTTGTATGCGGGTGTCAGCGTGCTTCCGTCCGCAAGTATGCACTTGTCGGAGACATGTGAGAAACCGTAAATAATATTATTATTGATTCTGCCGTATATCCTGATGTTCTCGCCTTCGCTCGTCGAGATAACATGCACATCTCCGGTTAAAAGGTTAAGCACGTAGATGTTCTTGGCCTCGTCGTCCGATGCCTTATCCTGCCATGCGAGATAGTTCTCTTCCTCGCAGAATACCAGGTTGTCCTCGGGCACACCCTCGGCAATAACATTCATACGCTTGGTCGTCAGATCGTAGGAGTATATCGATTCATACAGTGAGAAATAGAACACGTCGCGCTCGCCCAGATAAGCGAAATCGGTCATGTCTGCCTCAAGCAGCTGATAACTCGAGTTGATGGGGATGTACAGCTGCTCCTCGATTCTGAAATCCTCGTGGATGTAGCGGTACAGCACAATTCCTACTCTGCCCTCGTACTCGCCCCGGTTCATGTAACCGTAGACCATGAAATCAACGTTGCCGTTGTCGTGAACTCTTATGAGGTCAACTGCGTGCTGCTCATAATAATCTCTTGAGTAGTCGCCGTTGTTCTGTCTGAAGGAGAATACCTTGACCAGGTTGTTGGCCTTCACATCGTAGAGCATAAGCTCTCTTCCGTATACAAATGCAAGGAATTCCCTGTTGTCGCTGGCCCCGGTCTCAGCATCGGTATCGTTAGTGATTCCGAGCTTGAACTCATCCTTCATGAGGGAGGTGTTGGATACGTCAAATATCGCCTCCATCGTTCTCTCATAGTTGTACAGATAGGTTCTGAGGGTCGTATAGTTGAATCTGTAGTGATCCTTAACTACGTAATATTCAGTATCGCCGTCCACTTCGATTGCCACTACGTACTTGAGCTCGATAGTTGCCATGCTGTCGTAGAACTCGGTAACCGTGGGAATCTCCGCCCACACAAGACGAGGCTCAAGGTCGCCCCAGGTAACCATCTGGAAGCTCGACTTAATTGTTACATATGCGTAGGTGCTGTTGTCATATCTCTTTGATGATTCAAGGTATTTCTTAAGGCCTTCCTTGGCTGCGTCATCGTCGCCTAAGAGCGTGTCTCTGAAATCAGTTGCAAAGCTCAGTTTCTCAAAAAGATGACCGTTGTCGTACATCTTAAGTCTGGTGTAGTAGTAGATTCGCTTACTCTGGTTAGTTATAAGAGTAATCTTGCAAATATATTCCTGACCGGACTTCATGGTCTCCTTGAGTGCTATCTCGACCTTCTTGGGTCCGTCCTCGACATCAAGTACGGTGAACGAATCCGATTCCACCTCACGTCCGTCGCTGTTTAAGACCTCGTACTTAAGCTTTTTGACATTGCTCTCGTTCTCATCGATGTATACGGTGAACGTTCTGTCCGAGGTAATCGGAGTAATCGTCTCTCGTATCAGCATCTCGTTGAGGTTAGAGACATATCCGTGAAGTCTGTTTATCTCGTTGCCTCCGACCTCGATGCTCACCGTCGGGAGCGTCGGATCACTCATCAGAGTAGTGGCAGCCTGTGTGCCGAATATCGTCTCGCTGATATCACTGCCGAAATAAACCATGGCGGCGATAAAAACCGCAAGAACAATTAATACTTTGTATTTGAACTTCATAAACCTTCCTTTGTAAGAAGTCTGTACAGAGTCGGAGTAACATTAAGCTCTGCCATTAACTCCTCGTAATCATTGTCTTTCTTTATGCTCTCACGCTGCTTGGGCGTAAGCATCTGTCTGGGTGCCTTCATCGCACGGATCAGTATATTCTTGGGCGTGTGCTCCATATCGATGAATTCCAGTATCTGAACCTTGTAGCCCTGCTCCTCGAGCATGTCTGCGCGCAGCGCGTCGGTGTACAGCGCCGCCATGCGCTCCTTTATGAGACCGTACTTAAGCACTGACTTCTGTCTTGCGTCCTTAATGGTCTTGTTCAGCTCATGCTGGCAGCACGGAACGCAGAAGATTACTCTTGCGCCCCAGCTTATTGCCTTAAACAGAGCATAGTCTGTTGCCGTGTCACAGGCGTGCAGGGTAACGACCATATCGACGCTGTCAGTTCCCGTATAATCAGCTATGTCCCCATGGAGGAACTCAAGCTTCTCATATCCGAAACGCTTCGCAAGCTCGTTACAGTTCTTTATTACGTCCTCTTTAAGGTCGAGTCCCGTAATTCTTACGTCGAAGCCCTTGACCTCGTGGAGATGATAATACAGTGCAAATGTGAGGTAAGACTTGCCGCAGCCGAAATCGATAATCGAAATCTCACGGCCCTTGGGCAGTGAAGGGATAACATCCTCGACAAATTCCAGATAACGGTTTATCTGACGGAACTTGTCATAGCGCGCCTTGACCACATAGCCCTCGCGGTTCATTACGCCGAGCTCGACAAGGAACGGAACCGGCTCGCCCTCAGGAAGCACGTAATTCTTCTTACGGTCATTGGTCATTAGCGGCTTGCCTTCTGCTGTTTTCTCAGCGTTCGCAGCCTTTGAAGCGCTTGCCTTGTGCTCTTTGACTGTCAGCTTGCCCTTCTTGCTGGCCAATATTACTACATTTGTAGAATCGGTCTTAATCTCGACCTGCTTAAAGTGCTGTTCTGCCCTGTCAGATTCAAAATCAAGGCATTCGGCAAGTAACTGCGCGGCTGCCTTCGCGCTCAGATTCTCTCTAAGCTCCTTAGTGCCGACAGTTCTCGTAACCGCAAGCTTTGTCTCGCCCTTTATAATTACCTGGCGAAGCTTTATCTTGGACGGCACTTTGTCTGATTTAACGACGGGGTTGCTCGCAACCGCGAACACTGAAGCGTCTTCCATCAAACTAAGAATTCTCTCATATATCTCGCTCACAAAAAACTCCTGTTCAATATGCCCTCATCAATATCTGATCTCGGGTGTGAAAAGTTCAAAAATCAGTGAATCGTTGACCTTCTTAAGATGCTCAACATCACAGTCAGGACGTACCGTCCATACAAATCTCATAGCTCCCATGCGGTCTGCAAGCTTGACCCAGAAGGAACGCTTGTCCACGTGATATGCTATGAAATGAGGTCTCGCTAAAACATTGGTGAAACAGTGTGACAGCGCGAATGCCTGCCAGTTCGGAATCTCGCCCTTAAGCTCGCTGTAAGGAGCAGAGAGCTGACCGCGCAGGATGTCCGGTGCATTGTCTCTAAACCACTTAACGATGAAGGGGCTGAAGCTCTCGATGCAGAAGTCACCCTTGTACTCGCGTAACATCGGAAGAGTCTTGCTGCACAGAAGATTATTCTTGGGACCGTTCTTGAATTCAACAAGGAGCGGAACCTTGCCGTCAACCACCTCAAGTACCTCACTGAAGAGAGGAATCTTCTCATCGGTACCGCAGAGTCTGAACCCGCAGAGCTCCTCGTAGGTGTACGCGTCTACTCTGCCGTCAATACCGCACACACGGTTAAGTGTGTCATCGTGGAATACTACAATCTGCTCATCCTTTGAGAACTGAAGGTCCAGTTCGATTCCGTAACCTGCCTCGACTGCTCTTTTAAATGCCGCAAGTGAATTCTCAGGTACAGACTTATCTGCTGTATGAAGTCCGCGATGCGCAAGATTTCTGTGATAGAACAGCTTTCTTGTCTCGTCGCAGCCACGCTTCGGAGCCACCATGAATACGAGCAATAGGAACAAAACTACGAGGATAATTACCAATACTTTTAACCAGACCATAACTGCCTCCCATAAATATCCATAATCCTATAGATTATATCACCTTTCGCCCTACTTATCAATTTTTTGGCTCAAATCCCCCTATGGTTTTAGACCTGTTTTCGTGATTTATTATTCCTGTCTCTTCCTATATAAATATTTTGCTGAAATTATTGTCTTTTACTTGTGTTTTTCGCATGGTTATGTTATAATTTGACAAATTAGTGGTGTGTTTTCATGATTTGTGAATTGTTTCATTTTGTTTTTTCACTGTTATCGGATTTTACAGTATTTTAACTTGAATTACCCCCACCCATTGATTATACTAACCATGTATGGGAAGGATTTAACGTCTATGGACTCTGAACGCGAAACAAAAAGAAAACAGATTTCCGAAATCATGAAGCAACTCTCCTGGTTGTCACAGTTGGGGCTATCGATTTTGATGCCGCTTCTGCTATGCGTCTTGGGTTGCGCTTTTTTATGTAATCGGTTCGATATCGGCGGATGGATCTTCATCCCCGGATTTTTCCTGGGACTGGGCGCTTCGTTCACCACAGGTTATAAATTCTACATATCGGAATCACGCAAGAGCGAGA
>X415_White_Rhinoceros__coassemble_370_pt1 | contig 10685 bp, 9 predicted proteins | sample X415_White_Rhinoceros__metabat2_high_PE_001 | metagenome-assembled genome bin X415_White_Rhinoceros | reverse complement strand
AGTTATTGTTGTGTAACAGCTTGTCGATCTTACGTGTCTTATCCAGTAATTGTACACTCATGTCAAATAATCCCCCAATTAAAACGATTACGTTGTTACGATTTTGATTTTAGCACATTGTGTTTTGAAAATGCAATAGGAATTATTGAAATTTACATGATTATTTCACAAATACTATAACAATTATTGAATATTTCGACACAATTATTCGGGTTTTTGCCAGGAAACGAAGTCACAATCAGGATGATTGGAGCATCCGTAGAAGCGTCTGCCCTTCTTGGTCTTCATAATCAGGACATCACCGGTCTTGCATACCGGGCACTTCTGTCCTGTTTTCTCAATATATGGTTTCGTATTTTTGCACTCGGGGAATCCGGGGCATGCTAAGAACTTGCCGTGAGGACCGTACTTGATGACCATGCGTCTGCCGCACAGCTCACATTCGGTGTCAGATTCCTCGTATTTAATCTGTATTTTCTCAAGTTCCTTATTGGCTGCAGTGACAGCCTCATTGAGATCGGGGTAGAAGTTCTCAATAACGCTCTTCCACTTGATTTCTCCCTCGCCGATGCTGTCGAGGAGGCTCTCCATGGTAGCCGTGAAATTGACATCCACGATACCGGGGAAGGACTTGTTCATAATCTGGTTAACTGCTTCGCCAAGCTCAGTGATGTAGAGATTCTTGTTCTCCTTGGCTACATAATGTCTGGCAATAATTGTCGTAATTGTCGGAGCATATGTACTGGGACGTCCGATTCCCATCTCCTCAAGGGTCTTAACGAGCGAGCCCTCGTTGAAATGTGCGGGCGGCTGTGTGAAATGCTGCTCGCATACAAGCTCCTTGCAGGTGAGCTTTGTATCCTTTCTTACCCATGAGAGATCCTTGTTGTCCTCATCTCTGGACTCCTCGTCCTCAAGCTTGTACGCTGACATGAAGCCGGGGAAGGTAAGCTTGGCTGCACCTGCGGTAAATGTATACTCGCCTGCATCCAGCTTGATGTTAACAGTCTCATAAACAGCCTGCTCCATGCGGCTGGCTACAAATCTCTTCCAGATAAGCTTGTAGAGTCTGAGCTGGTCTCTCTGAAGAGAGTCCTTGATGTCGTCAGGAGTGAGTTCAACATATGAAGGTCTGATAGCTTCGTGTGCATCCTGAATCTTCTTGCCCTGATTGCCGTCAGAAATCTTCTGTGCGAGATACTTCTCACCGAAGCTTTCTGCGATATACTCTCTTACTGCCTTGTCAGCCTCTTCTGAGATACGGGTTGAATCCGTACGCAGATAAGTAATAAGACCGATGGTTCCGTGTCCCTTGACGTCAACACCTTCATAGAGCTGCTGTGCTAACTGCATGGTCTTCTGTGTTGAGAAGCCCAAGAGCTTGGCTGCCTCCTGCTGAAGAGTTGAGGTTGTGAAGGGAAGGGGAGCCTTGCGCTTGCGCTCACCTGTCTTAATATCTGAAATAACGAATTCTGCCTTCTTAAGGTCCTTCTCAATTTTGTCAGCCTCTGCCTTTGAGGTCACGCTGATCTTCTTGCCGTTCTTGCTCTGAAGGTGAGCCTTGAGGGTCTCTGAAGCCTTCTTGCCTGTAAGCTCAGCGTCAATATACCAGTACTCCTCGGGTACAAAAGCGTTTATTTCATTCTCTCTGTCTGCAATGATCTTGAGAGCTACGGACTGAACACGTCCTGCTGAAAGTCCTGACTTGACCTTGGCCCACAGAACCGGGCTGATCTGATAGCCCACGAGACGGTCCAGCACTCTTCTTGCCTGCTGTGCGTCTACAAGGTTCATGTCTATATCGCGGGCCTCCTTGATGGAATTGCGAATAGCATTCTTAGTAATCTCATTAAATGTAATACGGCTGAAGTTCTTCTCATTGAGCTTCAGAAGTTCTGCGAGGTGCCATGAAATAGCTTCTCCCTCACGGTCAGGGTCCGTTGCGAGATAAATCTTGTCTGCCTTCTTGACTTCCTTTCTAAGGCTTGCAAGAAGCTCGCCCTTGCCTCTGATTGTTATATATTTAGGTTCAAAATCATTCTCAACGTCAACACCCATTGTGCTTCTGGGAAGATCTCTTACATGTCCGTTAGATGCCACTACTTCATAACCGGCACCTAAGAACTTCTTGATAGTCTTTGCCTTAGCGGGTGATTCCACTATAACCAGATTCTTTGCCATGACTTGCCCCCTTAAATTTTTCCTAAGTGAAATTTAGCATACACTTTTTTTGTAGTCGATGCAAGTTTTATTTTTTCACTGTAGGTCAGGTCTCGCAGATGACATAGCATCCGCCTCCGGCGCTTCTGGCCAGTCCGCGTATCTCCAAAAGTGAGAGCGCGCCCAGTATTTCCGCGCAGTCAAGGCCCGTCGACAAAGCCAACTCCGAGGGGCTTATCGGTGTGTAAGAAAGCTTGCTGTACACACTCGCCTGGTCAGGATTAAAGCCCATCTCTGAGATATCCTTGGGCGCGCAGTTGTCACCCTGTCCCGCCCTTTCGACAAGGAATCCGTACTTTGGTGCAAGCTCCGCAACCACATCCGCAGGGTCAGTCACAAGCCTTGCGCCCTGCCTGATGATTCTGTTGCAGCCAAGGCTTAAGCCGTCTCCGATTTTGCCCGGAACAGCGAATATATCCTTGCCCTGCTCCAGCCCCATGTCTACCGTAATAAGGCTTCCGCTCTTCTCCCTGGCCTCGACCACAAGGATTCCGTCAGACAGCGCTGATATAATTCTGTTTCTTCTTGGGAAATGCATCGCAAGCGGCACGGTCCCCGGATAATACTCTGAGATTATTCCGCCCTTCTCCTGAATCCTCGCATAAATCTTACTGTTGGTCGTGGGATAACAGATATCAGCGCCGCAGCCCAGAACCGCGTAGGTGGCGCCACTCCCCTCAGAATCCGCGCCGTCCAGGGCACCCAGATGCGAGTAGCCGTCAACGCCGGCCGCAAGACCGCTTATCACATCAATTCCTGCCCTTGCGAATTCCTTGCCGAACTTAATGCTCATCGCCCTTCCGTACTCACTGCAGGCCCGGCTTCCGACAATCGCGATTGCAGGCACATTATCCTTAGGAAGAGATCCCTTCACAAACAGTCCTAAGGGAGCGTCCGCTATCTCAAGCAGACGCTTGGGGAACAGTTCATGGTCTCTGCTGTAGAAATCGATTCCAAGGCCCTTAATTCTCTCGTATTCCTCCTCTATTCCGTGATTCTGCCTCTTCTCAATTATCGCCTTACAGCCGTAATCCTCTGCGCCGAGAACCCCTGCAAGCTCCTCATCAGAAGCCTTATAAATCCCCTCGGCGCTTCCGAAAGCCCCAATGAGTTTTTCATATCTTTTTGCACCGATTTCCTCAATGCTGCATAAAAACATCATGTAACGTTCATTTTCAATAGTTGTCATGTATCCTCCGTTTCAAATCCTGATATTCTGTACGCGAGCGCTTCGCTCAGATGTGTACAGCTTATCTGTTCTTCGCCGGCCATGTCGGCGATTGTTCTCGCAACACGCAATACCCTGTGGTACCCTCTCGCGCTCAGATTGTACCTTGCGAAGGCCGCCTCCATAAGCTCCTGCTCTTTGGCTCCGAGTTTGCAGTATTTCTTGATATAAGCTCCGCTAAGCTGTGAATTGAAATTGATTCCCAGATGTGAATAGCGCTCCTGCTGAACAAGTCTTGTCTGTTCGACCCGCCTTCTTATGGTCTCAGAGCTTTCGCTTTTGAAATGCCCGGATATTTCCTTATAATCAAGGCCTTCGACGGTGACGCACATATCGATTCTGTCGAGTATCGGGCGTGATATTTTCTGCCGATATCTTCGAATCATCGACGGTGTGCAGGTGCATTTTGGAGAATTGCTGCCGTAGCCGCAGGGACAGGGATTCATGGATGCCACCAGCATAAATCCCGCAGGATAAGTGTATGTTGCATTAAGACGTGAAATAGTTACCTTACGGTCCTCAAGGGGCTGTCTCAGAGCCTCTATGACCGTTCTGTTGAATTCGGGCATTTCGTCAAGGAACAAAACGCCCCCCACTGCGAGTGAGACCTCGCCGGGCCTTGGGTACTGCCCGCCTCCGACAATCGAATTGACCGTCGCCGTGTGATGCGGAGAGCGGAACGGCCGCTCCGTCACAAGGAAATGTTCATTGCTAAGATGCCCGGCCACGCTGTAGATTCTCGAGAGCTCCAGGCTCTCCTCAAAGCTTAGGCTTGGCATTATGCCGGGAATTCTTTTAGCAGTCATTGTCTTGCCCGCTCCCGGCGGACCGCTAAGCAGCAGGTTATGCTGTCCCGAGACAGCAATCTCAACTGCGCGTCTCGCCACATCCTGCCCCGCGACATCGGCGAAGTCCTCGCCGCAAGTACCTTTCTTACATGTGAACAGTTCCTCAATATCCACACGCACAGGTTCAAGCCCTACCGGTTCTTCCTCGTACAGATACCGCACAGCATCATAAAGACAGGATATGCCTATGCAGTCTATTCCCTGTACTACAGCGCCTTCGCGGGCATTGGCCATCGGGAGAAGGACAGTTTTAAGCCCTGCGTCCCTCGCTGCAAGTACTGCGGGAAGTATACCGCTCACACCCTTAATCTCACCGTCAAGGCCCAGTTCACCTATAACCAGTGCAGATTCAAGCTTGTCTGTGGGAATCATGTCTGCCGCTGCCATAACGGCAAGTGTGATGGGAAGATCAAAGCCGCTTCCGCTCTTGCGAAGGTCGGCCGGAGAAAGGTTAATAGTGATGTGCTTCGGTTTCATTAAGAAACCGGAATTCTTCATGGCGGTTTTGATTCTGTCCTTGGCTTCTCTAACCTCGGATGCCAGAAAACCTACCATATTAAAAACAGGGAGGCCGTCACTAACATCGGCCTCACAGTTGATTATGTGCGCTTCAATTCCATAGGTTGCAGCGCTCGCAACGCAACTGTACATATAAACCTCCGTTTCTTGTTTATATGTACGATAATACAACCTTGTTTCAGTAAAGTCAACACAATTTTATTAAATTGTTCACACAATTAGTATTATTTATCTCGAACCAGAATCTTCTGCAGTTCGGCCATGAAGGTATTAACATCCTGGAACTCTCTGTATACGGATGCGAATCTTACGTACGCAACCTGATCTAACTGCTGCAGATGGTCCATAATCAGCTCGCCGATTACAGAGCTCGGAACCTCCTTCGTGTCCATATTGAAGATAGTATTCTCGATATCATCGATTACGCGCGTAATCTCGTCAAGCGGGATAGAACGCTTTCTTACGGAGAGCATAATACCCTTCTCAATCTTGGCGCGGTCATAGGGCTCTCTGGTATTGTCCTTCTTGATTACGAATACGGGAATAGTCTCGACCTTCTCATATGTGGTAAATCTCTTACCGCAGGCGTCGCACTGTCGACGTCTTCTGATGGAATCGCCATCCTCGGCAGGTCTTGAATCAATAACTCTTGTATTCTCGTCTCCACAGTAAGGACACTTCATAGTATTAAACCCCTATATATTGTTATTTAGGGCTACACATAACCCTATATATATAAGTTTAAGTAACTTAGAGCCATTGTCAAGAATATTTCAAAATATTTTACCTTGTTGTGAACATATACATGCCAATTCCTGCAGCTATTGTCAGATTCAGCGAATCGACATGCTCCGTCTGGGGAATAATAATGCTTGTTCCGTACTCAAGGAACTCGTTCGGAAGGCCTGTAGCCTCGTTGCCAAACACCAAACTGTAGAGCTTCGGCTTAGGACAGTCAGCCACCGTAAGCGGCTTAGTACCGTTGAGCATAAAGGTAAATACCGCCCTTTCGCATACGCCCTTTCTCGGATCACAGTCGAACTCCTTCATGTAATCCTCGTAGCTTTCAAAATTCTGATGTCTGATTCTGAATAAAGACCCCATGCTCGCTCTTACGGTCTTAGGATTAAAGGCATCGGCAGCCGGTTCAATGATAGCGATATCATCGATTCCGAAACCGCAGGCAGTCCTGATAATTGTACCCAGATTGCCCATATTGCTCGGATTGACGAAAACAGCGTGAGGCTTCTTCGCATCCAGCTTCTGCTCAAACTTCTCAAAAACGCCCACCACGTAGACATTCTCCTTGTCTGACAGCTTAGCAATAAGCTTGTTGTTCTCACTTACACGAATGCCCTTCTTACTGCACACGTTCTCTAACTTCTCTCTGTCCGTAAATGTCGAATGCACCAGAACCTCAATAACCTTCTCGGGCATAGCATCAATCAGTTCAAAGGTCGGGAACGCCCCCAGTGTATATGAATACTCCGAATCCTTCTTATATGCCTTAATCTCCATTCTTTCTTACCACCTCGTACATATGAATCTTACTCTTATTTCTTTTGAAATCATTTTCCTATAAGTCTTCTACAATTCTACATCCCCAAATATGGAACGTCAAATCATCCCTGCCGTTTATTTGTACCGACATGAATACAATTTTATATGAGTTTATCCCACTTTCAACGAATTGCATTTGTCCGACGGAGACGTTGCGACATGCAATTCGAGTACAGACAATTCTTAATTCTTCAACTTTCAGTTAACAGGTCCGTAGCTAAATTTAAGGGTGGTAGCCTGTGTATGTGTCTCAAAAAATCGTTTTTGTATTTTTTGAGATATATACACAGACTGCCACCCTGAATTTAACTACGGACCGTCACTAAAATTAAACGGGATAAGCCTTGTTTGCCTTGTCTGCAGCTGCTACGTCAACGCCCTTCTGCTGAGCCTGACGGTATTTGAAGAAATCAGTTGCAACCTGAGGGAACAGAGCGTATGAGAGAACGTCCTCATCCTGCTGGATCCATTCCTTGCACTCTTCCTTGAACTTGTCAAGCTGAGGAGCAATCTTGTCTGCGGGACGGCAGGTGATAGGCTCTACATCGCCGATGCACTTCTTCTGAACTTCCTTGTTGAAAGGCTTGATGGTCTGACCGAACTCACCTGAAAGAAGCTTCTTTGACTCCTTGGTAACCATCTTGTATCTCTCGCCCTGAAGGACATTGAGAACTGCCTGAGTACCAACAATCTGTGATGAAGGAGTAACCAGCGGGGGCTCACCGAAGTCCTTACGAACACGGGGAACTTCCTCAAGAACTGCCTGGAACTTATCCTCCTGATGAGCTTCCTTAAGCTGTGATACGAGGTTTGAAAGCATTCCGCCGGGAACCTGGTACTGAAGGGTCTTGATGTTAACGCCCATAACCTTGGGATTAAGAAGACCGTTCTTTAAGCACTCCTCACGGTAAGGTGCGAAGTATGCAGCGATATCAGCAAGAAGGCTCTGATCAAGACCTGTATCGTAGGGAGTTCCCTTGAAGGTCTCAACCATAACTTCTGTTGCGGGCTGTGAAGTACCCATTGAAAGGGGTGACATAGCTGTATCGATAACATCGCAGCCAGCCTCAACAGCCTTCATGTATGTCATGGAAGCAACACCTGAGGTGTAGTGTGTATGTAACTGAATAGGAAGCTTTGAGCCTGCCTTAAGTGCCTTAACGAGCTCTGTTGCCTCGTAAGGAACGAGAAGACCTGCCATATCCTTGATACAGATTGAATCTGCGCCGAGTTCCTCGATCTGCTTAGCAGTCTTCTCCCAGTACTCAAGGGTGTAAGCATCACCAAGTGTATAAGAAAGAGCGATCTGAGCATGTCCGCCTTCCTTCTTGGTAGCCTTAACAGCTGTCTCAAGGTTACGAAGATCGTTTAAGCAGTCGAAAATACGAACGATATCAATACCGTTAGCAACTGACTTCTGTGCGAAATACTCAACTACGTCATCTGCGTAGTGATTGTAACCAAGGATGTTCTGGCCACGGAACAGCATCTGAAGCTTTGTGTTCTTGAAGCCGGCCTTTAACTTACGAAGACGCTCCCAAGGATCTTCCTTAAGGAAACGTAAACATGAATCAAATGTAGCACCGCCCCAGCACTCTACTGAATGATATCCAACCTGATCCATCTTGTCGATGATGGGAAGCATAAGATCGGTAGGCATTCTTGTGGCGATAAGAGACTGATGTGCATCACGAAGAATGGTCTCGGTAATGCCAACAGGCTTTTTTGTAATCTCTGCCATTTTATTTTCCTCCAAAATATAAATTGAATATATGAAATTGACCTGTATGTTACGTCGCAGCTCTGACCTGCAATCGAATTCATAAACCCGTCCGTGCTTCGCACGGACGTCGCGCCAACAACAGGCGCTTCGGTTTATTTCATTCGCTTTGCATGTCATCACTTCGACTTAGACGATTCCGAATATGGCCATGAATACACCGGCTGCAACTGCAGTACCGATAACACCGGCTACGTTGGGTCCCATAGCATGCATGAGAAGGAAGTTTGTGGGATCGTATTCAGATCCGACCTTCTGAGATACACGGGCTGCCATAGGAACGGCTGATACACCGGCTGAACCGATCAGAGGATTGATTCTGCCGTGAGTGATTCTGCTTAAGAGCTTGCCGAGTAATACGCCGCCTGCGGTACCAAATGCGAATGCAACAAGTCCGAGAACAACGATCTTGATGGTAGTCCAGTTAAGGAATGCTTCAGCTGAAGTAGAAGCACCTACTGATGTACCAAGAAGGATAACTACGATATACATAAGTGCGTTAGAAGCAGTTTCTGTAAGCTGTCTTACAACGCCACACTCTCTGAAGAGGTTACCGAGCATCAGCATACCAACAAGGGGAGCTGTGCTGGGAAGAATAAGTACTACTACAACAGTGATGATGATAGGGAATAAGATCTTCTCAAGCTTGGTAACAGGACGAAGCTGTTCCATCTTGATCTTACGCTCTCTGTCTGTTGTAAGAGCACGCATGATAGGGGGCTGGATAATCGGAACCAGTGACATGTATGAGTATGCAGCCACTGCGATAGGTCCCATGAGGTCTGTCTGTCCGAGCTTACCTGCAAGGAAGATAGATGTAGGGCCATCAGCACCACCGATGATTGAGATTGCTGCAGCTGCCTTGTCGTTGAATCCAAGAAGGATTGCGCCGAGGTAAGCAAGGAAGATACCGAGCTGTGCTGCTGCACCCATAAGGAAGCTTATAGGGTTAGCAATCAGTGGACCGAAGTCTGTTGAAGCGCCGACTCCGAGGAAAATAAGTGAAGGCATGATTCCCCACTCATCAAGAGTGAAGAAATATCTTAAAAGACCGCCGCCTGAGCCGCCTTCGCCGATTTCGTGCATAATATCGGGATACATATTAACTAACAGCATACCGAAGGAAATCGGAACGAGCAGGAGGGGTTCAAAATCCTTAGCAATTGCGAGGTACAGGAACAAAAACGATACAAGGATCATGAGGACATTACCCCAGGTCAGTGTAGCGAATGCCGTCTGCTGCGCAAGATTGCCAAGCGTAGTCGTTACGTAATCCATAAATTAATTCCTCCAAACAAACGTCTTTAGGAGATAACTCCTATTATCCGTTTCGGTATTATTAGTTAAGTGTTGCTAAAACGTCGCCAGCTTCTACTGATGAACCAACTGTGGTATCAATGCTTGCGATAGTGCCGTCTTCTGTAGCAACGATTTCGTTCTCCATCTTCATAGCCTCAAGAATGATGATAGCCTGACCCTTCTTAACGCTGTCGCCTACATTAGCCTTGATGCCGAGGATCTTGCCGGGCATGGGAGCTGAAATCTTAACTGAGCCCTTGCCTGCTGCCTTGGGAGCTGCCTTAGGAGCTGCCTTGGGAGCTGCAACGGGAGCTGCTGCTGCAACAGGTGCAGAAGCGCTAGCGCCGTTCTCTTCTACTGATACTTCATAAACGGTACCGTTAACTGTGATTGTATAATTCTTCATTTTATAAGTCCTCCGTATTATTATCTTCTGCGTCTGATGCTTCTTACAACCAGACCGTCTGCAGGTACATATGCACCGCCTGCCGCCTCAGCCTCGTAAGCGTAAATAGCGGCTGTAATAACTGCTACAAGTTCCTCGTCGTTTGAAAGGTCTTCTGCTACGGGAGCAGGCTCTTCCTTCTTCTCGACAACCTTGGGAGCAGCCTTTTTCTTCGCAATCGAAGTAAAAATCTTGCCCTCGATGGCAATGATGATTGAGATGAACGCAAGTGCGCAGAACACGATCATAATACCCATTAAGGTGTTAAGACCTGCTCTTGCCATTGTCTCGCCGAGAGGCTCGGTTCTCTCAACAATGAAACCATCGAAAAAGCCTAAATAACTAAGTATCATAATTACCTCCGCTTATCAAATGGTAAGGTGCTTCTTTAAGGGACGTTCCTCATCCTTGTAGTAAAGCATTTCGTATGCATAAACAAGGTTCTTTCTTGCGCTTGCTGCGTCGATGATTGAATCGATATAGCCGTGCTTAGCTGCATTCTCTACTGAAAGAGCTGCCTTAGCTGCGTCTGCATCGTCAGTAATCTGTGCTGCAAGTTCAGCATCCATGGGACCGATCTTAGCTGAATCAAGAGCGAATACCATATCAGCGCCGAGAGCCTTTGAATTCATAATAGTGTAAGCAGAACCGATTGCCTTGCCTGTGATAAGGTTAACCTTGGCAACGCTTGCATTAGCGAATGCTGCGGTAAGCTTAGCAAGTGCAAGAGCAAGCTTCTTCTCCTGGCAGATGCATCTGCCAAAGCCTGCTACGTTGGTAAGTGTA
>X415_White_Rhinoceros__coassemble_365_pt1 | contig 10839 bp, 8 predicted proteins | sample X415_White_Rhinoceros__metabat2_high_PE_001 | metagenome-assembled genome bin X415_White_Rhinoceros | reverse complement strand
GTGAAGAACTCCCTTCGAATCGTAAGGTTTGAAGGGAGTTTTTTTGCCTAAAGACTTCAAACTTTAAAAATCAGGTAACAAAATGGAGAATTGGTGTAACTTGTGATGCGATTCGTGCATCTTGTGTCAAAGCACTTTTCAGATTGGATGATGTTTTATATACTGTGAATGAACCGGTTATAGAAAGATAATAGGGAGGAGGCTTAATAGGAATGAAATTTAAGCTGGCGGTTTCGCAGGAAAAAAGCAAAGAAGTAGAGCATAGTGTGGCATTGAGAGAATACACAGAAGGCACTGAAGTAGCTCTGAGTTTAAATGGACGAACCTATGAACTCGCCAAAAAAGCAGGCGGTGTATATAAGACAATTGTGACTGTGGACATGTTTGGTTATAATGGAGAGGTAGAGCTGTCTGTCAGGGAGAATGGGAAAACACTTCTGGAGCAGGTATATTTCCCTGAGGAAATTTTCTGGGATGTCCCTTGATATCACAGAAGCCGTGAAGAATCAAAGCCCTGTTGAATTTTATGAAAAGCCGAATACAAAAGAGTTATTCGGTTTTAGAATTGAGATCCTGACAAAAACGGGAATATTCTTTGGAAGAGTTTACATTAATTACTATACTGTGTAAGGGATATAAGGAGAAGGTATTATGATTCAAAATGTTCATTCATTAAGTCTTAATGAGCTGTACAACAAGCTTTGCGCACGGGAACTGACCTGCGAGGAGCTTTGTAAGTTCTATCTCGAAAGAATTGAGAAATACGGCATGCGCGATGCGCTGAACTGTGTCCTGGCGGTGAATCCTGAGGCACTTGATGAGGCGCGAAAGCTGGACAGCCGCGGACCGGAGGGACTTCCCATGTACGGCCTGTGTGTGCTCCTTAAGGATAACATCGATGTTAAGGGAATGGCGACGACTGCCGGAAGCGTGGCGCTTAGGGAGAATATCGCAGATGACGATGCGCCGTTTGTGCGTACGCTTAGAGAGAAGGGCGCAGTAATCCTTGGCAAGACCAATATGACAGAATTCGCTAATTTCCTGACTAAGGGTCTGCCCGGAGGATATAGTTCGCTTGGCGGCCAGGTTGTGAATGCGTATGATAAGACAAATACGCCCAGCGGCTCCAGTAGCGGCTCGGCTGTTGCCATGAGTGCACGTCTGTGTTCCTTCGCAGTCGGAACGGACACCTCTTTCTCCGTGGTGGGATGCGCTACAGAAAACGGTGTGGTCGGGTTTAAGCCTGCCGTTGGAACGATATCCACTGAGGGCGTAATACCGATTACGTCTGCACTTGATGAGATTGGCTTCATGACCCGCGACATGGCGGACTTAAGGTTTGTAACAGATCATCTGTCGATTACATCAGGTTCAGAATCAAAAAATCTTAGCCAATCTCTCGCCGTATGGACCTTCAACCGCGAGATTGTGTCCGACGAGCAGATGGGACGCTATGATATGCTTTTTGACCGTCTGAAGGCAGATGGCTGGAACTTCACCACGCAGTCCGGCAGAAATACGAATAGACTTCAGGACCTGATGATGAGACGTTTCGCTGTGGAGCTCAGGGAATATCTGAAGGTCCACAGGGGCAGCGCAGCAGGGAAGCTTACACCTGAGAAGATACTGGACAAATACCGTGAAGACCCTGAGAAGCTGGCTCCTTACGGAACAGAATTATTGGAGAAATCCCTGGCATATGAAGGCGAACCTAAGAATGCTCAGGCGATTATGGACATCCGCTCAGATATGGCTAAAGAACACGAACAGCTTGCTAAAGAGCTGTCAGACTTTGACTGCTGTGTTATGACCGGACCGACCTGCATAATGCATTATGCGGGGCTCTCATCGCTGTCAGTACCGTTCACGGTAGCAGAAGAGAAAGGGATTCCAAGGAGTGTGATACTCTTTGGCGAAGATATGCAGAAGCTTTTGGACGTCGGAGAAGTAATAGAACGCCACGGGGATGCAATACCCATGCCGAAACTATGATATTTCCCCTTTATATAATATCCGGAAGGAAAAAGTTTAACTTTTAGTATAGCAGTTTAATCCTGTGGAAAATGTGCGATTGTTTTCCACAGGATTTTTTTATATTCTTCAGACAGATAAAACACGAGGAATAACTTTTGATGCAAAGGAGGAAGAAGGATGGCTAAGAAAAAGAGCTCCTTTTGGAAGGAACTTAAAAGAAATAAATATCTGTACCTGATGTTCTTCCCTGTTCTTATATGGTACATAATATTCGCGTACATCCCGATGGGAGGTATTACGATTGCGTTCCAGAAGTACAGTGTGGTTAAGGGAATATTTGGAAGTAAATGGGTAGGACTGACCAATTTCAAGACATTGTTTGCTGACCCGTATTTTACGAGATTACTTAAGAATACACTTCTGATAAATATATACGGAATAGTATTCGGATTCCCGCTTCCCATTCTGCTTGCGATAGCATTCAACGAAGTGCAGAACAAGCGCTTTAAGAAGATTACGCAGACAATCAGCTACCTGCCTTACTTTATATCGGTAGTAGTTGTGTGTTCAATGCTTATACAGTTCCTCTCAAGCGAGGGTGTTGTGAACGGCATTCTTTCAGCTCTTGGCAAGGAACCGATTTATTTCTTACAGAAGCCGCAGTACTTCAGATTCATATATATAGCAAGTGATATCTGGCAGGGCGTAGGCTTCGCGGCAATCATATATCTTGCTGCACTGTCAGGAATACCTCAGGAGCAGTACGAGGCTGCGACGGTGGACGGCGCCAACAAATTCCAGAAGATGAAGTACATCACACTTCCCTGTCTGGTTCCTACGATAGTCATGATGTTCATCATCCGTCTCGGAAGCGTTATGACAATCGGACACGAGAAGATAATTCTTCTGTATAATCCGCTTACCTACGAGACTGCAGATGTGTTCAACTCGTATGTATACCGTGAGGGTCTTCTCAATCTCAGATACAGTTATGCGCAGGCAGTTTCCCTGTTTCAGAATGTAGTCGGCTTCGTTATGGTCTTCGCAGCTAACAAGATCACTCGTAAGCTCGACGGAACAACATTGTGGTAAGGGGGTGCAGGCATGAGTGATTCAAAAAAACTTCCGAGCAGTGTCGGAGAGAAGACATACGTGTTCTTCTGTTACTTATTCATCCTGATTCTGTGTCTGTCAATTTTATACCCGTTTATCTACATGGTTTCGGCGTCCCTAAGCTCGTCGACAGCCGTAATGAAAAACGATGTTGTATTCCTGCCGGTGGGCTTCACCACGAATGCATACAAGGTCGTTGCAGGCTATAACGGAATCTGGGTGGCATATGCGAACACCATATTCTACACGGTTGTCGGAACACTGGTTAATCTGGCACTTACGATACTTGCCGCGTACCCGCTCTCAAAGAAGAGATGGGGAGCGAGGAAGATATTCTCGTTTATGCTTGTGTTCACGATGTGGTTTGGCGGCGGACAGATTCCCTTCTATCTGACCATAAAGAATCTGGGGCTTCTGAATACCAGACTTGCCATATTGATTTATGGTGCTATAAGTACATATTATGTTATAATTTTTAGGACACATTTCGAGAGTCTCCCTGACTCACTTGAGGAGTCGGCGAGAATCGAGGGTGCCAATGATTTCACGATACTTTGGAAGATCATGATACCGCTGTCCAAGCCTATTATGGCTGCGGTCGGCCTGTACTATGCCATCGGCAGATGGAATTCCTACTTCTGGGAAATGATGATTCTCTCAGATGAGAACAAGCTCCCCGTACAGGTTATTCTTCAGCGTATCGTTATAAACAGCCAGTTAAGCGAGGATGTGGCCTCCGCACTTACAGCGGGAGAGCAGTCCTTCCCTATGACTATTAAATTTGCAGCAATCGTTATCACGGCGCTGCCGATTATATGTATTTACCCGTTCCTGCAGAAATTCTTCGTAAGCGGAGCTTTGGTGGGAAGCGTTAAGGAGTAAGAACATGAACATCGGAGCGCACGTGCCCCGGTGATTATGCAGGGTCAGGGAACAGACCCGATACATCTGCAGACGGAATACAGCCTGCAGGACCAAAACATTCATTGTATAAAAGGAGGAGGCAGAATGTTTAAAAAAATTATTGCAACTGTACTTGTACTTGCTATGGTCATGAGCCTTTGCGCATGTGGCAGCAAGAAGGAGAATGAGTCTTCATCAAGTAAGACAGAAAGCAAAAAAACAACTTCGGACAGTACATCAGGCAGCACTGCAACAACAGATGAGAATATTAAGGTTTCTATTTTCATCCCCAGCCGTAAGGCAGACGCACTTTACAGTCAGGATACTCTGACACTCAAGAAGCTGTCAGAGAAGATGAACGTAACCTTTGATATCCAGACAGTTATTAACTCAGAGTCTAAGTCTAAGCTTTCAAGCATTATTTCCTCAGGTGAGATTCCTGATATCTGCGCAGGCAACATGACCTTACTTAAGACCTACGGCAGAGACGGCGCATTCGTTGCACTTGACGAGCTTATTGATGACAAGTATCCCAATCTTAAGAAGTATGTTATTGATGATCCTGAGGTTATGGCACAGTGTGTTTCAAGCGACGGTCATCTCTATGTAATCCCTATGCTCTCTGCAATGAGAACAGCTATGGGCTACATGATCCGTCAGGACTGGCTGGATGAACTCGGCCTGTCAACACCTGTTACTATCGATGACTGGTACAATGTTCTTACAGCATTCAAGAATGCGAAGGGTATTGCTCCACTGTTCCTCGACAGAGCTTGGGAATTATACTACAACAATTTCTCCGATGCATGGGGCGTAGAAGTAAGCGTTAACAACAACTTCTGGACCTTAAAGGATGGCAAGATGGTATTCTCACCTCTTACAGACGAGTGCAAGGCATACCTTACCGAAATGCAGAAGTGGTATACCGAAGGACTTATCGATCCTGAGTTCATCACAAGAGAAGATACCTGTAACTACCACGTACTTAACAACCTCGCAGGCGCAGGCTGCTACTGGACAGGATATCTTGCAGGCTTCAACGAGAATGACGAAGTTAAGGCTAATGACCCCAAGACTAACTGGCAGGTAGTTAATCCTCCCGTACTTAAGGCAGGACAGGAGCCCAAGACCTTCTCACAGCAGGCTAAGACTGTTGGTCATTCATGGGCTATTTCCGCAGACTGCAAGAACGTAGAGAGAGTTCTTCAGATGTTTGAATATGTATACTCTGATGAAGGTTCAATGCTGTTCAACTTCGGTGAGGAAGGCTACAGCTACGAGTACGTTAACGGCGTTCCCAAGTATACACAGATGGTTTATGACTTCGGCTCAACAGCTTGGGTACATGCAAACGGATGTCAGGCTCTCATCGGTATGAGACAGCTTCCCGATTACGAGCGCGCACAGGCAGCAAGCGACGATGCATGCCGTCAGCTGTTCTACTATGACGAAGCTAACCTGTTCTACCCTCTGAATCCTACACTTACACCTGCAGACGATGTTCAGGACGAGTATGACGCAATCATGAGCTCAGCTTGTACATATGCTGAAGAAGAAACCCTTAAGTTCTTCACCGGCGCTAAGAGCATGGATGAGTATGACGCATTCGTTGCAACTCTTAAGAGCATGAATATTGACAGAGCTACAGAGATAATCAACGAAGCTTACGCTACCTATTCAGCTAATTTCCAGTAATTGAACGGGTGGTTTTCGGTAACAATTAAATATCAGGGGCTGTTATACTACAGCCCCTTTTTTTAACTTAGCTTTTTAATTAAGAATGGAGAGCACATGGGAGACAAAATAGCGGTAAAAGTGATATCTTCACTGAACAAATGCTTCACGGATGAGAGGATTGAAGAAAAAGAAGAACTTGGTAGCCTGTCTCTTCTTGCGAATGAGGTCAGGTCCTTCCAGCTGGCCTGCAGGATGGCAGCAGAACACACAGGCAAGCTCAATTTCAGAATAGAGACAGAGGGCATGCCGGCGGACAGCATAAGGATATTCAGAGTCATTCAGATGCCGTGTCCGACTCCCGTGATTGAGGATGAGCATGATGATATGGTGCTTAGGCAGGAGGCGGGACTGTACCCTGATATGTGCCTCCCCTTTGGAGAAGACGAGGTGTACGGCCTCACTAACCATAGTCTTGTAAGCTTCTTCTTTGATATCAATGCCGAGGGTGTCAGACCGGGCGAGTACAGCCTGAGTATCAGGCTTATATCGGCATCGGGAAGAGCGGATGGCAGCGGCGATAGCGGTGAGCTTCTGGCACAGGCGTGCATCGCGGTCACTGTAGCTGAACAGGCGCTTGTCAAACAGCAGATTATTCATACGGAGTGGCTGTACTGCGACACTCTTAAGGTGTTCTATGGTGTGGAGACCTTCTCAAAAGAGCATTTCTCCATTATCAGGGAATACATTAGAGCGGCTGTGCAGAACGGCGTGAACATGCTTCTGACACCTGTTTTCACCTATGCGCTCGATACTAAGGTGGGCGGTGAAAGACCCGATACCCAGCTGGTGGGAGTGAGAAAGTCAAAGGAGGGCTACAGCTTTAACTACGATCCTCTCGACCGGTTCATAGAAATCGCGCTTAGCGAGGGTATCGAATATTTTGAAATCGGTCACCTGTTCAGCCAGTGGGGAGCTAAGGCTGCGCCCAAGGTCATGGCTGAGACAGAGACTGGCTATAGGAAGATATTCGGATGGGACACTCCGGGCGATGATGAAGGCTACAAAGAGTTTTTAAGGCAGTTCGTACCTGCTCTTATAAATCACCTTAAAACTCTCGGAGTAGAGGAGAAGACCTTCTTCCATGTATCGGATGAGCCGGGCGTGGAGTGCCTTGAAAGATACAAGAGGTGCTATGAGCTGATAGCGTCCATGGTGCCCTCGGAGCGTATCATTGATGCCATGTCAAATTATTCCTTCTACGAAAGCGGTGCCATTAAGATGCCTGTTCCTGCAACGGGAGCGCTTCCAAAGTTTTTAGAGGCGAAGGTGAAACCGCTATGGACCTATTACTGCTGTGACGCAAGGATAAAGCTTCCGAACAGATACTATGCTATGCCTTCAACGAGAAACAGAATACTGGGCATTCTGCTGTATAAATATGACATAGCAGGCTTCCTGCACTGGGGCTTCAATTTCTATTTCAGCCAGTATTCTGTAAGACCCATAAATCCTTTTGTGCAGACAGACTGTGACGGCTTCGCGGAATCCGGGGACGCTTATCTGGTGTACCCGGGAGCTGATTATGAGCCTATACCTTCGCTGCGCCTCAAGGTGTTAAGGGATGCTTTTCAGGATATCAGAAGGCTGCGCACACTTGAGGAGAAGGTCGGAAGAGATAAGGTACTGAAGCTGATAGAGGATATAATGGGCAATATCAGTTTCACGGAGTATCCGATTGAAATATCATACTATGAGCGCTTGGACGAGAAGGTTGTCTCTATGCTGAGAGAAGATTAGTAAAAACTAAGGGGAATATACAATGAATATTATAGAGGAGAAAATAGAGTATTACTATAAGCAGTATCTGGAGCTTGGCTCAGGTAATGCGGTCCGACTTCCGGGAGATACTTACATTCTTGAGGACGGAAGCATACTGAGCTTCCCAAGAGCTGACGGCGACAACCGCTATCAGTACGGTGAGGGAGGCTTCAATCTCTGGACATACACCTCGGGCAATATTCATGCCAATCGCGGACTGTTCTCTCTGTTCCTTAGAGGCGGCGAGGGAAGGGAGCAGAATGCTGCTTTTGCCTTCGGACTGAAGGAAGGAGAACGCTACAGGATAATTCCCCTCACGGCAGCGCTTGATGCGGACGCAGCAGAGGATTTTTCTGTATTTACCGGGGTAGAGACCTTCTATTTTAGTACTGCCCGGGGAATGCTCGGGGTACTTCACGTATATGCTGCACCGGATGATACGCTGACCTTCACGACAGTAATACGCAATATGTCTTCTGAGGACAGGGACGTTTCAGTATGCTCATATCTTAATCCATATCTTAGGGAAGGACTTGCGGTTTCGGAGGAGGACAAATGGTTCAGAAGCTGCGAACAGATATCGGATGAGGAAGGCCTTAGAGGGTTCTTCTTCAAGGTCAATATGGACGTTTCGAGGACACTTTCGGTTGTCAACTACGGCGCTGTGGACAGGGCGGTATATGCTTCGGCTAAAGCAGCGATAACAGGTGATACTGCCACAACCTCAAGACTCGACTGGCTCGGGGGTATGCAGTATGGTCTTAGTAATTCAACGTCGCTTAGAAACGGCAGGTTTGCTAAGGGGCAAAAGGTGACCGCGTTTAATGATACTGCTGTTGCGGGCGAGATGGTGTTTGCGTGGCTTCCTGCAGGGCAGAGCGTTATTCTCCACGAGACCTTGGCCTTCCGAAAGAACGAGACATCGTACCCGGATTATTATGATGTAAGAAAGAAAGCTGATCTGGAAGGCTTATGTGATGAGCTTAAGCGTCAGTATAAAGCGGAAGCAGAGCGCGATAGGATTAAAATGACTTTCGCCGGGAACGAACAGGCAAGGCTTCTGTCTGCATTTGTTCCGCATCTTGTGAAGCAGGTGGACTTCTGCGCGTCAATCAGCGGCTATGTTCAGCTGTCTGCAAATTCACTTGTGGGAATCAGGGATGTGTTCCAGGCTATCGAGGGCAATCTGTACTCGGAGCCGCTTAAATCAAAAGAGAAAATGCTTGAGGCATTCTCCTTTATAGACCCCTCAGGAAGAGCACCGAGACAGTATGCCCTTCCGTCAGTTCCGGATGCAGCTCCGCCCATGGATTTGAGACCCTTTATAGATCAGGGCGTATGGGTCATCGATACTGTAATGACTTATCTGCGCGTTACGGGTGATTTCTCGTTTTTGGAGCAGAAATGCGGCTACTACGAGATTGTTGACGAGAGCAGAAAGCTCACGAGAAAGAGTGAGCTGTGCGACAGTGTGCTGAGTCACATGTTCCGTATCATGTCATATCTTTTGAGTAATAGCGATGAGAAGACTCACTGCATTCACGCAATGTACGGAGACTGGAACGATGCGCTGGACGGACTGGGAGTGCGCGCGGACGGCAAGACAGGCTACGGAACGGGCGTGTCGGTGATGGCATCGCTGCAGGTGTACAAAAACCTTACAGAGATGACGGAGCTGCTTGAATTCCTGCTTGCAAGGGTCGAAGCAGACAGTAATGCGAAGATGCTTTATGAGGAGAAGCTTGCGCAGTACAAAGAGGCCGAAGCTCTTTTGAGAGAAGGACTTATTAAGTATGCTATAGTGCAGGATGATGCCGGGAACCGAAGAATCGTACATGGCTGGGGCGATGAGCGTTCATACATGGTGGGAAGCTTCTGTGATAATGACGGCATGAGCAGAGTAGGAATAACCTCCAATGCCTTCTGGGTGCTTTCGGGTCTGTACGAAGAGGACAAGTCTTGTAAGGATATCATTCTTAAGGCCTTTGAAAGCCTTGATTCGACATACGGTCTCAAAACCTTTGAACCGGGATTTGCAAGAACGGCTAAGGGCTTTGGCCGAATAGGCAAGCTCCCTTTGGGAACAGCCGAGAACGGCGCAGTATATGTTCATGCGTCTGCATTCGGTGTAAGAGCGCTGTTTGGAATGGGCGAGACACAAGAGGCATGGAGGCAGCTTTGTAAGCTATTGCCTGTATTCCACGACAGAGTTTCGCTGTCGCCTTATGTGTGCCCGAACTCCTACGGTGAGAATCTTAGCCTTGGTATCGACGGCGAATCAATGACAGACTGGCAGACAGGAAGCTCCAATGTAATACTGAAATGCCTGATAGCGGATGTGTTTGGCTTTAGACCTGCGCTTAACGGGCTTCGCATATGTCCTGCCGGGGGGTGCCCGTTTGATGAGATGTCACTTGAGGTGAAGTATCGCTCTCATCGGGTGCTGATAAAGATTTATGGGAATTCGCATGATAAGAGGACGTTCAGAGTCAACGGCGAAGAGCGCGCATGTGATGACTTCGGCGGTATATTCCTTGAAGAGAGGGAGTGCGAAGAGGAGTTGACTATCGAGGTGCGGGGATAGAAGATATTTCCCATAAAATATGATATAATGAACTAAGGAAGAGAATAACACAGGGGGAATTTATGACGCTCAAGAAAAAGCTAAGTGGATATGATACGATTTTTAACAGGCTTGTAGTATCTTTTGTAGGCCTGGTTATTATCGTGTGCTTATGCATGGGAATCGTGTACACTGTATGCTTTTTCGGGGAGTACAGGGAGAGAGTCGAGAAGCTCGAGCAGGAGAAGCTGGACTATCTCAACGAGCGCATAGATGACCTCTTTGAACAGGCCAACAATCTGATTCTTGATATGGCCAATCTGGAGAACCGCGACGATTCAATAAAGCATTATTTAAGCCATGCGAAGGACACCGATTACGAGAGCATGATAACGCTTTCGAAGTATGTGAAGAACATGGGAGCACTGTGCAGCTCAGACATAACCGGTATTGATTTCCATATTTTTGCCAACGGTATGAACTTCTCGTCCTTCACGGGAGTATCCTTTGATAAGAATGCGGGCGCGGAGCTTGCGCGCGAATACGATGAGAGCGGAATCACAGTCAGATACAATTCTTCAAACCGCTACCTGTTCCCAAGGACTATTGCTTTTGAGAGCATGGAATATCCGGTGCTCACGTTTGGAGCACATTTCCCTATATATGCGAAGGAGTACGACAGACTCAGGGGCTATATCACCGTGGACATGGACATGGATGCAATCAGGGCTTACCTTAGTGAGTACACTGACAAAAATGGCGGCTATATTTCCGTAGTGAATGAGAGCGGT
>X415_White_Rhinoceros__coassemble_360_pt1 | contig 11024 bp, 6 predicted proteins | sample X415_White_Rhinoceros__metabat2_high_PE_001 | metagenome-assembled genome bin X415_White_Rhinoceros | reverse complement strand
AATTTGTAATTCAATATTTCCTATTAAACGACGGATTTGATTCCGTCGTTTTTTTGTGCCTTCGCATGGTCGGAGGATGTCCTGCAGGCTTTATGGTAAGGATTATTACCCGCTTTGTGTCAGGATTTCTATCCGCATGAAGTAGGTAACTGCATACATCACAAATAGCGAAACAGACCCCATAATATACGCAAAAGAAATGCTTTTGAATTGAAAAAGTCTTTAAAATGTGGTATAATGCCCAATACCCACAAAACGTGTATTAAAGGAGGCCGAGCATGAGAAAATATTCCATTTTGAGAAGAGCTTTTGCCACAGCATGCGGATTTATTATGTTCACCTTCTGCGCATTACCTGTAGCTGCACGTGCAGGCAGCAGTGCGGATACTGCGCCTAACGCGTTTGGAACCCCGCTTACGATACTTGAAGCAAACGGGTTCGACTACATCGCTGATTCAACTACGGGACTTACCGACAAAGCGTATTCCGATGATGCACTGCAGCGGCTCGTTGATGAGTACGGAAGGCTTATATGGAAGGGCATGCCCTATGATGAGTACAAGGCAGCGATGAATATAGCATGGACGGACAGAACCGTTTATGAGAGCAATCCGAAGACTGTTAAGGTAGATATTACCAAATCCTATAAATTTGATGACATAGTTAAAATCATGGAGGAGCTTTCTAAATACGAAGGCGTGTACCTCTATGATATCGGCGATTCGCTGGAGGGCAGGGATATATACCTGCTGGAGGTCAATGTGGCTTCCGACAGGCCCAAGGAGACCGTAATGCTCACCGGAACCGTTCACGCAAGAGAGCAGGCAGGAACAGAGTACATCCTGAAGGAGATAGCGGACCTTCTTTCTTCCGGGACAAAGGAAGCCAGGGAAGTTCTTGCAACCACAAGATTCCTCACGGTTCCCTGCGTTAACCCTGACGGACGAGAGGGCGTGGCGTTTGATACGGCACATTTCAGATATTCAAACGGTCTGCTTTGGAAGGCGGCAGCCAACGGAACAGATCTGAACAAGAATTTCCCGGGAGTATCGTGCGGCGAGATTCTTAAGAAGAACAAGGTGAGCAAGTATTTGTCTACTTCAGATAAGAGTATATATTATCCCGGCGAATACGCAGGCTGCAATCCCGAGACCTGCGCGCTCATGAAATTCGTATATTACGGCGTGGCAGTGGCTAAGGCTAAGATTCTGGTCGACTATCACCAGCAGGGCAGAATCTCATACGCAGGCAAGCCCTGGCAGACCAAGGCACAGGAGCAGCGCTGCATCGACCTGTCAAAGACTATCATGAAGAAGCTGAGCGTGGGCAACAGCCATAATTATCTGTACTGGCCTGAGGACGACGGCTACGGTTTAAACGGCGGCGGCTCGACTCTCACGGATTTCGCCTGCAGTGTTGCAACCGGCGCTAAGTACAGCCCGGGCTACGGTTTCTATGTATACACCGACGGCAAAAAGGAATATCCGCTCATTATGTTTGAGGACCTTGATAAGGCAAGATTTAATGTGAAGGAGGTCAATTCCGAATTCGCAACGATGACCTTTGAAATAGGCTGGGGTTCCGAGACTTTAGGTTATTCATCGAACGCAAGAAAGCTCCTTGACAAGGAGTATACAAAATATCATTTCGACAGAGTGCTGTATATGCTGTCGGAATACGCACATCAGTAAAAGATGGTTTATGTCTTGCCATTATTTCTTAAACCGTTTATAATCATGCTTTGTAGGTAAGCGGATATGGTGGAATTGGCAGACACGCCAGATTTAGGTTCTGGTGCGCAAGCGTGCAGGTTCAAGTCCTGTTATCCGCATAAAAAAACAGAGTGAGCATTTTGGTGCCCGCTCTGTTTCTTTATGCGTGAGAAACTTAAACTGTACAAAAAATAGCCGGGTGTACCTTTTATGAATTTGAGAAAAATCTGCGAGGATGATACAATGGGAAGTAGAAGAGGATAGACATTTGGAGCAAATATATTGGACCTGGTTGTAAGAATTGAGCAGATAATTTGAATCTATGGAGGCTGTAAATGAGTAACTATAAATATGTGATTTTGACAGAAATCCCATCGATTAAAGATGAAGCTGCGGAATGGTTTCATAGTAAGTGGGGTGTCCCCAAGGAGGCGTATCTTGAATGTATGGATGCTTTCTTAAATGGTGAGACAGATTATGGATGGTACTTGTGCCTTGACGATAATAAAATCATAGCCGGTTTAGGGGTTATAGAAAACGATTTTCATGATAGAAAAGATTTGGCTCCTAATGTATGTGCTGTTTATACGGAAGAAGAATACCGTGGTCAGGGAATTGCCGGGAAGTTACTTGATATGGTGGTTGAGGATTGTAGGCAAAAAGGAATATCGCCGGTATATCTCGTTACTGATTATATTAATTTTTATGAACGTTATGGCTGGGAGTTTTTATGTATGGTTCAAGGCGATGACGAACCGGAGATGACAAGGTTGTATATTCACCGATAGATGGATGTTCAAGTCCTGTCATCTGCAGGCAAACAAAAGGGGCTGTACGTATCACTATAGTCGTTCTGCATAATAATCCTCCTTATATTATATTAAATGATTAACTGGTTTCTCGATATATATCGGTCAAATCATCTGTGCGATTGCGATGAATACCGGCATTGTGATGATTGCCACGATGGTGGTGAAGCTTACCATGCCGGCGGAGACTTCGGCATCTCGTCCGTATTTGGTGGCGAGCATGGTTGTCATTGCTGCGCTTGATGCGGAGCAGGCAATCAGGCAGGATACCGTGATGGTAGTTTCAGTGTGGAACAGCTTGCACAGGGCAAGAGCTACGCAGGGAGATATGAGCATCTTGACTGCGGCTGCGACATAGATAAATTTGTTGCCGAATATCGATTTGAAGCTGCTTCCTGCGAGGTAATAACCGATTATGATCATCGGAACGGGAGTGGCGAGGGAAGCTAACGACTCTATGGGTGAGAGGATGACTTCGGGCAGTGTGAACGGCGAGAAGAATAATAAAAGTCCGATACCGATGGCAATTATGCAGGGACTTAAGAGAATCTTCTTAATATCGAATTTCTCGCGGTCCTTCTGAAGAATCGAAACTCCGTAGCTCCAGATATACATATGGAACATTCCGATATATGCGGCGCAGTAGAATACTCCGATGTCGCCTAAGATAGCGCGCTGGAGCGGGATACCCATGTAACCGGCGTTGGGGTACGAGGCTGCGAATCTGAGAACGGAGCGCTTGTCCTCGTCCTTCTCACGGATTAAGAACTTACTGATTATTGAATTGATGGTATATACGAGGAAAGCGATAACGAAGCTGATAAGAAGTCCCTTCAGAAGGTCGCTCCTGAAATCTCTGTGAAATGCGCAGATGATGTTGGCGGGGGTAATGATATAGAGTACGAGGTCGGACATACCCTTGACCGTGGCATCATTAAGAAGCTTAATCTTGCGGCAGAAAAACCCCACAGCGATTAGGATGAACAGGATAAGAACCTGAATTGCTACTGAATAGATGTTGGCCAGCATATGTAATCCCCCCATAAAACCGATACCTCTGTTTACTATGCTATATTCTACATTCATTAACGCGCATTATCAATAAAAAAGCGGTTATTTTCAAGAGGTTTTAAGTTGTCTGCTTGACATTTCCAAAGTGTTGTAATATCATTTGTTCTTGATAAAGACGATGACGGAGACAGTAGTCTGCGAAAGCGAAAGTCACAGTGAGTCCGCGATAGTGCGAAGCGGGCACGAGTACCTGCAGGTGAATATCACTCCACAGTTGCATGGCCGAACGCTTAGGCAAGTAAGTTATGACGGCTTCTGACCGTTACATCAGAGCAGTATGAACCCGGCGACGGGGTGTACTTCCAAAAGGTGGTTAATAATGCTAAGCCCGCATTCCTTATTGGAATGTGGGCTTTTATATTTGCTTTAAGGCACCGTGATAATGCCTGAAGCAGAAATTTCGAGAAGGAGGAACAAAAATGTTCAGAAAAGTTTCAACAGACATGAACTTCGTCGATCGCGAGAAGCAGATCGAGCAGTTCTGGAAAGACAACGATGTCTTCAACAAGAGTCTTGAACTCAGAAAGGGCTGTCCTACATACACATTCTATGACGGACCCCCTACAGCTAACGGCAAGCCTCACGTAGGCCACGTTCTCACACGAGTTATCAAGGATATGATTCCCAGATACCGCACCATGAAGGGCAATTATGTTCCCCGTAAGGCCGGCTGGGATACACACGGACTTCCTGTAGAGCTCGAGGTTGAGAAGACCTTAGGTCTTAACGGCAAGGATCAGATTGAGCAGTACGGCATGGAGCCCTTCATCAAGAAGTGCAAGGAATCCGTATGGAAATACAAGGACATGTGGGAGAACTTCTCAGGAACAGTTGGTTTCTGGGCAGACATGGATCACCCTTATGTAACCTATGAGGACAATTATATTGAGTCTGAGTGGTGGGCACTCAAAGAAATCTGGAACAAGGGCCTTCTCTATAAGGGCTTCAAGATTGTTCCCTACTGCCCTCGCTGCGGAACCCCTCTTTCAACAGCAGAGGTTTCACAGGGCTATCAGACTGTTAAGGAGCGCTCAGCTATCGCCAGATTCAAGGCAGCAGGCGAGGACGCTTACTATCTCGTTTGGACAACCACACCCTGGACACTTCCCTCAAACGTTGCGCTCTGCGTTAACCCCGAGGACAAGTATATCAAGGTTAAATGTGCCGACGGTTACACCTACATTTTAGCAGAAGCACTTGCAGATTCAGTTCTCGGCAAGTTCGCTACCGAGGACAAGCCCGCATACGAGGTTCTTGATTCCTTCATGGGTCAGGCACTTGAGTACCGCGAGTATGAGCCTCTGTACGCATGCTCAAAGGAATGCGCTGACAAGCAGAACAAGAAGGGCTTCTTCATTACCTGTGATTCATACGTTACCATGACAGACGGTACCGGAATCGTACATATCGCTCCCGCTTTTGGTGAGGACGATGCTAATGTTGGCCGCAACTATGACCTTCCTTTCGTTCAGTTCGTTAACGGCAAGGGCGAAATGACAGAGGAGACCCCTTATGCAGGCCTCTTCGTTAAGAAGGCAGATTCCGAGGTTCTCAAGGATCTCGATGCACAGGGCAAGTTATTCGATGCTCCCAAGTTCGAGCATGAGTATCCTCACTGCTGGAGATGCCATACTCCTCTTATTTACTATGCACGCGAGTCATGGTACATCAAGGAGACCTCAGTAAGAGACGACCTCGTTCGCAACAATGCAACCGTTAACTGGACACCTGAGACCATCGGTTCAGGACGTTTCGGCAACTGGCTTGAGAATATTCAGGATTGGGCTATTTCCCGTAACAGATACTGGGGAACACCTCTCAATATCTGGGAGTGTGAGTGCGGCAACTTCGAGTGCATCGGTTCACGTGAGGAACTCGAGAAGATGTCCGGCAATCCCGAGGCTAAGACTGTTGAGCTCCACAGACCTTACATCGACGCAATTACCTGTAAATGTCCTAAGTGCGGCAAGACCATGCACCGTGTACCTGAGGTTATTGACTGCTGGTTCGATTCAGGCGCTATGCCTTTCGCTCAGCATCATTATCCTTTTGAAAATAAAGAGCTCTTCGAGCAGCAGTTCCCTGCTAAGTTTATTTCCGAGGGCGTTGACCAGACCCGTGGCTGGTTCCATTCACTGATGGCTGAGTCTACACTGCTCTTCAACAAGGCTCCTTATGAGAACGTTGTTGTTCTGGGTCTCGTACTTGATAAGGACGGACAGAAGATGAGTAAGTCAAAGGGCAACACAGTTGATCCCTTCGAGTCACTTGCTAAGCACGGCGCAGACGCAATCCGCTGGTACTTCTACATAAACAGCGCACCCTGGCTGCCTAACCGCTATGACGACAAGGCTATCACTGAGGGTCAGCGCAAGTTCATGGGTACCCTTTGGAATACCTACGCATTCTTCACACTGTATGCGAACATTGATAATTTCGATCCTACAAAGTATTCACTTGATTACGACAAGCTTCCCGTTATGGACAAGTGGCTGCTGTCAAAGCTGAATTCTTTAATTAAGGATGTTGATACAAACCTTGATAATTACCGCATCCCTGAGGCTGCAAGAGCACTTGACTCGTTCACCGATGAGATGAGTAACTGGTACGTTCGTCGCTGCCGTGAGCGTTTCTGGGCTAAGGGCATGGAGCAGGACAAGATCAATGCTTACATGACTCTGTACACCACACTGGTTACAGTTGCCAAGTGTGCAGCTCCCATGATTCCTTTCATGACAGAGGATATTTACCGCAACCTCGTTTGCTCAGTAGATGCAGCTGCTCCCGAGTCAGTTCATCTGTGCGATTTCCCTGTAGCTAACGATGCTTGGATTGACAAGGATCTTGAGAAGAACATGGAAGAAGTTCTTGATATCGTAGTTATCGGCCGTGCATGCCGTAACGAGGCTAATATCAAGCAGCGTCAGCCTCTTGCCAAGATGTATGTTAAGTGCGAGACCGCTCTTAGCGAGTTCTACCGCGAGATCATCGAGGACGAGCTCAATGTTAAGGCTGTTGAGTTCAAGGACGATGTTGCATCGTTCACCGACTACACCTTCAAGCCTAACTTCAAGACCCTCGGCAAGCGCTTTGGCGGCAAGATCAACGCAGTTAAGGAGCTCCTCCTTGCAGTTGACGGCGTTAAGGCTATGGCAGAGCTTAAGAGTACAGGCTTCGTTACCATCGTTCTTGATGGCAGCGAGGAGAAGCTTGAGGAGGCAGACCTTGTTATCGAGTCAAAGAAGGTTGAAGGCTTCGTAACAGGTGAGGACAACGGCGTTACTGTTGTCATGGACACCAACCTTACTCCTGAGCTTATCGAGGAAGGCTATGTACGTGAGGTTATCAGTAAGGTTCAGACCATGCGTAAGGATGCTGACTTCGAAGTAATGGACCACATCACACTCTACGTTACCGGCAACGATAAGATTGCAGACATCGTTAAGAAGAACGAAGAAGCAATCAAGAAGGTTGTTCTGGCAAGCGCAATTGTATACGGTTCTACCGAAGGTTCTGTTAAGGACTGGAACTTAAACGGCGAGGACGTAACCCTCGGTGTTAAGAGAATGTAATTTAATAGTTTTGCCTGCCGGAGCGGTCAGCTTCGGCAGGCTTTTTTTGTAGGAAATATTTGCCCGTTGACTTTTATCACTACACGGTGTAGAATAATGTCAATCACTACATGGTGTAGAAATGCATGCCAAAGGAGAGGAGAAGCGCTGTGAACGACATCAAGACATTATCTGATACTGAACTTAAGATTATGCAGTTCATCTGGGACATGGAGCCGCCGGTGTCCAGAAGTGACATAGAGGAGAAGCTGTGTGCTGACCGCAGCCTGGCACCGAGTACTATTATTACGTTTCTGTCGAGAATGTGCGAGAAAGGACTGCTTGCTATTGAGCACAGGGGTCGCACAAATTATTACACACCGCTCGTCTCAAAACAGGAATACCGGGCCAATGAGAACCGGAGCTTTTTGAACAGACTGTATGGCGGATCATTTTCAGAATTTGCTGTTTCGCTGTGCAATAGCGGAATATCGAAGGATGACCTGGCACAGCTTAAACGGATGCTGGAGGAGAACGACTTATGACATTTATTGTTAAACTTATGTGCGGAGCAGTGCTCGCGATACTCTTTGGCTTTCAGTTTGAGAAGGCTTGGGAGAAGGAGCACAACAGCAAACCGGAACTGACGCTGAGGGGCAAGCCGATGTCCAAGGACACTTATATATTTATGAATCCCACGGGATTTTTATGGATGATAGGTGTGAGCGTTGGTTTCTATTTGGTAAGATTCGGGCTGAGCGCCGGAACGGGTTTCACCGTAAGTCTTCTGTTGAATCTGACGCTGTTCTTCAGCGCGTATTTTGTAGTCATAATGCTTCTGATGCCAAAGCTTCGCGGACACATCAGCTCGCGCGCCTGCGCCACACTCTGGCTGTGCCCGATGTTTATGTTCTACAGCTCCGTACTGATTGGCAAAAACACATATGTGGGATTCTTCACAGTGTATGTGCCCGGGAAGGTGCTGAATATAATTATGCTTGTGTGGCTGGCCGGCTTCGCTGTCTCATACGCATGGTCACTGATTAGACATTTTGCATTCAGAAAGAGAGTCATGGCAGCATCTTATGAAATTACCGATGAGTATGTCCGAAATATCTGGAACGAGGTGTGTGAGTCAATAGATTACTATAGACCCACGGCACTGCTTATAAGCGACTATATCGCGTCTCCGCTCTCGATGGGAAGACTTAAGCGCACACGCTGCACGGTCCTTCCGCCGAAGGAGTACAGCGATGAAGAACTGAGGTTTATTTTCCAGCACGAGGCACACCACCTGCAGCGCTGGGATGTCGATACAAAGGTGCTGCTTACAATTCTAAGATGCGCGTGCTGGTTCAATCCGATGGTCTGGATTGCTACGAACATGGCATCGCAGGATCTGGAGCTGTCGTGTGACGAGATTGTAACGGAGCAGATGAGCAGCGAGGACAGGCAGGCCTATGCGCGACTGCTTCTGTCGACCGCGGGAGTCCAGAGAGGATTCACAACATGCCTGTCTGCGTCAGCCGGGGCACTCAGATACCGCCTCAAGAACGTCGTGCAGGGCAAGAAGCGCAGTCTTGGTAAATGGGCAATCATGCTCACACTGTTTGTCTCAGTGCTCTGCTTCAATATTTTCTCATTTACCGAGAGCAGGGGAACGCTCGCAGGGTATGCGGTTCCTGAGAATGCTGAAGTGTCCTATCGCTATCTGAAGGGCAGCAGTGGCTCGGAGGCTGCAGACGAGATGAGTGAGGCTGATATCGCAAGCCTTTTTGAGAACACGGTTGTTGAGCGATATGTCAATGCACAGACTCTTTCTATAGACGAGCAGGTACTATGCCATGTGTATGTCGACGCACCTTCCGTGCTGAACGGTTACAAACTGGTCACCTTCTATGATAACTATGTCACGATATCAGATGCAGAGCACTTTGCCGACCGGGAACACACCGAAACCTATAGAATAATTCGATAACCGACCCCGTGCACTTTATGGCAACTTGTGCGGAGCCTTCTTTAAAGGCTCGGGTGTGGCGTAAGTCTTTAGGGTGGGGATGAAGTGAGGTTTATATGTGCCAAGCTTTTTGGAATGTGGTACCTGCGTTTGCACTATGGCGGTTAAGCTGTGTCCCTATGTTCTGTGAACAATTGAAACGAGCAGGCGCGGGCGAGCATACCTGAGGACACTCGCGCCGTGTCTGAGTCGCAAAAAATAGGTCCGGATGAGTGGACGTGCTACGGCACGGACACGCATCCGGGCCATTTTTTCACGACGAGTTAGCGGCGAGGGTCCTCTAATAGGGGGCGCAAGGCCGCGCCGTCGTGAGTTTCACGTTCGCAGAACATAGGGATACAGCTTAACCGCCATAGTGCAAACGCATAAGCACACCCCATCATGACCGGCACATCAAAACCTCACTTCATCCCCCCCTTAAAGACAGGGATAAAAAAGTGTGACGCTTGTGTGACACTTTAAGTGATAGGATGGGGGGTAAAGAATGGCTTTAGTACTTGACTGGAAACGTTTCCAATGCTATAATTTCCAGCGGTGTAACAAAACAAAGGAGAGTATTTTTTTATGACAATTGATAAGGCTGAACTTAAGGCAAGTATTGAGAATTATCTGATGACGCTTTTCCGTAAGGAGCCTCATGAGGCAACCAAGCAGCAGATGTTCCAGAGCGTGTGCTATGCAATGAAGGAATACATCGTTGATGACTGGGTTAACTCACATAAGCTCATCGAGAAGAAGGGTGCCAAGACTGTTTATTATATGTCGATGGAGTTCCTCATGGGACGTGCACTCGGCAACATTCTTATTAACATGAAGGCAGACAAGGCAGTGGCAGAGGTGCTTGATGAGTACGGCCTCGACCTCAATGCAATCGAGGACGAAGAGCCCGATGCAGCGCTTGGCAACGGCGGTCTCGGACGACTTGCAGCCTGCTTCCTTGATTCACTTGCAACACTCGGTTACTCTGCAGTCGGCTGCGGTATCAGATATAAATACGGTATGTTCAAGCAGGGCATTGAGGACGGTTTCCAGGTTGAGAAGCCCGATAACTGGCTCAAGAACGGCAATCCCTTTGAAATGAAGGATCCCGACAATGCCAAGACCGTCAAGTTCTTCGGCTATGTAAGAATGGTCAAGAATGAGCAGGGCCGTGAGCTGTTCGTACAGGAGGATTATCAGTCAGTTCTGGCTGTTCCTTATGATCTTCCCATCGTCGGCTACAATAACAATTTTGTAGACACACTGAGAATCTGGGATGCCGAGGCAATTAATGATTTCCAGCTGGATTCCTTTGATAAGGGCGATTACCACAAGGCAGTCGAGCAGGAGAATCTTGCCAAGACCATCACCGAGGTCCTCTATCCTAACGATAATCACTACGCAGGCAAGGAGCTTCGCTTAAAGCAGCAGTATTTCTTCGTTTCTGCGAGCGTACAGATGGCTGTGGACCAGTTCTACAATCAGTATCATGACCTCAAGCTTCTTCCTGAGAAGGTTACCTTCCAGATGAACGATACTCATCCCGCAGTTACCGTTGCGGAGCTTATGAGAATACTGATGGATGAGTATTTCCTCTCATGGGACGAGGCGTGGGACATCACAACCAAGACCTGTGCTTACACAAACCATACAATCATGGCAGAGGCACTTGAGAAATGGCCCTTGGAGCTGTTCTCAAGACTTCTTCCCAGAATCTATCAGATTGTTGAAGAAATCAATCGCCGTTTCATCCATGAGATTCAGATTACTTATCCCGGCGACTATCGCATGATTGAGAAGATGGCAATCGTATGCGACGGACAGGTCCGCCTGGCTAACCTCGCAATCGTTGGCGGATACTCGGTTAACGGTGTTGCAAGACTTC
>X415_White_Rhinoceros__coassemble_359_pt1 | contig 11024 bp, 9 predicted proteins | sample X415_White_Rhinoceros__metabat2_high_PE_001 | metagenome-assembled genome bin X415_White_Rhinoceros | reverse complement strand
GAATTATCCTGATCTTCACATTATTATTCTTCTGATTGACGAGCGTCCTGAGGAAGTAACGGACATGAAGGAATCTATTCAGGGCGACAATGTTGAAGTCATCTATTCGACCTTCGATGAGCTTCCCGAGAATCACAAGCGTGTTTCTGAGATGGTTATCGAGAGAGCGAAGAGACTGGTTGAGCACAAGAAGGACGTAGTAATCCTTCTCGACAGTATCACAAGACTTGCGAGAGCGTACAACCTGACGGTTGCTCCAAGCGGCCGTACATTGTCCGGCGGTCTTGATCCCGCAGCACTTCATATGCCCAAGAAGTTCTTCGGTGCAGCCCGCTGCATGCGTGAGGGCGGAAGCCTTACGGTTCTTGCCACAGCGCTTGTTGAGACCGGAAGCCGTATGGATGACGTTGTATTCGAGGAATTCAAGGGAACCGGCAATATGGAGCTCGTGCTCGACAGAAACCTGTCAGAGAAGCGTATCTTCCCTGCGATTGATTTACCCAAATCAAGCACAAGACGCGAGGATCTGCTCCTTACTCCGCCTGAGGTCGAGGCCAACAATATTATCCGCCGCGCCTTCAGCGCAGCCAAGAATGATGAGCCTATAGAGAGAATTATCAACCTGTTTGCTCACACAAGATCCAACAGAGAATTTATTGAGGTAGTTAAGAAAACAAAGCTTTGGTAATAATGATTTTTTCAACCCGCATATAGTATAAATTTTTACTTGCAAACTGAACCACCTCGTGTTATAATTCAAAAGCTGTGTGTCCGTGAAGGAGTTACCGGAGGCTGGTGCCGGCGGACACGTTCCATAAAAATAATAAGATGAGGTGAAAGCTATGAGAGAAGATATCCAGCCTAAATATTATCAGGCTAAGGTTACCTGCAACTGCGGTAACGAATTCGTAACAGGCTCAACAAAGCCCGAGATTCACGTAGAAATCTGTTCTAAGTGCCATCCTTTCTACACAGGACAGCAGAAGGCAGTTCAGACTCGTGGTGCTATCGATAAGTTCAATCGTAAGTACGGTCTTGGTGACAAGTAAAATTAACGACTTTGGAAAAGGGTTGAAGTTATTCGTAACTTCAACCCTTTGTGCGATTTAAGGGGAGTATTTCACAATAAGGACCAAAAGAGGGGAGAGTATATGAAGGGATCAGGAATCGGCGGACAGGCGGTTATGGAAGGCGTAATGATGAAGAATGGGGAGAAGTACGCCGTAGCCGTAAGAAAGCCTGACGGAGAGATAACGGTTGACGTTCAGAACCATAAGGCCATAGGCGCAATGTTTAGCAAGGTGCCGATTGTCCGTGGCGTTGTAGCGTTCATCGATTCTCTTGTATTAGGTATCAGAACACTTACATATTCATCAAGCTTCTATGAGGAAGAGGAGGAGCCTTCAGAGAAGAAGGAACTGACCGAGGAGGACCTTAAGAAGAAGGACCGCCAGGACAAGGCAATCATGACCGGAACGGTATGTCTGTCTGTTGTTTTTGCGGTTGGAATCTTTATGCTTCTGCCGTACTTCCTCTCACAGCTGCTTAAGAATGTAATCAGCTCAGCTGCACTCCTTGCATTACTTGAGGGCGTAATCAGAGTTGCTCTCTTTATCGGTTATGTGGCAGCTATTTCCCTTATGAAGGATATTAAGCGCGTGTTCATGTATCACGGCGCTGAACATAAATCAATTAACTGTATTGAGCACGGACTTGAGCTTACGGTCGAGAACGTAAGAGGCCAGTCCAGACAGCATAAGAGATGCGGGACCAGCTTCCTGCTCATTGTTATGCTGATAAGCGTTGTTCTGTTCATGTTCATCAGAGTGGATAACGCATGGCTCCGCGTGCTTGTCAGACTGCTTCTTATTCCTGTTATTGCAGGTGTTGCTTACGAGTTCATCAAGCTTGCGGGAAGAACAGACAACAGGTTCGTAGACATTCTGAGCAAGCCCGGTCTTGCACTTCAGAACCTTACTACCAGAGAGCCTGACGACTCAATGATAGAGTGCGCAATTGCTTCAGTTGAGGCAGTTTTTGACTGGAAGGATTTCTTGGTTCATTACAACGATACAGAGGTTAAGTCTAAGATGGCTCCCGCTGAGGAGACAAAGAGTGGCGAACCTGAGTTTAAGGCCGACGAAGCTGAGATTAAGGCAGAGGAGCCTGTAGAAGCTCCTGAAGAGAAACCTAAGAAGACTGCTAAGAAGAAGGCGGTTAAGAAGGCAGAAGAGAAGCCGGCAGAAGAGCCCAAGACACAGGCAGCTGAGGCTAAGGTTGAAGCTGAGCCTGAGGTTAAGGTTGAGGTTAAGCCTGAAGTGAAGGTGGCTGAGCCTCAGAAGAAGTTCGATCCGTTCGCAGACGAGGATGACAACATTAACCTCGATGACGAGCCTTTCATCAGAAGAATGAAGGAGAAGGAAGCAGCTCTTGCAGCAGCTAAGGAGGAATCTCCCAAGAAGAAGGCCGCTTCAAAGAAGAAGGCCGAGGCTGAGAAGGCTAAGGAAGAGAAAGCAAAAGAAGAGAAGGTTAAGGAAGAATTCAAGGAAGAGATAATCAGTGCAGACGAGGAACTCGCATCTACTGAGAGGATTGACCTTATGAATCCCACTCCCGTGGACGATGATGAGGATGACGAGATTTTAAGAGCACTTGACCAGTTCTTTATTTTAAAACAGAAGAAGGATAACGAAGAGAAGTGACATATTACGAGATATGCAGGATGATACAGGAAGGCTTCGAAGACGCCGGTGTACCCGAGCCTGCAATTGATGCGCGCTATCTTGTGGAGTTTGTCAGCGGCTTCAGTGAGGCAGAATACCTGCTTAAAAGGGATGAAGAGATTCCTGATGAGCAGCTTGCCAGACTGGATGCGCTTGCCGCAAGACGCAGAAAAAGAGAACCTTTGCAGTATATAATAGGCAGTCAGGAGTTTATGGGACTGCCTTTTATATGTACTAAGGACTGTCTGATTCCCAGACAGGATACAGAGATTTTAGTCGAGAGGGCCATGAAGGCAATCGGCGACAGAGGCGGGGATGCGAGAGTACTCGATGTGTGCACCGGAAGCGGCTGCATTATTATTTCCCTCGCCGTGCTGTGCGGACTTAAGAACGCACAGGGCATGGATATTTCAGAGGCGGCGCTTGACGTCGCAAGGCGCAATGCCACGGAGAATAACGCTAACGTGACATTTACCTGTTCAGACCTGTTTGAGGCTGCGACAGGGCAGTATGATGTCATAACAGCCAACCCTCCGTACATCGACACAGGCCTGATACACGGCCTTATTCCCGAGATATGGGAGTATGAGCCCATGCTTGCGTTAGACGGCGGCGAGGACGGCCTGTTCTTCTACCGGAAGATAACGGAGCAGGCTCCTGAGTATTTAAAGGCTGGCGGATGGCTTCTGTTTGAAATAGGCGATACTCAGGGCGAGGCAGTTGCCGGGCTTATGAGAGAACGCGGATTTAAGGATGTCAGTGTACACAAGGACCTTGCAGGTATGCACAGAGTAGTGGAAGGAAGATATTAATGTTTGACAAATTAGAAGATCTTGTGAGACGTTTTGAAGAGATTCAGAACGAGCTTGCCGAGCCCGATGTGGTGAACGACCAGAGCCGTTTCAGAAAGCTCATGAAGGAGCAGAACGACCTGTCACAGCTCGTTGACAAATACAACGAGTATAAGGCTTCAAAGCAGACCATCGATGACAGTATCGAGCTGCTTGACAGCGAATCGGACCCTGACATGAGGGAAATGCTTAAGGAGGAGCTTGCCCTGGCACGTGAGAACGTTGAGAAGTGCGAGCATGACCTTAAGGTTCTCCTTCTTCCCAAGGATCCTAACGATGATAAGAATGTATTCGTAGAAATCAGAGGCGGCGCAGGCGGCGACGAGGCAGGTCTGTTCGCGGCTGAGCTCTACCGCATGTATTGCAAATACGCAGACACCATGCACTGGAAGATCGAAATGGTATCGCTCAGTGAGAACGGAATCGGCGGCTTCAAGGAGTGCGTATTCATGGTCAACGGACAGGGCGCATACTCAAAGCTTAAGTATGAGTCAGGTGTACACCGCGTTCAGAGAATTCCCGTAACTGAGTCGGGCGGACGAATCCACACCTCGACAGCGACTGTTGCAATTATGCCTGAAGCTGAGGAGGTTGACGTTCATATCGATATGAATGACTGTAAGTTCGATGTATTCCGCGCATCAGGTAACGGCGGACAGTGCGTCAACACGACAGACTCTGCGGTAAGACTTACACATATTCCTACGGGTATCGTAATCTCATGTCAGGATGAGAAGTCACAGCTCAAAAACCGCGACAAGGCACTCAAGGTGCTGCGCGCCAAGCTGTACGAGCTCGAGCAGGAGAAGGCACACGATGCTGAGGCAGACCTTAGAAGAAGCCAGGTAGGAACAGGCGACCGATCAGAGAAGATAAGAACCTATAATTTCCCTCAGAGCCGCTGTACGGACCACAGAATCAAGCTTACGCTGTATACTCTGGATGACGTAATGAACGGCGATCTGACAGAGCTTATCGATTCGCTTACAGCAGCGGATCAGGCAGCTAAGCTGCTCAAGATGAGCGAGAACTGATAAGATAAACTGAATTGCATCTTTGTATGCCGGCCGGGCACGGAAGGGAGACAATTTGGACATTATATCCAGCAACAAAAATGACAAATTAAGAAACGTCGTAAGTCTTCTTAAGACTAAGAAGATAAGGACAGAGCAGGGCGCGTTCGTCATTGAAGGAATCCGCATTGCAAGAGATGCTTTTAAGTCTGCGTTCGGACTTATCAGCCAGATATTTGTCAGCGAATCCTTCATGGAGAAGGAGCTGTGGAAGGAACACGAGGAATTCTTGGCAAGGAATTTTAAGGAGCTTCCCAATCTGTACATCGTTAAGGACAGCGTTTTTGAGTCACTGAGCGAGACAGTAACTCCGCAGGGCATTCTCTGCGTTGTGAAGCAGCCCTCTTATGAATACGGCGATATTGTGAGCGGAAGCGGCGCACTCAAGCTCCTGGTACTTGAGGACATCCAGGACCCGGGCAATCTGGGAACCATGATAAGAACTGCTGAGGCAGCAGGCATGAACGGTGTGATAATGAGCAAAGGCACCGTTGATATCTTCAGCCCCAAGGTAACCCGCTCGACAATGGGCGCAATATTCAGGGTTCCGTTTATGTATACCGATGATTTATGCGGAGTCCTTGACCGACTTAAGAGTGACGGCGTTAGGGTATCTGCTGCATACCTTCGAAACGGCGAGGATTATGCGGAAGCTGACTATTCTCCTCGCGCAGCCGTAATGATCGGCAACGAAGGCAACGGACTTAGCGACGAAGCTGTATCGCATGCATCACAGAACGTATTCATTCCGATGCAGGGCGAGGTAGAATCCTTGAACGCTGCAATTGCTGCGGCACTTCTTATGTACCGCATTTGATTTACCGCAGTTTATACCGAATTCATTGTATATGGCAGAAATAAATTGACAAAAATACGGAAATTCCGTTAAATTACGGAATTTCCGTATTTTTTTATTTCCTGAAAGGAGATACCATGAATATACCTCAAAAGAGCTACAAGGAAGTTATAGCTGCCAATCTTAAGTATCTTATGGGCTTCTACAAGATTTCGCGAAAGAAGCTCTGCGAGGATCTTGACCTTAAGTATACAAGTTTCTGTGATTGGATTAATGCCAAGACATATCCGAAATTTGAGACCCTGCAGCTTATGGGACAGTATTTCCACATTGAAGTAAGAGATTTCCTGATTGAGATAGAAAGCAATACGGCGCTTGTAGCGAAGCTTTCAGCATATGCGAAGGGCGTAAGCGAGGACATATTAGACAAGGAGCACGGCAGCTTCACGGTTGCGGATTTTGACGAACTGCCGGAAGGGTATTCGGTGGAACTGATCAACGGTCTGTTCTACATGTACGGCTCAACGTCGGCTATACATCAGCGGATTGTGAGTGAGCTTACGGTAGAAATATCAATGTATATCCGAAAGAAGAAGGGCAAGTGCAAGGTGCATAGGTACCCCAAACTGGATTATTGAGGTATTGTCGCCTTCAAACAGAAAGAATGACACTGAACTTAAACTGGCAGTATACCGGGAGGCAGGAGTCGAAGAGTACTGGATTGTTGACCCGGAGCATGAGTGCACGTATGTGAGGGTTATTACAGATGAGGAGAACAGTGACCATAAGCACAGCAAGTACTATCTGCCTGAGAAGGTTTATCCGTTTGACACACCTGTTCCTTCTCATATCTTCACCGGGCTGAACATTAGAATTGCTGACCTGGATTATAAAATAGATGACCTGCTGTGATGCAGGTCATCTGATTTATGATTGAGCTTCTTTAATCTCTTTGACTTTTTTGTCTTCCTTGCCGAGCAGAACTCTTATGGAGTGCCTGATTTCAGGTATTTCGAGGATTGAGTTGATTTCAGCCCCGAGGAAGAATATGTACATACAGAATTCCAGCCATACGACGCACAGAACAATCGCTGTCAGGCTTCCGTAGGTGGCCTTCATGTTGGCCATGTTGTCGATGTAGAGCGAGTACAGATACGAGAAGCCTACCCAGCCCACTGCTGCGAATATAGCGCCCGGAAGCTCTCTGAAGAATCTGGGCTTGCGGTTTGGCATGAAGCAGTACATGAACATGAAGAATATGAGCAGTATGACCGCACCGATTGTGGCTCTGAAGCTGACTACGAGTATTGCGTACTTGTTGAGCATGAGCTTCGGGAACAGGTCACTGAGCCATGCTACGAGCTGGTTGCCGAATACGTACAGGCCAAGAAGCATGACGAGCATTACGCAGAAGACCAAGGTGTATATCATGGCCTTGATGCGGATAATCACGTAATTACGTGTCTCTTCAATGCCATATATTGAGTTGAGTCCGCGGTATATGCCGAGGATACCTCGCGAAGCAGTCCATAAAGTAAGGACGATTGTTACTGACAGCAGAATGGAGGAGGTTGAGTACAGTTCGTTGATCAGAGTCTCAATCATTTCTGCAATCTGGTCAGGTATGAACTGGTACACGATGGCAATCAGTTCGCTCTGTTTAAAGGGCAGATACTGAAGCAGTGTAAGTAAGAACATCAAAAAAGGGAAGAATGAAATTATGATATACAGAGTGGTGTCTGACGCATATGCGTACATGGCGTCTCTGTTCAGCTTGCGGCTGAAAAACTTCCCAATTTTAACCACCGACTTAATCAAAATAATACCTCCAAACCTTGCGCAAGAAATCAATGAGTATTATACTTAAAATGATAGACAAAAACAAGTGTGAGCAAAGGAGTACCGCAGTTTCATGAGTATCAATGCAGTTAAATTCAGAGGGCGTCACCATTCCTGGCGGGCTATACTTTTTTTGATAGTTGGCAGCCTTGCGCTGGTGGCTTTTTTTGTGATGTCGTTCTGGGCTGCGCTTCATGAGGGTGCCATGTTCTCGTTCGGAATAATCGGACTGATTGCCATGCTGATTACTCTCACGGGCGTTATATTCTGTGCTCGCGCCATGAATGAGAGAGATGTCTTTATTTCAGTTCCCATCGCGGGAATTGTAGTCAACGGCATAGGCTTTATTATTTACCTGATAGCATATGTTGTAGGTCTTGTATAATATATATACAAGATTTTGTGTACTTTTTTTGAAATAAGTTACGAAACGTGTTACAAAAGACGCAGAAGAAGACTAAAAATGTCACATAGTTGCCACAGTGGTCTTCTACACTTGTAGCAAAGGAATGTTTCGATTCGATATACTCGGAGGTTACTAATGTTCAGATTCTGTTCTAAAAAGAGGCTTATTGCCTTCTGTCTTATACTTTCAATGCTGGTTCCTGCAGGCTTCTCATCACGTGCCAAAGCTGAGGAGGCTCTTACAGGTGTTATCAGTGCGACTTCTTTGTACATGAGAACCGCGCCTTCAAAGGAGGCGGACAAGGTCATGCTGGACGGCGAGCCCGTGTTACTTAAGCAGAAGCAGGAGGTTGCTGTTATTGATACGGTCGGAGACTGGTATCATGTGCGTGCCGTATATCAGGGACAGATTGTTGAAGGCTATTCACTTTCGGGTGAGAACGGCAACACTTATATCAAGATTAACGGCGGTGTTGTACCTACACAGGCACCCATAGCGCCGACTGCAGCGCCCACTCCGGTTCCTGCCGAACCCACACCTACTCCCGTACCCGAACCTACCAAGGCTGCCGCACCTACGCCAATCCCTGAGTCGGCATATGCGTACGGCGAGATTTCAGCGTCTGTTCTTAACATGAGAACAGGTCCTTCAACGGATTATGCAATCAGAACAGTCAAGGGCGAGAATGTAGTGTTCTCCGCAGGCCAGGAAGTTACCATTATGTGGGAAGAGAATGGCTGGTATAAAGTAAGTGCGGTATACAAGGGCTCTCTGATTGAAGGCTACTGCAAGGCAAGCTATGTTGCAGTTACGCAGGGCACACCTGTTTCTAAAACTGACTCCGGTAACGCAGGCTCTGATAAGGGCAATGACAAGGTAACCGCAGCACCTACCGAGGCTCCTGTCAAATCGTCAGACGAGACATCTTCGGATTCATCGAAGACTTACTATACAACCTATGATGAAGTGCCTGAGGGCATGAAGGAGAAGAAGATCAAGTTCACGGCCAAGTATGCGGTCAAGGCTTCGACCAATGCCTCAGACGGTCTTAACCTCCGCGACGGCGCAGGACTTGATGCCAATATTATTACCTCACTTCCCATCGGAACTGAGATTATCATCACCAACATGAAGAAGGTCAAGACGACCAACTCCAAGGGTAAGACAGAGACCGTGCGCTGGTACAAGGTAGTTGCTCCTGCTGGCGGAACCTATGTGGCAGGCTATGTTAACAGCTCATATGTTAATGTTTCTTCAAGCGAGACCTTCCCTGTAACGGTATCAGAGAACAACCTGAACGTATACACTGATGCAGACAAGACTGAGAAGACTGCTATTTCCTCGGGCAAGGCGGTTCTGCTTGCCAAGGGAACCAAGATATATGTTAAGGGCGAGGATGACTCAGCAGGCGGCGAGAAGTATTTCTTAATCACAGCCAATTATAAGGGCGAGACAATAACCGGCTATGTGCGCGCAAGCAAGACCAAGTTCGCCAAGACAACCAAGAAGCTGTATGTTAAGTATCTTGTGAACGGTGACGGAAGTGATGTGGCACCCAGTGAGGCTCCCAAGGATCCCAATGCGCAGTACACCTTTGGCTCGGCTAATGCCATTGTCAAGGACGCGCCCGGACTTACGGTACATCTTCAGGCGAGCAATTCATCAGATATGCTCTACACCTCATCCGGCAAGGCAGTTATGCTCTATACCGGCGATTCGGTTGAAATCGTCGATGTAAGGGCTGACGGTGAGTCCGTATGGTGCTACATTAAGTTCTACTTTAACGGAATTGAATATTATGGATATATAAGGTCCACTCATCTTGAGACCTCTTCTTCGTTTGCTCTTATGAGCATCGAGTCGCAGGCCTCTTCTGCGTCTTATGATTTCGAGACCAAACTGAACATGGAAGGCTTCCCTGAGAGCTACAAGCAGAAGCTGCGTGAGCTCCACGCTCAGTATCCGCTCTGGGAGTTCAAGGCATTCCACACCGGACTCGACTGGAGCGAGGCGGTTGCAGGCGAGACCTCAATCGGCAAGAATGTTCTGCCTGACAGCTACGGCATTGAGTGGAAGTCACTGGAGGCCGGAGCATACAGCTGGAAGACTGACAGCTTTGTAGTATTCGATTATCCTTCATGGGTAACAGCTTCCAAGGCAGCTACCGAGTATTATCTTGATCCCCGTAATTTCCTCAACGAGAACGAGATATTCCAGTTTGAGATACTGACCTACAGCCCGTCTTATCAGAACATTGACGGCGTAAGAAACATACTTGCTAACACCGCACTCAGCGGAACCAGCTATACCTTTAAGGATGAGACCGGAAGCACCAGAAGCATCACCTATGAAGAGACCTTCATGATGGCAGCTGAGTATGCAGGTGTCAGCCCCTACCATCTCGCTTCGAGAGTTAAGCAGGAGGTAACAATATACCCCATGAAGCTTTCTAACAGTGTAATGGGTACTGTTGAAGGCTATGAGGGTCTGTATAATTTCTACAACATTGCAGCTTCGGATTCGACCGTGGCACTTGGCGCTATTAAGAAGGGACTTAAGTTCGCACTCAGCGGAACCTCCAATACAGAAATCAATAAGAAGTACCTGATTCCCTGGAACAACCGCTTCAGCGCAATCCTCGGCGGCGCCGCTTACATCGGCAACAATTACGTTCATGTGGGACAGAACACTCTGTATCTTCAGAAGTTCAACATGACTTCGACCAATACCTTCGGACATCAGTACATGACCAATGTTGAGGCACCTTATTCCGAGGGCGTACGTCTCTTCAGAGGCTACGAGAACCTGTACAGCACACCTGTAATATTCAGCATTCCCGTATATCTCAACATGCCTGAGACAGTATGCGCTAAGCCTGAGAAGGCTTATAATCCCAACAACTGGCTTAAGACTTTAAAGGTTGTGGATGACAACGGCGACAAACGGCCTCTTACTCCTACCTTTGACTACACAGAGGACCAGCAGTACTCGCTGATCGTTGAGTATGATACTGAGAGTCTTACCTTCAAGACTTCTACAGTGAGTGCATTAGCTAACGTAATCAGCCAGAAGACCGTATACCCTGTGGAGGGCTACAATGTCTTCACCGTAAGCGTCATGGCTGAGAACGGCGATATAAGGAACTATGTAATCAATGTTTATAAGGAGAGCGCTCCGGTTGTAACACCTGAGCCTACACCTGAGGTAACACCGGAGATTACTCCTGAGATTACCCCTGAACCCGGTTATGAGGAGAATCCCGAGGTGACACCTGAGATTACTCCTGAACCCGGTTATGAGGAGAACCCTGAGGTAACACCTGAGATTACCCCTGAG
>X415_White_Rhinoceros__coassemble_355_pt1 | contig 11072 bp, 8 predicted proteins | sample X415_White_Rhinoceros__metabat2_high_PE_001 | metagenome-assembled genome bin X415_White_Rhinoceros | reverse complement strand
ATTTGAACCCTCGCGCCGCGCAAACGACCTACACCCTTAGCAGGGGCGCCTCTTCGGCCTCTTGAGTACTTCTCCAGATGTCGAACTTAACATGTTCGATATTCAATTCCGGCCCCGTGGGATGCTCCCACATCACGACCAGCAAAAGTTAGTATATCAAAGCGATATTTCTTTGTCAAGGAATTAATTGTAGTTTTTAACAAGCAGTACCGCATCTGTTTCATCGAATCTCTCGTAGGTTCCCATCTCATATATGAGCTTGCTCGCATACTTGTCTTTATTGTTCTCATTAACAACTACAACGTAGTATCCGACCTCCTCTACGGCATCCTCAATATGGTCCATAATCTTGTACTGAGAATTGGTTCTGTAATACTGCAGATTGTATCCCTCGTATGTTGTATTGACCTTGTCGTCAACGTCAAAATATACGCGGACCTTAAGGCCTTCGACCTCTGAGAACAGGTTCTCTCTGATGAGTATCTCATTCAAATCCTCGGTATATTCAACACCCAGCTCATGATACTTCTCACAGTAGAACTTGTAGTATCCGGGCATAAAGAATGCGAAGAATACAACTATCAGAACTGCCAGGACTGCTTCTCTGTTATGAGCCACAGCCTCTGTCTTTATTCTCATAATAACGAAAGTAAGGACAATAACAATGAGCGCGATAATCAGCCAGGTTCTTCTGTTATACATAACAATGTACATATCGCTGGCTGCCTTCCATGTTGCGAAGGTGCTTGGAATCTCATATATCAGACTCTCGATATCGATGAGATATGCTCCGATTGTAAGACCTAAGGAAACTACAAGGAAGATTATGTCCGCAACCAGATTATCCTTCAGTTCGCGGTTCTTTCTCTCGGCGATGGTAACCATAGCAACCAGTATGAACAGTAACGGGAAATAAATCAGATATCGTCCCATTACTCGCTGGAAATTAGGATAATTATATGCAACTCTCCATGAATGTCTTGTTACTGCAACGAGGAATGCCGCAGCCATTCCGTAGATCAGAACCATAAAGCGGTTGAACTTGCAGCACAGGCTCTTGAAATTCAGCGTGCATAACGACTTGAACATGGCGAACAGTACAGGTGCGGCAAGTATTAAGAAATACGCAACGTACATGATAAATACCATGAGAAGTCTGCCCTTTGTAAGCTGCTCAGGATAAGGCTTGCTTGCGATACCGAAGCCCATAGTCTCTTTGAGGTTATAGCCGTTGCTTCTGCAGATAAGATACCAGGGCAGCCAGAGTAAGAACATCGCCTGAACAATAAAATCAGCTCTGGTGAATACCTCGCGGAACTTATACTTGTTATCAATCTGCTTCATTACCCATACAAATGCGAATACGGGAATAATGACCAGAGTAATGTATCTTGTGAGGTACAGTCCCATAATCATTGCAGAAAGCACTAAATCATTACAGATTCTGCGTCCGATCTCCCACTCCTCCTTGTAGGGTCTCATGAGGTACCAGATTGTGAGAAGCAGCAGAGGGAAATAAATATTCTCTGACATTGTCTGCGAAGGAGAGATGAACTGATAAGGCAGAGCAAGGCTCATGAGTGCCACAAGGATACTTGCCTTTTTGTTAATAAACAGCTTCGCAATCAGATAAACATACATGATTGAGGTGGACGCATAAATCTGGTTGATAACTCTTACAGCCAGATTGACGTCCTTAAAAAGATATGCAGGAACTAAAGACAGCGGATAAATCGGCGGATAATGATATGCCAGCTGCTTGCCCTCAGTTACCCACTGGAAGCTGTACTTTAAGTACTTCATGGCATCGCCGTTAATCAGTGTTCCCTTGGAAATAGGGAATGACAAAATCATATGCAGAATGAATGACACTGCAAACAGCACTATCATCACAAATGCATCCGTCTTCAAAAACTTCTTCTCTGTCTTCATCATTAATTCCTCGACTTACTCTTCTCTAAATACTCTTCCTTGTGCGTCAATCAGCACAGTTACCGGGAAGTTCTCAACTCTAAGCTTACGTATTGCCTCTGTTCCGAGATCCCCGTATGCTACGACTTCCGCTTCTTTTATACACTTTGACAGAAGAGCCCCCGCTCCTCCTGTCGCTCCCATATAAATTGCTCTGTTGTTCTTTATCGCTTCTTTGACTTCTTCGCTTCGGCGTCCCTTACCGATCATGCCCTTCATGCCCATCGATAAAAGCTTTGGGGTATATCTGTCCATTCTGCCTGAGGTAGTAGGTCCTGCCGAACCGATAACCTGACCTGGCCTTTCGGGTGTAGGTCCGAGATAATACACCACTGCGCCGTTAATATCGAACGGAAGCTCTCTGCCAAGCGAAAGCTCCTCCGTCATGCGCTTGTGCGCAGCATCTCTTGCGGTATAAACAGTACCCGAGAGATACAGTATATCTCCTGATTTTATATTTGCAATGTCTTTTTCTGTAAAAGGAAGCATTATATTGTATTCCATTACCATTCCTCCTTACAGTTCTCTTGCCACATGCCTGTTAACGTGACAGCAGATATTCACAGCCAAAGGTAATCCCGCGATATGTGTCGGGAAGGTCTCGATATTCACACCGAGCACTGTGTTTCTGCCTCCCATTCCGCCGGGTCCTATATCAAGTCTGTTAAGCTCTGTGAATAATTCGTTCCCAATGCGCAACCACTGTGCATAATATCCGCTATTTATGTCAGAATTATGTACGCTCACGCTGTTTAAGGGATTAGTAAGTGCCTTCTTGGCCAAAAGCGCTGCCTTCTCGAAATCGCCTCCGACCCCTACGCCTATAACCATAGGGGGACATGCATTGGCGCCGGCATCCTTAACCGCCGTAATCACTGCATTCTTAACACCCTCTTCGCCGTCGGCAGGCTTGAGCATAAATACCCTGCTCATATTCTCGCTTCCGAAGCCCTTCGGTGCCACTGTAATATTCACCTTGTCACCGCTTACTATTGAGTAATGAATTATCGCGGGAGTGTTGTCCTTAGTATTAACTCTGCCTAAAGGGTCATCTACTACTGATTTCCTGAGATATCCTTCTTCGTAGCCTTCTCTTACACCCTCATTGACTGCATCCTCTAAAGCACCGTCAATAAAATGCACATCCTGTCCGATCTGTATGAAAATAACAGCCATGCCTGTGTCCTGACAGATAGGAATCTGCTCGCTTCCGGCGATTTTGAGATTCTCATCCAGCTGGCCTAAGATTTTTCTGCCTATAGGATTATCCTCCGTCTCACCGGCCTTCTTAAGGGCGCACTGCATATCCTTGGCAAGCTTCAGATTAGCCTCAATGCACATCTCCTTAACTGCTTCGGTAATCTTCTTAACACTGATTTCTCTCATGTCCCGCTTTTCTTTCCAAAAGACTTACCCGTCTTTTTAGGCTATAAACGGGCCGGATGGGAATCCGGCCCGCTATGACTTAATTAATTGTCCGAATCTGTATCTTCTTCGTCGCTGTCACTTTGAAGTCTTGCCTTCTCCTCCTCGGAATCCTCTTCCTCGTCGTCATCCTCGCCGGGCACCTCGGTAATTACTTCTCCCGATGCACCTGCATTAGTCTCGGCATCCTCCTCTGTCTCGCGAACTCGTGCAAATCTCGCAACCGCAGTGTTCTTGTCGCCGTCAAGATTTATGAGCTTAACGCCTGTAGCGCTTCTGCCGCATACTCTGATATCGCCGATTTCAAGTCTGATCACGATACCGCCGTTAGTAATCAGCATAATCTCGCCGTTCATGTCGATTATCTTGGCTCCGACTAAATCACCGCTCTTCTCAACTATCTTGTAACACTTAACACCCTTGCCGCCACGATGCTGAGGAGCATACTCGGTAACAGGTGTGAGCTTGCCATAACCCTTCTCGGATACGGTGAGCAGATACTCGCCCTGTTCGAGAAGCTGCATTGAAACGACTTCATCGTCCTCGTCAAGATGCATACCGATAACACCGATTGACTGACGTGAAGTAATACGAACCTCTGCCTCGTTGAATCTGATTGCCATGCCCTTCTTGGTAACAAGGATAACATCCTGTTTCTCATCGGTGCACTTAACTCCGATAAGCTCATCGCCCTCACGGAGAGTAATCGCAATAAGACCAACCTTACGGATATTAGCATACTCAGACAGTCTGGTAGTCTTAATAATACCGTTCTTGGTAGCCATAAGCAGATAGCTGTCTGCGTCAAAACCGCGCACTGCAATAGTAGCGGAAATATGCTCATCAGGCTGAAGCTGAAGCAGATTGATAATTGCCGTGCCTCGGGATGTTCTCGAAGCCTCGGGAATCTCGTATGCCTTCAGTCTGTATACACGTCCCATATTAGTGAAGAACATGATATAGTGATGATTTGTCGTCATGAACAGCTCTTCAATAATATCGTCGTCAAGTGTCTGCATACCCTTGATGCCCTTGCCGCCACGATGCTGTGACTTGAAGTTATCAGGAGTCATTCTCTTGATATATCCGAGTCTTGTCATAGCGATAACGGTGTCCTCATCGGGTACCAGATCCTCTGCGGAAATATCATCGTCAAATCCGATGCTTGTCTTGCGCTCATCGCGGTACTTGTTGCCGATGGCAACTGCCTCGTCACGAACAACCTGTAACAGTCTGTTCTCATCCGCAAGAATTGCTTTATATTCTCTGATCTTGTTCATCAGATCGTCATACTCTGCCTGAAGCTTCTCTCTCTCCAAACCGGTCAGCTGTCTCAGACGCATATCCACAATAGCCTGAGCCTGAGGATCATCAAAACCGAATCTCTCCATCAAAGTAGCCTTAGCTTCGGGTGTAGACTTGGATGCTCTGATGATTGCAATAATCTCATCGATAACATCAAGTGCCCTGAGCAGACCTTCCTTGATATGAGCCAGTTCCTCTGCCTTGTTGAGATCGAATCTGGTTCTTCTGGTAACAACATCTTCCTGATGCTTGATATAGTACTCAAGAATCTGAAGAAGTGAGAGCATCTTAGGCTCGTTGTCTACCAGTGCGAGCATGTTGACACCAAAGGTGTCCTGAAGCTGGGTATGCTTATAGAGATGGTTTAATACTACCTGAGGATTAACATCTCTTCTAAGTTCGATACATACTCTCATACCCTGACGGTCAGACTCATCTCTAAGATCAGTAATACCGTCAATCTTTTTATCCTTAACAAGCTCTGCTATCTTCTCGATAAGTCTTGCCTTGTTAACCAGATAAGGAAGCTCGGTTACAACGATGCGGTTCTTGCCGTTAGCCATAGGCTCAATATCGGTAACCGCGCGCATTTTGATCTTGCCGCGACCGGTGCGATATGCCTCGTTAATTCCGCGGGTTCCGAGAATGGTAGCACCTGTAGGGAAATCAGGTCCCTTGATGATGCCCATTACTTCCTCGATTGATGTCTCTCTCTGCTCATTAATTCTATTGTTGATAATGAGTGACACTGCGTCCAGTACTTCGCCGATATTGTGAGGAGGAATGTTTGTAGCCATACCAACCGCAATACCTGTAGTTCCGTTAATCAAGAGATTCGGAACACGAGCGGGAAGAACTGTGGGTTCTTTCTCTGTCTCATCGAAGTTAGGGATGAACTCAACCGTATCTTTGTTGATATCGGCAAGCATCTCCATTGATATCTTGCTAAGTCTTGCTTCGGTGTATCGCATAGCTGCCGCACCGTCGCCATCGACTGAACCGAAATTGCCGTGTCCGTCAACGAGAGGATATCTTGTTGACCACTCCTGAGCCAGATTAACTAATGCACCGTATATGGAACTGTCGCCGTGAGGATGGTATTTACCCATGGTATCGCCGACGATACGCGCACACTTACGGTGAGGCTTGTCAGGAGTGTTGCTGAGCTCGCTCATCGCATACAGAATACGTCTCTGAACGGGCTTGAGTCCGTCTCGCACATCAGGCAGAGCTCGGGCTGCGATAACCGACATAGCGTAATCTATGTAGGAGGTCTCCATCGTTTCTTTTAAGTCAACGGGTTTGACCTGATCGAATATATTGTCTTCCATTATTTTTTCCTTTCAGTCATTGAAATCATTATTATACAATGTCTATATTCTTGGCATATTTTGCATTGGTCTCAATGAACTCTCGTCTGGGTTCAACATTGTCACCCATAAGGACATTGAATGTAACATCCAGCTCAGCGGGGTTATCCTCATCCATCATTACGCACTTTAATGTACGTGTCTCAGGATTCATTGTAGTATCCCAAAGCTGCTCGGCATCCATCTCACCAAGTCCTTTGTAACGCTGTACTGTGTAGTTATTATCACGTCCGATCTCAACCATGATTGCGTTGAGCTGCTCGTCACTGTATGCGTACCATACCTTCTTGTTCTTCTCAACCTTATACAGAGGCGGCTGAGCCAGATATACATGTCCCTGCTTGATAAGCTCGGGCATGAATCTGTAAATAAAGGTCAGCATCAGTGTCGCAATATGTGCACCGTCGACATCGGCATCCGTCATGATAATAATCTTGTCATAACGAAGCTTGCTGATATCGAAATCATCTGAAATACCTGTTCCGAATGCAGTGATCATAGCTCTGATTTCTGCATTGCCTAAAACTCTGTCAAGTCTTGCCTTCTCAACATTCAGAATCTTGCCTCGAAGAGGAAGAATTGCCTGAGTTGCTCTGTGTCTTGCTGTCTTGGCTGAACCGCCCGCAGAATCTCCCTCTACGATGAATATCTCGCAGTTTTTGGGATCCTTGTCTGAACAGTCGGCAAGCTTGCCGGGTAAGCTCATGCCCTCGAGTGCTGACTTACGTCTTGTAAGATCCCTTGCCTTACGTGCTGCATCCCTTGCGCGCTGCGCAAGAACAGCCTTCTCGATGATGATTTTGGCAACTGAAGGATTCTGCTCAAGGAAATAAGTGAGCTGTTCGGTAACAACCGCATCAACTGCACCACGTGCCTCGGAATTACCTAACTTCTGCTTTGTCTGTCCCTCGAACTGAGGCTCAGGAAGCTTAATGCTGATAATTGCCGACATACCTTCACGGATATCCTCGCCGCTTAAGTTCTCCTCATTCTCCTTGAGAAGCTTCATATTGCGGGCATAATCATTAAAGGTCTTGGTCAGTGCATTCTTAAAACCTGTATAATGAGTTCCGCCCTCAGGAGTTGTAATATTGTTAACAAAACTGTAGCAGCCCTCGTTGAAACCGTCGTTGTGCTGCATTGCGACCTCAACGTAAACATCGCCTCTCTGTCCCTCACAGTAAATAATCTCAGGATAAAGAGTAACCTGGCTGCGGTTCAGATACTGAACATATTCCTTGATTCCGCCCTCATAGTGGAATTCCATTGTCTTCTCGTGACCCTCACGCTTGTCATTAAGAACAATCTTAAGACCCTTGGTAAGGAATGCCATCTCGCGGAGACGCTGCTTGAGTGTATCGAAATCATAAACTGTCTCTTCAAAAATCTCTTTGTCGGGAAGGAAGGTAACAGTCGTACCTACTCTGTCTGAGTCACCGATTTCTTTTAAGTGCTCGCCTACCTTGCCACGCTCATAACGCTGGAAATACTTCTTGCCGCCCTGCTCTACAATAACCTCAAGCCACTCAGAAAGAGCGTTAACAACTGATGCGCCAACACCGTGAAGTCCGCCGGATACCTTGTATCCTCCACCGCCGAACTTGCCGCCGGCATGAAGCACGGTAAATACGACCTCAACCGAAGAAACTCCCTTCTTCGCATTGATGCCTACAGGTATACCACGGCCGTTATCAATTACCGTAATCGAATTGTCAGGATTGATTGACACATCAATTACGGTACAGTATCCGGCTAAAGCTTCATCGACTGCGTTATCAACAATCTCATAAACGAGATGATGAAGACCTCTCGCCGATGTGCTTCCGATATACATACCGGGTCTCTTTCTTACTGCTTCAAGTCCTTCCAAAATCTGAATTTGGTCGGCACCGTACTCGTTACTCATTTCGTTCCTCCAATTTATCCCCGTTTACAAAATCATAATCAGCCACTGTTCCTTTAGTGACCTTATAGATTCTGTCATATTTGATTCTGTCGTTCACAAATTCCTGCAATCCGGTGCAGGTAATAATTGTCTGTATGTGATTAATACTGTCAAGCAGCTGTGTCTGCCGGTTTCTGTCAAGCTCAGACAGAACATCATCCAGAAGAAGAACAGGATTATCATTAACCTTCTTCTTAACAAGTTCAATCTCAGCAAGCTTCAGTGTAAGCGCCACAGTTCTCTGCTGTCCCTGCGAACCGTATTTGCGGGAATCAGTCCCGTTTATCTTAAACTCGATATCGTCCCTGTGGGGACCGACAGTAGTAATCTTTTGGAAATAATCCTTCTCATGATTCATTGCAAGATTAAGCGGAAGATCCTTAACGGAAGAATCAGGAGCATATATAAGTTCCAGCTCCTCTTCGTCAGCCGTAATCTTTTTATGAATCCTCGCAGCTATTACATTGAGCTCCTTAATAAATGCCTCACGCTTCTCTATAATGTACGAGCCGTACTTAATCAGCTGCTCGTCCCAGATTTGAAGCGTACTCTCAAGCTCCTTGTTGCTGCCCATCTGCTTAAGAAGAATATTCCTCTGTGCAAGAGTTTTATTATAGCTGCCCAGGTTGTACATGTATGATCTGTCAAGCTGACACAGCTCCATATCCAAAAACCTCCTGCGTTCCGCAGGTCCGTTTTTAATAATTGACAAATCGTCCGGAGCGAACGATATGATGTTCATCATTCCGTACACTTCGGCAGCTTTTGCAACAGGAATTCCATCGACAGCCACACCCTTCGCCTTATTCTTCTTAAGGTGCATATCAATCTTTCTGTCGACATTATTCTTGTTGATGTACATTCTGATGTGCGCCTCTTCTTCTCCAAAGCGGATGAGCTCGCGCTCCTTGCCCGCTCTCAAAGACTTCGTCGTACATCCCATGTACAGTGCTTCCAGAATATTAGTCTTGCCCTGCGCGTTATCTCCGTACAGTATGTTGACTCCTTCCGAAAGCTCTATTTCTAAGGTTTCGTAATTTCTGAAATTATTCAATTCCAGTTTTTTAATAATCATATTATCTGATAGTTATTGTCCTGTTCTTAAAAGTAAAATTATCTCCCTTGTACAGCTTTCTGCCGCGCCTGTTCTCAGGCTCGCCATTGACCGTAACCTTGCCTGCCTCAATCGCATACTTGGCATCGACACCGGTATCAACAAGTCCCGCAAGCTTCATAGCCTGTCCGAGTTTGATAAATTCATCTCTAATCGTAATACTTTCCATAAAAACTCCTATTACTGTGCATTAATGTTAACAGGGAGAATCAGGTAAATATAGCTGCCTTCCTTATCCTTTATGAAGCAGGGAGCCTTGGGATTAATCAGGTAAATATCAATGTTCTCGTCATCGATAACACGAAGTGCTTCGATAATGAACTTAGGATTGAAACCGATCAGAATGTCCTTACCTTCCTTCTCAATGCTGATTTCATCATTGAGTGAACCGATCTGTGTATTCATCTTAAGCTCGAGAGTCTGATCATTGATTCCGATAATAACGGGCTTCTTGTCAGTCTCCTTGATAAGAAGAGTAGCTCTGTCGATACTGCTGAACAGCTCACGATTGTTAACAGTGATTTTTGTCTCAAAATCATTTGAAATCATCTGGTCGATCTTGTAGTACTCACCCTCAATAAGTCTTGAAAGGATTACGGTATCCTCAAGTTCGAACATGATGTGCTTATCAGTAATGTAGATATTGCACTCATCAGAAACTTCGCCTGATAAGATTTTGCTGATTTCATTAAGAGCCTTGCCGGGAACGATAACCTTGTAGTTACCAAAGGTCTCCTTAAGCTCAAGATTGCGTACTGCAATTCTGTGTCCGTCAAGTGCTACGACTCTCATCTTGTTGCCCTTGATTTCAAAGAGCTCACCGGTCATAACCTTGTTGTTCTCGTTATCTGAAATAGAGAATACTGTCTGTCTGATAAGCTCGCGAAGAGCAAACTCAGAAAGAGTAACTCTGTTGTTCTTCTCAATAAGAGGAAGTGCAGGGAACTCGCTGCCTTCTTTTGCTGCGATACTGAACTTTGACTTCTCACAGGTAATTTTGGTATTAAGTGCAGAATCTGTCTCGATGGTTACATCATTATCAGGAAGCTTACGGATAATATCTGAGAAAATCTTGGCATTAATAGCAATAATGCCTTCTTCCTGAACAGTACCCTTAACGAATGTCTCTATTCCCAGTTCCATATCATTGCCGACCAGTTTGATCTGACCGCCTGTAACCTTAATAAGAATACATTCAAGAATGTTCATGGTTGTCTTAGCGGGAACCGCCTTCAACACGATGTTAATTCCTGATAACAGATCTGATTTGGAACAAATGATTTTCATTGCAAGTAATCCTCCTTGGGCATTGTATATAGAATATATATATTATTAATAATTATTATTGTTGTTGTAGGGGCAGTTGATAAGTGGATAAGTCCATGAAACGTAGAAAAATCCACGGTTTGTGAGTTCCACGTATCCTGTTGATAACTTTGCATAACTTTTGGGTGTGTGAAGTAATCAACTCTCTGTAATTAAATTATACTTTAACTAAGTTAATTTATCCACAACTTATCCACAAGTAATTAACAGGTTTATCCACAAGTTTATCCACTCATTCATCGATATTGAGTTTTTTAGTCAGGATATCCACTTTATTAACAATATCCACATCCTTCTTTAACTTATCTTCGATAGTATTGATTGCGTGGATAACTGTTGTGTGATCTCTCTCAAACTTCTTCGCAATGTCGGTTGTGGATAAGTTTGTATATTTCCTTGAAAGATATATGGCAATCTGTCTCGGAACTGCAATCTTTTTATCTCTCTTGGGAGAAAGAATCTCGGCAACCGAAAGCTCGAAGTGTTCAGCTACGATATCAATGATGAACTCAGGAGTAATAACCTTCTTCTAATTCGGGAATACGATATCGCGCAACGCATATTCAACGAGTGGAAGATCAATTCCTACCCTGTTGATTTTTGAATGAGCAAGTAC
>X415_White_Rhinoceros__coassemble_352_pt1 | contig 11157 bp, 13 predicted proteins | sample X415_White_Rhinoceros__metabat2_high_PE_001 | metagenome-assembled genome bin X415_White_Rhinoceros | reverse complement strand
ACAGAAGCGTAAATATTGCTCTTGGCAATAGCTTCCCACTGCTCGCTGCCCTTCTCAACACCGTAGTAGTTCTCATATGTTACCATGTAGTCGTTAACGATTTCGTCGATTGATGCGCCCATGAGAGCCTCAATAACTGCAGCTGTGAAGCCTGCGCGGTCCTTGCCTTCTGTGCAGTGGATGAGGTAGGGACCATCGTTTGATGCGATGAATCTGAGACCCTTGGCAAGCTTCTTGCCGAAGTCCTCACTCTTAAGATCAACGCCCATGTTGAGTGTCTTGACCTGACCCTTGTCGAACTTGTCAGCGTAGTAAGGTGAATTGAAATCCTCAGCTGCTCTGTAGGTCTTTATATTAGCCTTGGCATCAGCAAGGTTAACGAAGGTCTGGACGCCATTAGCTTTAGCGAGCTTGTCGGCATATGCAGCACGTCCGATCTCGTTGTTGATGGGGCTGGCGCTGCGGTAAATAATACCTGCCTTGATGCCTGTGGTCTCAATTGCTCTGAAGTTGGCGAAGATTTCGTCTGAAGCATAATCGCTTCTCTCATTGGTTCTCTTAAGCTGTCTTAAAAGGTATTCGCCTAAGTAGCCTTCCTTCTCCTTGAGAACGAACTTAACGGTAGCGTCAACCGCAACATTGTAGGTTGTAGCGAAGTTGCCCATGTTGATTGCAACGATGACCTGTGTATCGGTCATGCGGACAACGAGACTGCCTGTATCTACATCACTGTAGGAGGAACCTAAGGGCATATCAAGTGTGGTGTCACCAACAGTAACGGTAAGGATATCACCGTAAGCAAAGCCTGCCTTGGCGAATTCCTCGGGAGTGGTACTCATGGTAAGATTACCGTATTTCTGAACCTCGATAACAGTGCCTGTAACGCCTGCCATGGGGTTGGAAGCGATAAGCATGGGCATGTCTGTCTCAGCAGCTAATGCCGGAGTCTGAACCGGAGCACTTAAAAGAAGTGCGAAGCAAAGAATACATGATAGTAACCTGATAAATTTCTTCATAGAAGCCTCCTCAAAATTTCTCAAAAAGTAATTTGTAAGAACAAAAAATTCATAATTTGTGAAATTTGCTCTTGTCTGTTTATTATATCACACCTATAATCAGAAAAGTAGGGATTTTTGTAAAGGAGGCAATATGTTAAACGATATTTTACAGAGCAAAGCGGCGCTTTTTGCTGACGGAGCTTTTTCGGTACTTAGAGGACATGAGAACAGAGAGCGAAGAGTAACTCTGATTAATGGCGACATTTCAACAAACAGAAGAGTAGAGTCAAGGGGTGTAAGCGCAAGAGTGTGCATTAACGGCTCCTACGGATTCTCTTCAGTTGCTGATTACTCAGCTTCTTCTGCCGATGAGGTACTCAAGGCAGCTACTGAGAACGCCAAATTTCTGAACGCTCATGCGCCCAGAACCATCAAGCCGATAAAGTCCGGCGAGAAGGGCATGATTCTGCCTCATCGCTTAATTGTGGATACTGAGCAGAAGAAGATTATTGATGTATGCAGGGAGCTTGATAATTACATAGCAGGCAAATACCCTGACCTTATCAGCAGAACGGTAATATACACAGAGGATTCACAGGACAAGGTAATCTATACTTCAGATAATTACTGCGGTCATGTCGTATATCCGAGATGCTATTTCTATGTTTTCATGTCAACTGAGACCAAAGACGGAACACCTGTCGAGCTCATGGAGGTATTAGGCGGAGCAGGCAACTTTGACGATAATTTCAGCGATATGAGCATATACTATGAGAAGCTTGATAAGCTGCATGAGCATCTCATGGACAAGAAGGAAGGCGTTTTTGCTGAGGCCGGAATGAAGACGGTTATCCTGGGCGGAATGATGTCAGGCATGCTTGCGCATGAGGCTGTCGGACATACTGTTGAGGCAGACCTTGTACTCAGCGGTTCTATAGCAGGACCTTATCTTAACAAGCGCGTCGGTTCGGAGCTTGTTAACATGGTTGACTTCGCCAACACTGCATTAGGCAAACAGGCACCCCTTCCGGTATATATCGATGATGAGGGAACACTTGCGGACGACGCAGTGCTCATTAAGGACGGTATCCTTGTCGGATACATGAACGACAGAGAGAGTGCGGCACGCTATGGAGTGAAGGCTAACGGCAATGCGAGAGGATGGGATTTCTCTGATGAGCCCATTATCCGTATGCGCAATACTGCTGTACTTCCGGGCAAGGATAAGCTTGAGGACATGATTGCGTCAGTTGATGACGGTTACTATCTTCTTGACAGCAATAACGGACAGGCAGACCTTACAGGCGAGTTTATGTTCGGCGTAACTTTGGCATACGAAATCAAGCACGGCAAGCTTGGCCATGCAATTCTTGATACTACGGATTCAGGTGTTGCTTTTGACCTTCTTAAGACCGTTGATATGGTATCTGACAACATGATCTGGTCGTCATCAGGTTTCTGTGGCAAGAAGCAGCCCATGTCTACCGCACAGGGCGGACCTGAGCTTCGCTGCAGGATGATGATCGGTGGAAGATAGGAGGGTGATATCAGATGAGAGATTTACGCACAGCGATCAGTGTAATAGAGAATACACTTAAAGAAAACGGAGTGAACAAGGCCTCCTATAAGGTAACCGAGACAGATAAGCACGAGTTCAACATGGCCGGAGGTGAGTTCACACTCCTTAGAACAACGTTTGAGAGCGACGCTAATGTATGCGTGTTCTTAGGCGAGAAGTCAGGTACCGCCTCAGGCAACGATTTCACGGACGAGGGACTCAAGAATACCGTTATGTCAGCTATATCTTCAGCTGAATCGGCAGAGCCTGACAAGGACAAGGACATTGCGCCGAACGAGGGCTGTGATAACATGAAGGCCGGAGCGTTAGAGCCTGATGAGAATGCATTCTTCGCAAGAATCAGGGAGTTACAGGACACCATTACGAAAGAGTATCCGACGCTCAAAATCGGAGAGCTTATCGGCACATATTCAAGAAGACACAATGTATATATCAACACCAACGGAACTGAATTTGAGACTACGATAGGTGATTATGAGGTGTTCTTAAGCGCAGCCGCATCAGACGGTGAGCGCACCACGGGAAGTACCTACATGTCAGTGCTTACAGATAATCTTGATAAGCCGATTATTGAGTACGATGCCATGAGAGACCGGCTCAACATCACAAGAGACATGCTGAATGTAGTTCCTGTTGAGGGCAAGTTCACAGGCTCAGTAATACTGTCCCCTTATGTAGCGCTCTATTTCGCAGACGCGCTCGTTGGCAATTACTGCTCTGACGTCACACTTATTGACAACACAAGCTTATGGAAGGACAAGCTCGGACAGAAGGTTGCAGACGAGAGAATCACACTGACAATGGACGAGACAGATCCCGAAATCGTAGACAAGGATTTCTTCACCTCAGAGGGCTTCAGATACAAGCCACTCACAATTATTGAGAACGGCGTGCTCAAGAATTTCAATATAAATCTCTACACAGCCAACAAGACAGGACGCATTCCTTCTCATAACTGCGGTATGGCCTATGTAATGAAGAACGGTGAGGTCTCATATAAGGACATGATTAAGAATGTCAAGAAGGGCATCCTTCTCGGATGGCTCTCAGGCGGTGAGCCTTCAGCAAACGGCGAGTTCTCAGGTGTTGCCAAGTCCAGCTTCTTAATTGAGGACGGCAAAATAAGCGGAGCCGTAGGCGAAGTAATGATCAGCGGCAATCTTGAGACCATGTTCAATAATGTGTCTGCCATCTCAAAGGAGACAATTACGGACGGCATGACCAAATTCCCTTACGTAACTGTCGAGGGAATTACAATTACGGGTAAATAACCACTTAATCGCATATTTACCGCTATAAACAGAAATAAAACTTGCACAGTATCAGCTGTGCAAGTTTTTTATAATAAGTACTTGCATGCCATAAATGTTTGTGCTATAGTATTTGATAATTTAAAGCGCTAAAGCGTAAAAGCGTTAAAGGGACGCAGAAGCACTGTAAGTGAAGATTATTCTAATAGGAGGATTATTGTAATGGAGAAAAAGGATATCGACTGGGGTAGCTTAGGATTTGGATATATCCCCACAGACAAGAGATTTGTTTCTAATTTCAAGGACGGAGCATGGGACGAGGGTGCCCTGATTTCTGATCCCAATGTTGTTATCAGTGAGTGCGCAGGCGTTCTTCAGTATGCACAGACAGTATTTGAGGGACTTAAGGCATACACTACAGAAGACGGACGTATCGTATGCTTCAGACCTGACATGAACGCTGAGCGTATCGAGAATTCAGCTAAGCGTCTTGAGATGCCTGTTTTCCCTAAGGAGAGATTCCTTAAGGCAGTTGATGATGTTGTAAGAGCCAATGCAGCTTATGTTCCTCCTTTCGGAAGCGGAGCTACATTCTATCTTCGTCCTTATATGTTCGGTTCAAACCCTGTTATCGGTGTTAAGCCTGCTACAGAGTATCAGTTCAGAATGTTCGGTACACCCGTTGGACCTTACTTCAAGGGCGGCGTTAAGCCTTTAACAATCAAGGTTTCTGACTATGACCGTGCGGCTCCCAACGGAACCGGCCACATCAAGGCAGGTCTTAACTACGCAATGAGCCTTCATGCAATCGTTACCGCTCATGAGGAAGGCTTTGACGAGAACATGTATCTTGATTCCAAGACCCGCACAAAGGTTGAGGAGACCGGCGGTGCTAACTTCCTGTTCGTTACAAAGGACAACAAGGTTGTTACCCCCAAGTCATCAAGTATTCTTCCTTCAATCACCCGTCGTTCACTTATCGAAGTTGCCAAGATGCTCGGCTACGAAGCAGAAGAGCGCGAGATCTACTTCGAGGAAGTTAAGGACTTCGCAGAGTGCGGTCTGTGCGGTACAGCAGCAGTTATCTCACCCGTTGGCAAGATTTTTGACCACGGCAAGGAGATTGCATTCCCCAGCGGCATGACCGAGATGGGACCTGTTACCAAGAAGCTCTACGAGACCCTCACCGGAATCCAGATGGGCAAAATCAAAGGACCCGACGGATGGGTACACGAGATCATGTAATGTATTGTGCCCTGACTGATGCTTTTGAACATCACGAATTTATATTCATACCTCTTCCTTGAAGGGGTTCGAACTTAAGAAACATTAAGCGCTCTGCTTAGCCTTCACTTAAGGCGCGGCGACATTCGGCATCCTTGCCTCAGGTCGCCTCGCGCGCCATCCGTGGCGCGCGACCTTGTGAAGACTAATCAGGGCGCTAACTGTTTCTAAAGTTCTGCACATATCAAGGAAGAGGTATGGATATAAATTAGAGATGCCCAAAGCATTCAGTCAGGGCGTAAGCTACACAAACATTATGATCTCATGTGTTCATCCGTCTATTGCAATAATAGAGGATAACTGTGATAATAAATATGTATTGCTTCGCTAAGGGAAATGGGAGGAGAAGCAGTATAAAGTAAGGGAGTATAGGAAGAGAAGGAGAATAAAGGAATGAAACTTACGAATGAAGAGTTAAAGAAGATTTATTTTGGGGCGTACAGATTCGCGGAGACAGAGGACGGTTATCTGCAGTCCTTCCAGTACAATGAGGAGCAGATTGCGTATTTTAAGAGAGTGTCGGATTTCTGGTATGAGAGATGCAGCGCTTCTACCTGCAAGACTTTGGAATTTATAACAGAGGCTACAGAGCTTTCGTTTGACTATAAGCTTATATGGGTGGGTTCTGAGGATACCTTCGAGGTGGCTATTGATGAGCTTATCTATGACATAAAGTATATTCACGGAATGGACAGAGAGGGACGTTTAAGCTTCACGTTGCCTGCAGGCAGCAAGAAGGTTACTGTTTATCTGCCTTCGGATGCGACTGCGGTTATTAAGAATTTTGAGATTGACAAGCCTGTGACTCCCGCGAAGAAAGGTGAGAAGGTACTGTGGCTCGGTGACTCGATTACCCAGGGCTTTGGACCGCTCCGCTCAGCATGTACTTATGTAAGCGTTGCCAACAGAATTCTTAATTACGATATTATTAATCAGGGCATCGGCGGTTATGTATATGACAAGAATATCCTCATGAAGATGGAGGGCTACATGCCCGAGAAGATTATCGTTGCACTTGGAACAAACCAGTTCGGCTGCGAGACGATGAAGGATATCGAGGAATATTATGTAAGACTTATGGAGGTTTATGGCAACGATATGCCCATTCTGTGCGTATCACCGCTTTGGAGAGATGATGTTCCCAACAGCTTCGACACACTCTCAAGATTCTGTGAGAATGTCAAGAAGATTGCAGGCAGCTATAAGAATGTCAAGGTCGTTGACGGCTTCAAATTAGTACCTCATTTACCTGAGTATTTCTTGGATAAGCTGCATCCGAACTGCTTCGGTGCTGAGGTATACGGAAGAAATCTTGTAAGAGAAATCGAGCGCCTCGGTTTCTGAGAGGGGCAAGGCTTCTGCGAGGGGTAAGGTTTGTAAGAGATAAGGTTTGTAAGAGGTAAGGTTTGTAAGGGGTAAGGTTTGTAAGTGTTAAGGAGGGGTGAATTATGGAGGAGAAGTATTTTCCGGGACTGCTTGTTGAAATTCCCAAGAAACTGAAGGAACTCAAGCTTAGTACGGCATCTAAAGACCTTAGGGAAGCAATTGAGGCCGGCAGAATGGATGCTTCAGAGGTGGCAAGCGATGTATTGGATCCAATTATTGAGGCATTTGAGCTGGCGTCAGAAACTGAGGAGAATCGCGACATAACGTATGCATTCCTGATGCTGGCCAACAATTACAGCGCAATATGCTGCCTGGAACGGGGACTTGATGATGAAGAGGATTTATGAGCAGCTTGATGAGCGCTACAAAGACGTAAGAGAGCTTATCGGTTATCTCGAAGAGGGTAACGGGCTGATGCTTAGCTTCGCCGGTGAGAAGTTCAGGCGGGATAAGGACGTGGTAAGAGCAGCAGTCAGGGATAACGGTCATGCCTTTGAATTTGCGGATGAAGCTCTTAAGAGAGATGTGGCGTTTATTAATGAACTTCTAAAGATTTCGGGAAGGGTTTACTATCATATCCCAAGGGATGTACGGGAGGCTGATCCTGAGATGTTTTTTAAGGCGCTTGAGGATTGCCCGTATGTCATTAGGCTTGCGAACAAAGAGCAGAAGGCGGATGTGCGCACGCTTCAGATACTTTCGGATTCAAGTGCGTGGCGCATGCTTGAATTTGTTGATGGGGAGCTGCTTGATAATGATGAGATAGTTGAAGATATTCTTGATAAAGAGCCTGGAATGTTTTTCGCTGTCTCTGAAAGGTTAAGAGGCGACCGAAGGATTCTGAATAAGGTGCTTAAGCGGGGCTGTTATTTCGCATATGACTCAGCTTCGGAAGAAATTAAGAAAGACAGGGAATTTGCCAAAGAATGCCTTAAGCTTGACTGCCATGTGTATCAGTATTTAAGTGAGGAATTCAGGAACGACAGGGTTCTGAGCCTTATGGCGGTTAAGCCCTGCGGCATGCTTTTGGAATTCGCTTCTGATGCAATGAAGGATGATGACAGGGTCGTAGAGGCGGCGCTTTCTAATGAGCCTTCGGCATACCTGTTCGCAAGTGAGCGTTTTAGGGCGGATGAGAAGCTGTTTTGGGCAAGCTATGACAGAGCACCGAGGGATTCTGTCAGGATGGCAGCACCTGACCTTAAGAATGACAGAGCTATAGCCCTGAAGATTCTTAAAGATTATCCAAGAGCACTTAAGTATTTTTCAGACAGGCTAAGAGATGATTATGACGTTGTTAAGGTAGCTGCAGACAGCATGCCTTCAGTAATTGAATTTGCATCTGACAGAATAAAAAACGATTTCAAGATTATGGCTCCGCTTATAGAGGAGGACCTTCAGCGGGGAGGCTATGACAGAATATATGCCCGCGCCGGTTCTCTCGTAAGAATGGATAAGAAGCTGGCCCTTATGGCAGTAAGCACAAAGGGAATGCTCCTTAGGGATGTTCCGCTGTCCTTCAGAGACGATGAAGATGTTGTTAGAGCGGCTGTGACAGATAACGGCAATGCGTATATGTATGCCTCAAAGCGCCTCAGAGAGAATGAGGAGATAAAGCGGCTGGCTGAAGATAACAGGCCTTATTCTGAGGAGGGAGTACTGTATGATTAGTGAACTCGGAAGGAAGAAGATAGAGTATCTGATTGATCTTGGACTGAGGGATTTGGACAATAAGCCCTGGGCAAGAAGAGCAGCTACAGATAAGGACATCGATGAGGTTAACACTTCTTTTGCGGATTTTGAGCTTACGGGCACTAACGTTCCCACGCTTCCTGAAGATTATGCTGAATTTCTTAAAATCAATGACGGCTACGAGGAGAATGGCATGAGATTCTTCGGCACGAAGAATCTGGTTTTTGACAGCCGCTATGCATTGAGCTCCTTGTATGAGCGGAATGCGTACTATCACGAGAATCTGATTGGTCTTAGTAATTCCCTTGTAATAGGTGAGTTTGACGATGACATCTATCTGTATTCCGCAGAGGATGGTAAATATTACTCAGCAGATTGTGATACTCTTGTTGCCATTGATGAATATGACAGCTTTGAGAATCTGTTTATCTGGGAAGCCGGACAGTTACTGTTCTCTACAAGAGACGGCGAAGAGGAGAAGTTTGATTCATTATTTAGTGAAGGAAGAGAAGAATGAGAGACAACAGCTGGATTAAGGTTGGGTTCTCACTTGGAGAACCGGACCGTCGGAAGGTTTTTGAACTCCCTATGCACGAGTTTATTCTGCAGTACTATCAGAAGGCCTATGGCGATAAGCTGTTCTGCGTGGACGAGTGTAATGAGAGAACCGTGATTCTTAACATAGAGGATGCCACGGAGGAAGAAGTAAGGCAGAAATCGGATGAATTATGCGCAATGGTTGAGCTGTCTGATGCCTCACAGCTTCTCGTGACAGACGTGAACGCGGATAAGCACGGAGGTCTCAGTATAACAAGGGTCATGGACAGCTACGACAGGCTTATCGGCGTACAGGAGCTTAAGGAACTGCTCAATGATATTATTGCAATATCTGAGACGGAACAGCTTATAAAACTTAGGCAGTACTTCGAGAGATGCGCAATATGCATAGCGGTCGGACGCGGCGACGGATTTACTGAGTATGTCAAGTCTATTTCCTAGGTGCTTAAGGTTACGGGTGTCAAATCCTTTAGAGACACGAACAGCTTTAAGGAGCTTAAGAAGAACCTGTCCAAAGAAGAAATGATACAGGAATACACGTCTACATATAAACCGGTGTGTTTCGACCTGACTTTTATGATGGAGGAAGCAGGGAAGGAAGAAATCAGAGATTTTCTGCGTAAGCTTTCACTTGCGCATGATGCTGACAGACTCCCGATATTCAGAATACCGTATGTTACGGGCAAAACGAGAGATGATATGCTTACGTCTCTGTCTGCCGCATTCCCGTTAATATTCCTTGAAGTGCCGCCGTTTAGCACATATCAGTATTTGGAGTACGCAAGGACAGATGCGAAGAAATTCGGTTACGGATTTGATGAGGAGGCAATAGATGAGCTGGAGGCTCTGATCGTACACGAGCGCAACAGAAAGCATTTCTACGGCTTCAGGTCCGTGCACAAGCTGGTAGGTGAGATTATTTACGAAAGGCTATGTCACAACAAACAGTTGATAAATAGCCATTTTTATAGGGGAGCCTTAAAACTCCCCTACAAACTGGGATTTGTTTGTTTACTTATTCAACATTATCAAACACCTTGATACCAAGTATTTCAACAACAAAACCATCATCGTATGGCTTAACTTTTCCTTCTTGTATTGCTTCTTCATCTGATATTAAAGAATGAACTTTAGTAATACTGTAAGTTAATGCTTTATATCGGACACTTCCCCCATCTTTCAAACTCATTCTTATAGGAAAAAATAATATCAAGCACACGAAAACCACTATAATAGCAGTGACTTTTTTCTTCATACGCAACACCTCCACAAATTCAAATTAGTTACTCTGTTCTCACAATGCTACAAACGACCGCTTTATCGTCATTGTTGTGATAATTTACTACAAGTTTCGTATTGTCGTTAATATACCAAATATCTTCCATTGTGCTGCTTTCGTCTGGCTCACCCCATACAACCTTTAATTCTGGCTTTGTAAAGTGGGTAATATAACTGTTCAATTCAGCCTCATCTGTCATTTGTGCTACTTGCTCTAATGAAGGAAGGCTATCAATGTTCTTATGATTATTCTTGCCCCAAACAAATAGCCCAACTACGACAATAATAGCAACAGCAAATAATATCATTCTTCGCTTATAGGTCTTCATAGCACACCTCCACAAATTAGGATTTGTTATCCTTCACTATCCTTTTCCAAGGTTATTGTTATACACCAAAGTGCGTAATCAGCCCAATGACAATAACAATTATTCCAGAAAGTCTAACCCAAAGATGAATATGCTTTACCCCTTCTGAATTTTTAGGGCATACTGGATTGATAACAAACAATAATCCATCGATAAGCCATCCAATATTACTGAAAATACCATTTTTGAATACAGCAGAACAAATGAACATTATAAACAAAACTATTACACTGATGAGTAGTTGCTTTTCATATGTCAATCTCTTCATAATCTACCTCCGCATTAAATTCTAATTTATCTTATTCTTGCTTTATGTAAAAGGCACCTTCCCAATCCCATAAAGCATAGATATATTTTCCCTCTGTATCTCCCTTTACGGAATAGACTTTCATTGTAAGTGCTGAGTTGGACACCTTTCCCAAGTATTTTCCCTTATCAGCACTACTGAAACTATTGGCAGTATCCAAAACATACTTCGCACTATCAATGGTGATATATTCATTCTCGGCACCACTGACTGAACCGATTGTTTTACTGCTACAAGCCACTAATCCCAAAATCATAACTAAGCAAAGATAAATAGCAATAACCCTTTTCAAATACATCACCTCCACAAATTCTAATTAGGCGACCAGAGGAACTGCTGGTCTGTTTGATAAGTCTCTGCATTTAGCAGTTTTCAATGTTGCCACAACGAAAGTCAAGAAGATGCTCCTTTTCTCCATGTCACTTTCTTTGGCATAATTTACAAGGTTATTCCACAC
>X415_White_Rhinoceros__coassemble_350_pt1 | contig 11167 bp, 9 predicted proteins | sample X415_White_Rhinoceros__metabat2_high_PE_001 | metagenome-assembled genome bin X415_White_Rhinoceros | reverse complement strand
GATCCGAAGAATACGGGGGTCAGATCACCGGCCTGAACGCGTGCAAGGTCGAATTCATCTGTAGCGCCCTCGACGAGTTCAATCTCTTCCTGAAGCTTCTCGTGAGCAGCATGTCCGATAATCTCGTCCAGAGACGGATCGCCGATGACAGCCTCCACTGAATCAACCTCCTTCATACCGTTGCTGGATGCGAAGTAGCGGCTGATCTTTCTGGTCTGGCGGTCATAAACGCCCTGGAACTGCTTGCCTGAGCCGATGGGCCAGTCCATGGGGCAGGTGCGGATGCCGAGAACGGTCTCGATCTCGTCGAGCAGCTCGTAGGTATCGCGGGCCTCACGGTCCATCTTGTTAATAAATGTAAATATAGGAATATGTCTCATAACGCAGACCTTGAACAGCTTGATGGTCTGTGCCTCAACACCCTTTGAACCGTCGATTACCATGACCGCTGAATCCGCAGCCATCAGAGTACGATAGGTATCCTCGGAGAAATCCTGATGTCCGGGGGTATCAAGGATATTGATGCAATATCCGTTGTAATTGAACTGCATAACTGAGGAGGTAACCGAAATACCTCTCTCCTTCTCTATCTCCATCCAGTCTGAAACAGCGTGCTTGGCTGTTTTCTTAGCCTTGACGGAACCTGCCAGGTTGATAGCTCCGCCGTACAGAAGGAGCTTCTCTGTAAGTGTTGTCTTACCTGCATCGGGATGGGAAATAATCGCGAAAGTACGACGTTTCTCAATCTCATTCTTATAGTTGTTCATGTTAACCTCTTTCTTAATTTAAAACAAAAAACCTAAGACATCATACTCCCTGATTGCCGTTTTGTAAAGGAAAACAGCAATGCCGGCCGCTAAATCAGGTCGGATCGGCCTTCTTCTCGAAGGCATGAATCCAGTCGGCCTTAATGTAGTATATGGTAAATATTATAGAACTTAAGCACCAGGTGAGCGGGTAAGCCCAGAATATTGTCCTGATAACAGGGAAGAATCTAAGCGCGACGGTAATATATGTAATTCGAATCAGACACCAGCACACGAGCATAACGGTCATGGGCACCGAAGTCTTGCCCGCGCCTCGCAGTACGCCCGCCATACAGTGGCTGTATGCAAGCAGGAAGAAGAACAGTGTCTCAGTGTGTGCCTGCAGCGTACCGATTGCAATAACAGCGGGTTCTGAGGTGAACAGGCTGATAAGTGTCGGAGCGCACAAATAGAATACCACGCCTATGAGCTCAGAAAGAATAACACCCGATACGAGGCCGAAGCGGGAACCCTTCTTGGCTCTGTCGTACTTCTTGGCGCCGAGGTTCTGGCTGATGAACGTTGTAAGAGCCATACTGAAGCTTGTAATCGGAAGGAAGGCGAAGCCCTCGAGCTTGGCGAAGCTTCCGCAGCCTGCCATGGCGTCCGAACCGAAGGTGTTGATGTTGGACTGCACGATTACATTGGCAATCGCGATAACCGAGTTCTGAACACCTGTGGGAAGTCCGAGCTTAAGCTCAGATTTGAGTGTGGGCGGGTCGATATGAATATCGCGGATGACAATGCGGTGAGGCCCATCGACCTTGGTCAGCTTGACGAAGGCAAGGGTTGCGCTCAGAAACTGAGACACAGCGGTTGCAGCTGCAGCGCCGGCGATGCCGAAGCCAAGGAAGCCAACGAAGAGTATATCGAGTACCGTATTGGTAATAGCACTTGTAATCAGGTAGTACAGCGGGTGCTTTGAATCGCCCATCGCCTGGAAAATACCGCAGCAGGTGTTGTACATAACGATTCCGATACCGCCGCAGAAATAGATTCTGAAATACAGTATGGAGTTGGGAAGTACATCCGCGGGTGTATTCATCAGTCTGAGCAGAATAGGTGTGATAACAAGTCCCAAAGCAGTGAGGACGACACCCATGATGAGTCCGAAACCAACGGATGTGTGAGCGGCAGTCTTAACACCCTCCTCGTCCTTAGCACCGTATCTCTTGCCTATAATAACGCCTGAGCCGATGAACAGGCCGTTAACGAAACCTACGATGAGGAAAATAAGGTTGCCTGAGGAGCTGACAGCGGCCAGCGCCTCCTTGCCGAGAACTCTTCCTACAACGATAGAGTCAACGACATTATATAATTGCTGAAGCAGCTGTCCCAAGAATATAGGCAGCGCAAACATTACAATTTTTTTAGAAATTCTACCTTCAGTCATAATTTTGAAACCTCCAAAATGCCCATATGATTTTACGCTAAAAAAGGGTTTTTATCAAGTGTTAAAATTGTTCAAAAAGCAGATTTTCTTGCACGCAATTACCAATAGTTGTATAATAATTCTGAATAATTGTTAGCAGATGGAGAAGATGCATGGAGAAACTGGTAGTTATAGCCGGAACCAATGCCTCAGGCAAGAGCGGGTTAGGCATAGAGTTGGCTAAGAGATATAAGGCGGACATTATTTCCGCGGACTCCAGACAGGTTTTTGAGGGCCTGAACCTGGGCTCCGGTAAGGTGACCGAGGAAGAGATGCAGGGTGTTAAGCATTATCTCCTTGATGTTGCGAAGCCCAATGACTTCTTCTCACTTGCGCATTATCAGAAGCTCGCCTATGAGGCGATTGACGAGGTACATGCGCGGGGAGGCCGACCCTTCCTTGTCGGAGGAACAGGCCTTTATGTTAACAGTGTAGTGGACGGTTACAATCTGAATGAGGCTGAGCCTGACCCTGATATCAGAAAGCAGGTCGAGGCCAAATCGATAGATGAACTTATAGATATAGTTAGAGATAACGACCCCAAATGGCTTGAGAGCCTTGATCTTGCCAACAAGAGAAGGCTTGAGCGCGCGGTTGAGAAGATCATATCAGGCAAGGGCAGGGATAACCCGAGCACTCCCAGATATGAGACGCTGGTCTTAGGTGTTACCTGGCCGAGAGAGATTCTGTACGAGCGCATAAGGGAGAGACTTGACCGAAGACTTGACCAGGGCATGATCAAAGAGGTCGAGGACCTTAGGGCGAACGGCGCTACGGATGATTTCCTATATAAGCTGGGACTGGAATACCGATATATCCTCATGTACTTAAGAGGCGAGTTCAAGGATTTTGACGAGTTCTACAACAAGCTTTTTATGGAGATAAGACATCTGGCCAAGGAACAGATGACCTGGTTCAGAAAGCGTACGGACATACACTGGATAGATATGCAGAAGGACCCTTATAACGAAGCGGTCTCACTTATAGATTCATTCTACAACGCATAACGGAGGTATACTTTTGAAAGTTATCGTCATCACCGGAATGAGCGGTTCAGGTAAGACTAAAGCCCTGAACTTCTTCGAGGACAACGGCTATTACTGCCTCGATAATCTGCCCGTCAAGCTGCTTGTGGACTTTGTTAAAATGATGCAGCGCTTAGAGGGCTTCTCTCAGAAGGTATGCCTTACGATGGATGTGAGAGACAGCAATATCACAAGCGATGCGGTATCGGTTCTGTATGAGCTCAGATGCATCGCGGACCTTAAGCTGTTATTCCTTGACTGTGAGGACGGCGTGCTTTTGAGACGATATAAAGAAACGAGAAGACTGCATCCTCTTATGATGAGTGATGACAAGCTGGACCTTAAGAGCGCTATTGAGCAGGAGCGACATCTCCTCGAAGAAATCAGACAGAGCGCAGATTGCATAATTGATACATCTCTGACGTCTTCCTCAGAGCTCAGATTAAAGCTTAAGGATGCGATGCTTAACAGCACAGAGGCAAGCCCGATGCAGCTGAGCTTCGTGGCCTTCGGATATAAATACGGACTGAGCTCAGACTTCGATTTGGTATTTGACGTGAGATGTCTGCCCAATCCCTTCTATGTTGACGAGCTCAGAGGCAAGACCGGAGCAGACCCCGAGGTCCGCGATTACGTCATGGCACAGGATGACTCTAAGGTACTGTTTAACAGGGTGACAGCTTATCTTGAGACAGCACTTCCCCTGTATGAGAAGGAAGGCAAGGCACAGCTCGTCGTAGGCATCGGATGTACCGGCGGACAGCACAGGTCACTGACCTTTGCATTATTACTTGCAGACTATTTTGGCAAACTCGGTTACTCGACACATGCCTCTTCAAGAGACAGTGCCAAGAACATCAGTGATATAAACAAGCGTTGACTTTTTAAGCGTAAGGAGGCTATATGGCGGACGCAAAAAAGGATAAGATACTGTTTAAAATCTGCAAAGCCCTTGTTACCCTGAGAGGTGAGGATGGCTTAAAAAAGGCTGTTGAGATACTTGGCAGCGAGCTCAAAAGTGATGGCGCATTCGTTTTAAGAAGCGGCGAGATACCGCTCCTGTTCGAGATGAAGAGCCTCTGGGAGCCTAAGAAGAGAATTGCGGGCAGAAGACTGCTCCTCGATTATTCGTCTTCTCCGGAATGGGATTTTATAAATCCTTACTCGAATACTGAGGAAGGGCAGTTCTGCGCGGTTAGTGACACGAAGGAGTGGAAGTGCGGACCTGTATCAAGAGAGTTTGTTGATTCTCTTGAGCTTCGCTCTGTGTTTGTAAGTATTTTAAAGGACGGCCATGATTATCTCGGAGCGGTTGTGGTATTCTTCACTGAGCCGCATGAGTGGACCGAGGCAGAGACTAAGTTTATCAGGGAGGCATCGCAGTACATATCCTGCGAGGTCGCCGATATGAAGATAGAGGAGTCGAGAGACTACCTGCTGGCTGAATCAAGTCGCACAATCAAGGAGGCGAATGACTCCAAGAGCCAGTTTATCAGTAATATTTCCCATGAAATCAGAACACCTGTCAATGCGTTAGTCGGTATGGTCTCAATCATGAGACATAACCTGAACGCGCCGGATACCATAAGCGAGTGCGTGGACAGAACCGAGAAGCTCACAAAGCAGCTCATGGAGATAATCAGTGACTGCGTTGACATGACGCTCATCAACAACAATGAGATGAAGCTGAACATGAGCTGGACGCCTGTCGAGTCGCTCTTAGACGGAGTTAAGAAGATTATCGAGCCCTTCGCCGCAGGCAGAAAGCAGACGCTCGATATTGAGTACGATGACAAGCTCTCGATATACGGCGATGAGGTCAAGATGGGCAAGATTTTGATCAACGCGCTGTCCAATTCCTGCAGAAATGCGGAGCAGGGCACCAACATATTCCTGTCGATTAAGTCTGAGACACTTGCAAGCGGCAAGACCTCGGTTACCTTCAGAATCCGCGATGAGGTTGCGGGACTTGACGGCGAGGTAGCCAAGCATATATTTGAGCCGTTCGGCGGCGAGCGTTTCCATGATATGTTCAAGGGAAGCGGCCTTAGCATGACGCTTACGAAGAATCTCGTAGACATAATGAACGGCAATATTGATTTTTACTCAGACGGATGGGGCACGGAGCTTGTTATATCCCTTCCTTTTGAGACCAAGGGTGTAGCAGCACAGACCAAAACCGAGGTCAAGATTGAGACCGAGGTTGCGGAGATGTATATCGGAAGAAGAGTGCTTATCGCCGAGGACAATGTCCTTATGGGCGAGGTGCTTGCAACTATTCTGGGTTACCGCGGACTTGAGTCAGACCTTGTTCTTAACGGACAGGAGGCTTTAGACCAGTTCTGCGCACATGAACCGTTCTTCTATGATTTAGTGCTCATGGATATCCAGATGCCTGTAATGGACGGACTTGAGGCATCAAAGGCCATAAGGGCCAGCGGCCGTGCAGACGCGGCCATCATTCCTATCGTTGCGGTCTCAGCCAACGCCTTTGCGGAGGATGTTGAGAGCGCCAAGGCTGCCGGCATGAACTCCTATCTGAATAAGCCCGTAGGCGAGAAGGAACTGCTTGAAACGATTAGCACTTATGTGCTTTGACAATATATTTTGAAGTAAGGAAGTCTTTTAAATGAGTAAGAACTATGTAAGTCTTTTGATCCGTTTCGGGGTCGTACTTGCGGCTGTACTTGTAGTCGCATATCTGAATACCTCTGATACCGAGGCACTTGCCATAACGGGCAAGTCTGCAGTCAGCTGGGAACCTGTTGACGCAGCGGACGGCCCTGTCGTGACCGAGTCTGTAACGGTCAGTGAGTCCGGCCCTGCGCAGGTCGCTACAGCTGATGAGATTATTCCTGAGGATGGCGAAGAGCCTGTATCAGGACCTGAATACCTTGGAGAACCGGAAGGCAGCAGTGATGTCGATGCGGAGAATCCTGAAGAATCGGACGAACCTGACAGTGATGAGATTACGCCTACCGAGCCTCTTCCTACCGAGGAGCCCACTCCGACAGTAGACGCGAACGATCCGACTCTCTACGAAGGACTTACCAAGCTTCAGGCGGCAGAGCTTCACGCATCACTTGATGAGAGCTACAAAAAGACAAGCGAATATATTAACGCGCTTTTAGTTACTTCTGAGCTAAGCTATGATGAGGCAATCGTCATGGAAGCACTTGCAATTCCTACAGAGAGTAACGATGCCCGATATGAGTTTATAACGGGCAAGGGCTACAAGGCGTATACGACTTCTGACATGCCCGAGGGCTTCAAGTCACAGTCGCAGGCGAATAAGCAGATGGTATCCTTTGATGTCCCTGTATGGAAGATCAGTTCCAGCTCAGGCAAAAGATACTCTTCAGTCTGGAACATAACGGTTCACGCCAAGCTCGCGGCAAGCGTGCGCTGTATCTTCAGTGATATTTACCAGCTTGATATGCAGTTCCCCTTCAACTATCTGAAGGGCTATATGTACAGAAAGGTCGGCGGCTCGGGACTTGTTAACTCGAAGCTTATGTCGGCGCACTCGTTTGGTACGGCAATAGACATCAACTACTGGGACGATGATAACGATTATTATCTCGGCAAGGGCAATGACCTTAGAAACAGGGATAACCCTTACTGCATTCCTGATGAGGTCATCGAGATTTTTGCCAACTACGGATGGTTCTGGGGCGGCGATTTCGATATCTGTGCGGATACGATGCATTTCCAGTACATAGGACTGGAGTTCTTACAGTATGACAGCGATGAGCCGTTCCCGATTCTCACCTACGGAGCTGAGGGAGTTGACGGCGAGGTAGTTACCAACCTCACTGAACGTCTTGTAAGACTCGGATACCTGGACAAGAAGACTTCCCATTACGGAAGTGCTGTAGTCAAGGCAGTTAAGGCATTCCAGAGCGACTACGGTCTTGAGGAAGACGGAATCGTCGACTATGAGACCTGGGTACCGCTTATTAACGCGACACATGATATGTCATATGTATTCTGATTATATGAACAGGCAGAGGATTTCTGCCTGTTCTTTTTGTTACCGAAATAATGCCTATTGGGGCTGTAAAATTGCTTTATATTTTTGGTAAATGCGTACATTGACTTTTGAGTTAGCACATGCTAACATGAGTTTGACTTAGGTAACTAAGCGAAGAAAGGCGAGAGAATGATTACATTAGACAAGCTTCCCGTGGGAAGTTCAGGGGTTATCACAAAGGTCGGCGGAGAAGGCGCGCTGCGACTGAGGTTTCTTGACATGGGACTGATTCCAAAGACTTTGGTAACCGTATATAAAATTGCTCCCTTAGGGGATCCCATAGAGATTCACCTGAGAGGGTATTCGTTAACCATCCGAAAGGAAGACGCAGCCAATATCGAGATTTATAAGAAGCTCGGTCTGGAAGGGAAGGATGGTGAGGAAGAATGATTTTCGCACTTGCAGGCAATCAGAATTGTGGTAAGACCACACTGTTCAACGCCCTTACGGGTTCTAATCAGCACGTCGGCAATTTCCCGGGAGTTACGGTCGATGAGAAGGTGGGAGACATCAGAGGAACTAAGGATGCCCAGGTAGTGGACCTTCCCGGAATTTATTCAATACGTCCTTATACCAACGAAGAAATCGTAACCAGAGATTTCTTAATCAAATCAAAACCCAACGGAATTATTAATATTGTCGATGCGACCAACATAGAGCGTAATCTCTATCTGACCCTTCAGCTCCTCGAGATGAAGATACCCATGATCATCGCGCTCAACATGATGGACGAGGTACGTGAGAACGGCGGATTCATTGATGTTAAGAAGATGTCGGCAGCTCTCGGAGTACCCGTAATACCTATAAGCGCAGCCAAGGACGACGGTATTTCGGAGCTTGTGGACCGCGCGATTGAGATTGTTGAGAAGAGACAGGTCCCCGCAAGACTTGACTTCTGTCCTGACGGACCTGTACACCGCTGCATTCATGCGGTAAGCCACGTAATTGAAGACCACGCCGAGATGGCGGGTGTTTCGGCGAGATTTGCCGCAACCAAGCTTATCGAGGATGATGACATAATAAGAGATTCACTGAAGCTTAATCAGAACGAGATAGAGCTTATCGAGCACAGTGTCGAGGAGATGGAGTCTGAGTCAGGCCTCGAGCGAAACGAAGCAATCGCGGCCATGCGCTACGACTTTATCGAGGATCTGTGCAGACGCACGGTCAAGAAGCCTCACGAGTCGAAGGAGCGCTTAAGAAGCCTTGCGATTGATAAGATTGTTACAAACAGGTTCGCAGCTATCCCGATTTTCATCGGAGTAATGCTTTTAATATTCTGGCTGACCTTCTCGGTAATCGGAGCATGGCTTCAGAAGTTCCTCGTCATGGGAATTGACGCGTTCACCAATCTGTGCGATCGGGGACTTACGGCGTACGGAATCAACCCTGTAGTTCACAGCTTAATAATTGACGGTGTGTTCGCGGGTGTGGGCTCAATGCTCTCATTCCTGCCGATTATCGTTGTACTGTTCTTCTTCCTCTCAATACTTGAGGATACGGGCTATATGGCAAGAGTTGCTTTTGTTATGGACAAGCTGATGCGAAAAATCGGTCTGTCAGGCAAGAGCTTTGTGCCGATGCTCATCGGCTTCGGCTGCTCAGTGCCCGCTATCATGGCGACAAGAACACTCTCATCAGAGCGTGACCGCAAGATGACAATCATGCTTATACCGTTCATGAGCTGCTCGGCCAAGATACCGATTTATGCGGTGTTCTCGGCAGCCTTCTTCCCGAAGTATGCAGCACTGGTCATGATAGGACTGTATGTCGGCGGAATTATTGTTTCGATACTTATGGCGCTTATTTTCAAGAGCACCGTGTTTAAGGGCAAGCCTGTTCCGTTCGTTATGGAGCTGCCCAACTACAGATTCCCCTCAATGAAGAGCGTAGGACTTCTTCTCTGGGACAAGGCCAAGGATTTCATCACAAGAGCCTTCACGGTAATCTTTGTCGGAACAGTCATCATCTGGTTCTTACAGAGCTTTGACACGAGACTCAATGTCGTAACAGACAGCGCTGACTCGCTGCTGGCCCTCATCGGACAGTTTATCGCGCCTGTTTTCACACCGCTCGGCTTCAATGACTGGAGAGTTGCAACGGCGCTTATCAGCGGCTTCACCGCCAAGGAAGCAGTTGTATCAACCCTCGGAGTACTCACGGGAACCTCAGCAGAGGCGCTTGCAGTGGCACTTGGCAATATGTTCACACCGCTCTCCTCAGTGAGCTTCCTCGTATTCACACTGCTTTATACACCCTGCGTTGCGGCGATTGCTACAATCAGACAGGAGTTCAGCTCCAAATGGAAATCAATCGGTATCGTAGTATTCCAGTGTGTAATTGCATGGATACTCGGAGCGGCTGTATACTTTGTCGGAAGTATTTTCTAAGGATTGTCAGAAGTGTTTAGTACATGAACATGAAAGGGAGATAAGGATGAGTACCGGAGATTATGCGATTATATGCCTGATTTCATGCGCGTTTGTCATGGCGCTTGCGTATATTTACAAGAACAAAAAGAAGGGTTCAAAATGTATCGGCTGCAGTGGAGACTGCAGCCGGTGCAAAAAATTGTAATCCGTATAAATTTATAAGCGAATAAGAGAGTCCGTCTTGTCCCAGCTGTCATAGATACTTTTAAGCTGCCGCAGGACGGCCTTTTTGGGTCTTACGAACTTGTTGTCGTGGCTTAAGAGGAACTTCTCCTGAGGGAGGGCTTCGAGCACCTCAATCTCGCTCTTTAGAAGCTGTGCGTTATAGTAGGTCACGCCGTTAACCCTGTTGGCGTAGGTGGAATCGCCAAGGAAGGCGTATTCACCGTCCACCGTAAGAATCAGCGAGCCCTTGCAGTGCGTGCAGGGAATGGGGATTATCTCAAGATGTACTCCGTCATCGATAACGACCTTCTCTTTCACGAGCTCCACGGGGTCTGTGGGCTTATCCTTCGGAACAGTGTGTTTGTAGGATTCATTGCTCACATAAAGAGCTGAGAAGCGCGGGCGGTTATAGTTAGTGCTTATGTTGTCGTCGCTTGCCACGCCGTGCTCACCGTGAGTGTGGTCACTGAGCCACCAGGTGTGATCTCCGTGGAAATGTGAAATAATAATCGCCTTGTTATCCGGGAGCGAATTAATGTACTTAAGTGCCGGAAGGGAGCTTCCGACATCATACAGATAAGTGCGCTCGGTGCCCCTGACGATTCCGATGTCAGAGGACAGCGGGTTCATGGAGGCGGGAACGTAGGAAATAACATCATTTACCTGTTTAATATCAGGCATTTCTATTTTTTCTAAGTCGGTCAGATCCATAATAAATCTCCAATCCGTGTTTTAAATGCTTAGGTGAACAGCACAAATATCAGAAGGTCCAGACGCTTGAGAGCCACCAGAAGGGCAGTGCGACGATTGCGAAGAACGCAAGGCTTATCAGTGTGAAGACCTTGATGAATCTGCCGCCGTTACCGGGGTATTCTCTTACGTAGATACGGTAGTTGATTACCGAGGCGAGCGAGCCTATAAGCGAGCACAGGCCTGCGCTGTCAAGACCGTACAAAAGGGCTGCCAGGTTAGTGGTGAAGGGCCACAGAACGATTGAGGCAGGTACGTTTGAGATCAGCTGGCTGAGAAGAATGCTCCACCAGTACTCGTTGCCTGCAACGGACTTTGTGAGGAAGCCTGAGATGGCCTCGTTCGCTGCAATAGAGGATGAGAACACAAAGAAGCAGAGGAAGGTGAGCAGAAGCACATAGTCTGTCTTTGTGAGAATCTTTCTGTCGGAGACAAGAACCACGATTATAAGTCCGAGGGTGATGTAGGGCCAGAGGGCATTTCTTGAAACGATGGTGGCAACTACGACTGCGAAGAGTACAAGG
>X415_White_Rhinoceros__coassemble_347_pt1 | contig 11207 bp, 10 predicted proteins | sample X415_White_Rhinoceros__metabat2_high_PE_001 | metagenome-assembled genome bin X415_White_Rhinoceros | reverse complement strand
GAACACGACACCCTGAGCGATTATGCGAGACAGCATGCCGTGAGCGGCCTTATCTGGGAATTCGAGCGTATGGAAGGCGGCGACCTTGTCAATGATGACCCTGAGAGCAACGCCATCAATATCAGATACACGGAGAAGATAAAAGCTGCCGAGAAATACAAGGATGATTTCAACTTCGAAGGTTATGATGACAAGCCGCTGTTCCCGCATGAGCCCTGCGCTAACGATATAGTACAGGGATACCTTGGCGACTGCTACTTTGTTGCTTCCCTTGCGGGCATCGCAGACAGAAATCCCGAGAAGATCCGCGAGATGATGCGCGATAACAACGACGGAACCGTAACTGTCAAATTCTATCAGACCAAGAAGAATGAGCAGGGTGAAGATGTATACACACCCCTTCTTGTCACGGTAGACAAAACCGTTCCGATAGACAAGTACACTCATGATGACGAATACGCACAGCATTCTCTGTGGGTTCAGGTCTTTGAGAGAGCGTATGCCGCGTCCGGCCTTAGAGTCGAGGCTAAAACCCGTAGGGAAAAAACCTGGGCAGAAATACAGGCCGAAAGGAAAGCCCGAAACGAAAACACTATCTTAACAGTGAAGAATGAGAATGAGAACCCCTGGCATAATAAGTACGTAAGACCTGTTCCTGAGAATATTGACCAGATGTATGACGATATCAAGTCAGGCAAGACTCCCATGCCATCACACAAAGAGTGTCCGTGGCTTGTAGATGAAGAAGGTAAGCTGCATGAGTGGCAGCCAAGCTACGGAGATATCGAGGGTGGCAATGCAGTCGATGTAATCCGCGATGTTTTCGGGCCTGAATACGATTGCCGAAGATATGATATTAAAACTGACGGTAAATATTTCTTCAATGACGATGGGAAGATTGATCCCAAAGGTATTATGACGATGCTTCGCCATGAGGCAGCCAAAGAGGATGAGGCTCTCTCGGATGAGAATATCAAAAAATATGACGAGGGTATTGCCAATGTTATGTCTATGGGCCGTTTCTTCTTTGGGGAAACAATAAATTATGATATTCCATTTTCTGCGGGCGCATCCCAAATATCTCCGATAGATAATGCCAAAGTCCTTTTGTCGAACGATCTGAATTATGCCATACAGAAAGGCTTTAAGAACATTGAGTTAAGCGGCAATCGCGAAGAAGATCTTAAAAGGGCTAAAGAAGCCTTCGAGGACATCTCGGCCAAGGCTAAGAAAGGCCTTGATAAACGTATGGAGGAAGACGGATTATCCGATAAGTTCGAATACGTGACGAAGCGAATCGACGCCATGAAGGAGCTGTGCAATGACTACATGGAGAAGAACATTGACAAAATGTATCTTGAGAGACATTACTGGGAAGAGAAGAAGCCCTACTCGGGAGAGTATAACGGCAATGCAGAATTTATCTTTGATAAGATTAATTCAATAACAGGCCCGGGCAACGTTGTTTTCGCAGGAACCCTAAAAAATGAGAAGAAGGAACCTATGCCGGGAATTCGCGTTCCTCATGAATACACGGTTATGGGAACTGATGAGAAGGTAGTAGGTGGCAAAAAGCTGAAGTTTGTAAGGCTGCGCAATCCTCACGGACAGAATATTGTCGAATACAAACCGTCCGATGACGGTACTACACTGGTTCCGACCGACGCTCAGGCCAAGAGCAGTGAGGGATACTTCGACATTGAGTTAAATGATTTCATAAAGGAATTCTCTGACCTTGACTATACTAAGGTCAATCAGAAGACCAGGGCTATAGAGGAAGAGAAACGCAGACTGGAGCAGAAGGACAACGAAATCATTGACAAGTCAGCCCCTGCTGACATTCAGAAGACGCGGGATGAGAGCGAGGCCAGAGTTTCATATGATAAGCTGCTTGAGGACGTAAGCAAAAATCTTAAGGCGACTCACAGCTTCTTCTCCGATGATTCAAAGGAATTCAAGGATATGGAGAAGGCAGTGAAAGCGGCAAGAACCGCGCTCCTTCAGGGCGGTCCGGACAGTGCGGCCAAGATTGATGCAGCTTTTGCGGAGCTTGGTCAGAGAACACAGGGTTATCTTGATCACTGCGCTAAAGAACAGAAGACCGGCAGCAGACGAGCAGAGCGTATGCAGATTGCTAACTCTCTCAAGTCGGTTATCACTATGAAAAAAGACGGTGAGATGCATCCTACCGCAAGAATTAAGAATGAAGCTGCGAATAAGATTTTTGATGCATATAAGGATGTTGCACAAAATGACCCTAAGCAGGCAATGTTTATTAAAAAGCTAAGTGATCCCAAGGTAAAAGAGGTTGCCCTAAAGAATTATATTTCCTCGAGCGGATTTAAGACGTCCATCGGCAAGGATTATGTGAAGATGCTTAATACCATGCAGAAGCCTAAGAAAGAACTTGAGATACTTGCCAAGAAGGTTATGTCACCGGCTGCGACCGAAGATAAAACTAAGAAATTCCAGGAGAAGACGCAGAGCAAGGGCCGAGGCGGACTGTTCTAATCAGAACTACAGATATAAAGAAAGCAAGTCACATGACTGTGACTTGCTTTTTAATTGCAGGAATCTAAATGCATTACTTCTTTCTGATCTTGGCAAGTGATGAACCGCCTGCAAGGATTACAAACAATTCTCCGAAGAAGACGTTCTTCCAGAAGCTGCTTGCATCACCGGATTTAAGATAATCTATGGTGAAGGATATGCCCTGACCAAAAGAAACATAGCCGATGGAGCCATCGTTTAAGGAGCTGTGAACCTGAAGCACTGTAACAAGGAAGGTGGCAACAAAAACAACAACCATAGACAGAATGAAGCAGTATATAGCGCCGAAGCCGTCCTTGTTCTTGCAGAACAGTCTGAAACCGCCAAAGGCAAGAATGAAAATCAGAAGTCCGATATAGCCAACAATCATTCCGCCAAGGCCGATGAGAACCCAGACAACTCCGCCGATTGCAGCACCGAATATGGCACCGATAATACCAAAGACTAAATCAGAGGGTCTCTCGTCTGCTGTAAGCATTGCGTCATAGGAGTTGGTAACGGGAGCCTTCTGCATAAGGAAATAGCATCCGAAGAGTAAGGCAATAGCTGAAATCACATAGAAAATAGCAGCCATTACGAAATTATCGTAGGTATCCTTCACATCACCGATTACGATGTAGACGGGCATAACATAATTGGAATACATCTCCTCAGTGAATTCAAAACCGTAGAAATCAGTAATCCCCTCGATAATATATTCCTTGAGATCGTCTTCAACGGGCACGGAGTAACCTAACAGTACATAGGGCTCGGGCTCGGGAGCATCAACATCATAAGCCCATTCTAAGTACGGAAGAAAGGTTGCTGTCATCTCGCTTGCTTTGATGCAGATGGGAGTGATATGAAAATCTGTCTCTGTGTCGTATATTGAGAGACAGATAATGCTGTCCTCTGCAGCAGTGAAATTAGCAACCCAGTCAGTCATGTATGACATGGTATCGGTTACATATTCGCCCTCTGTAGTGACATCGCCGACCATCTTGGGCACCTTTGTGCTCTCCTTGGAAGAATCACCTGAGGATCCCAAAAGGGTGAAAAAGAACAGCAGCACGGAGATAATAACTAAAAGTACACCGAATACCTTCTTGGTCTTATGCTTCCGATTAAGCTTCTTAAGCTGCTTATCGTCAAGGTCGGGTGAAGTGGATTTTACTTCACTCTCAGCTGTATAGTAGTCGGTATAAGCTGTTTCGGTAGTAGTATTCATGTCTGTAGTACTATCTGTATTGGTTGTGCTACTTGTGTAATCTGTATTGCTTGTGTTACTTGTGTAATCTGTATTGGTTGTTTCCTGATAATCGCTCATGTAATATCCCCCCTATATTTGCCGATTGCGGCACAGTAATGAAAAGTATAACATGGCGAAATCTGAAATTCAATGTAAAAAATCTCACAAAAACGCAAAAAAACACTCCGGATGAAAAAGCAATCATCTGCTTTCTCCTTCGGAGTGTTAATTTTAATTCAGTTGTTTGAAAGCCTTACTCTGCAACATTCAGACGAACCATAGCTCTCTGGAGCTTAGCTTCTGCAAGATGCTTAGCCTTCTCATCGAGACCGGGCTGTGCGAGAATCGCCTCGGCGTCAGCCTTGGAGGTACGCGCACGCTCTATATCGATGTTCTCCTTCCACTCCCAGGTGGTAGCGAGAAGGTGGCACTCACCGTTCATAACGGAGAGCATACCGCCGATGCAGGCTGCATGATGCTCGTTGCCGTCCTCAAGACGGACATAAGCCTCGCCCATACCGATGGCGGTACAGAAGTTGCAATGGCCTGCTAAGATAGCAAGATCGCCGGTGATGGTTCTGCACATAACGCGCTCAACTTCGCCGTTATAGACAAGACCGTCGGGAGTTGCCAGATGTAAAGGGAAAGTCTTCATAAAGACACCTCCTTACAGATTCTTAGCTTTTTCAAATACATCATCGATAGTGCCTGCCATGAGGAAGCAGCTCTCGGGGATGTCGTCACACTGTCCTTCAAGAATCATCCTGAAGCCGCGGAGGGTCTCCTTAAGCGGAACATACTTGCCGGGGATACCGGTGAACTGTTCTGCAACTGAGAAGCTCTGTGACAGGAAACGCTGAACCTTACGAGCACGGTTAACGGTAAGCTTATCCTCTTCGGAGAGCTCGTCCATACCCATGATGGCGATGATATCCTGCAGTTCCTTATATCTCTGAAGAACCTTCTGAACGTTACGTGCAATCTCATAATGCTCCTGACCAACGATGTCGGGAGAGAGAACACGGCTTGTTGAATCAAGAGGATCAACAGCGGGGTAAATACCCATACTTGCGATATCACGGCTAAGAACCGTGGTAGCGTCAAGGTGTGTGAAGGTTGTTGCGGGAGCAGGGTCTGTTAAGTCGTCCGCAGGAACGTATACAGCCTGAATGGATGTAATTGAACCCTTGCGGGTTGAAGTAATACGCTCCTGAAGAGTACCCATATCCGTTGCCAGTGTAGGCTGATAACCTACGGCTGAAGGCATACGGCCAAGAAGTGTAGAAACCTCTGAACCTGCCTGTGTGAAACGGAAGATGTTATCGATGAAGAGAAGAACGTCCTGGTTCTTAACATCACGGAAATACTCCGCCATGGTAAGTCCTGACAGACCAACTCTCATTCTTGCTCCGGGTGGCTCGTTCATCTGACCATAGACTAAGGCAGTCTTGTCGATAACGCCGGACTCCTTCATTTCGTTGTACATATCGTTACCCTCACGGGTACGCTCACCAACACCGGTGAAAACGGAGTATCCGCCGTGCTCTGTAGCTACGTTGTGGATAAGCTCCTGAATAAGAACTGTTTTGCCTACGCCGGCACCGCCGAACAGACCAACCTTACCACCCTTAGCATAGGGGCAGATTAAGTCAACGACCTTGATACCGGTCTCGAGGATCTCGGTTGAAGCCGTCTGCTCTTCGTAAGAAGGAGCGGGACGGTGGATAGACCAGCGTTCCTCGGTAACGGGAGCGGGCTGATTATCAACGGGATCACCGAGCAGGTTGAAAACTCGACCTAAGCAGGCCTCGCCGACAGGAACGGTGATGGGTTCACCGGTGTCGACTGCCTCGATTCCACGAACGAGACCGTCGGTGGAATTCATGGCGATACAGCGAACTGTATTGTCTCCAATCTGCTGAGCAACTTCGGCAACCAGCTTCGTGCCGTTATGTGTAATCTCAATGGCGTTTAAGAGTGCAGGGAGCTCATCGGGCTTGAACTTGATATCAAGAACGGGACCGGTGACCTGTACAACCTGGCCAATGTGTTTATCGCTCATGCTATTTCTCCTTAATAGTATAGTAATTCAAAATGAAAGGCTTATAATCCTTCCGCACCTCCGACAATCTCGGTGATTTCCTGCGTAATGCTTGCCTGACGCGCACGGTTGTAGTGAAGATTGAGAGTATCAATCATCTCTTCGGCGTTGCTTGTTGCGGACTCCATTGCGGTACGGCGTGCAGCCTGCTCGCTCGCGAGTGAATCGCAAACGGCACCGTATAAAACTCCGGCAACGAACTCGGGTACGATAGCATCGAATACCTCGATACTGTCAGGCTCATATAATATCAGGTTGCGGATGGGCTCGCTGTCATTGTCATGGTTAATGTCGAGGTCTGTAAGGGGAAGAACAGCTTCACAGTGAGGCTGCTGCGACAGCATTGAAACAAACTCGGTATAAACCAGCTTGATGCTGCCGAACTTACCTTCCTTGTACTCTCGGCATAACAGATTGGCAATTTCAAAGCAATCTGCAACGGTGATAGGAGCAATTTCAGCAAATTCATCGGTAACAGATTCAATCTTGTGACGGTGGACGTACTCCACAGCCTTCTTACCGATTGGAAGCGCCATGAACTCCTCGCGGCCCTGGGAGTCGGCGTCGAAGCACTTGAACAGGTTACTGTTGTAACCGCCCGCAAGTCCTCGGTCACCTGCGATAACTACGTAGCAAACCTTGTGCACAGCCGGTATTGAAGAATACACGGAAGTGAAATCGGTGTTGCCGTCAGCAATCGCATGAAGTGTTGAATACAACTCTTCAAAGTAGGGTCTGCAGTTCTCTGAACGTTCCTTTGCTCTACGCAGTTTGGAGGATGCTACAAGTTCCATTGCTTTGGTTATCTGCATGGTGCTCTGAACACTCTTGATACGCAGCTTAACCGCTTTCATGTTTGCAGCCATCTATATTCCTCCTGTCAGATTATTGTGCTACCTTGAGGCTTAAAAATTGCTCTGTGTAGGTATCGAGGGCCTTCTTAAGATGATCCTCGGTGTCGGCCTCAAGCTTGCCTGATGTGCGAACAGCCTCCATAAATGCTGCTCCGTCGCTGTCTGTGTCGAGGAAATCATAAAGACCGGTCTCGTAAGCACGGATATCTTCAACGGGAACCTTAACAAGAAGGTTCTTGGTAACAGCATAGATAATGGCGATCTGCTTCTCAACAGGTACGGGTGAGTTCTGATTCTGCTTAAGAACCTCAACGATTCGTGCACCCTGCTCAAGACGAGCCTTGGTGTCGGCATCGAGGTCGGAACCGAACTGTGCGAAGCTCTGGAGCTCTCTGTACTGAGAGTAAATAAGCTTTAAGGTTCCCGCAACCTTCTTCATAGCCTTGATCTGAGCATTACCACCAACTCGCGAAACGCTGATACCGGGGTTAACGGCGGGCATTACGCCTGAGTGGAAGAGCTCGGTCTCAAGGAATATCTGACCGTCTGTAATAGAAATAACATTGGTAGGGATGTATGCTGATACATCGCCGGCCTGAGTCTCGATAATGGGAAGAGCGGTAAGTGATCCGCCTCCGTGAGCCTCATCAAGCTTAGCGGCACGCTCAAGAAGTCTTGAGTGGAGATAGAATACATCGCCGGGATAAGCTTCACGTCCGGGTGGACGACGGATAAGCAATGACAGTGCACGGTATGCAACCGCATGCTTACTCAAATCATCGTAAATAACAAGCACATGCTTGCCATTATACATAAAGTACTCGCCCATAGCACAGCCTGTGTAGGGAGCGATGTACTGAAGAGGCGATGCCTCTGATGCGCTCGCTGCAACTACGATAGTGTAGTCCATAGCGCCGTTCTTCTGAAGATTCTCAACGAGGGAAGCAACTGTCGAACGCTTCTGTCCGATAGCAACGTAAATACAGATTACGTTCTTGCCCTTCTGGTTGATAATTGTGTCCGTAGCGATAGTTGTCTTACCGGTCTGACGGTCACCAATGATAAGCTCACGCTGTCCACGTCCAATGGGGATCATGGAGTCGATGGCCTTAATGCCTGTCTGTAAGGGCTCAAATACCGACTGTCTCTCGCAGATACCGGGAGCGGGGCTCTCGATTGCACGGAATTCCGTGGTAGCGATGGGGCCGGCGCCATCAATGGGCTGTCCGAGGGCGTTAACAACACGTCCTATAAGTGCATCGCCAACCGGAACGGATACAACCTTACCGGTACGCTTAACGGTCTGTCCTTCAGCAATACTTTCACCTGAGCCGAACAATACGATTGAAACACTATTCTCTTCGAGGTTCTGCGCCATACCGAAGCTTCCGTCTTCGAACTCCAAGAGCTCACCTGCCATAGCGTTAACTAAGCCGCTTGCTCTTGCAATACCGTCACCGACATTAAGAATGGTACCGGTTTCGTTCTGCTGGATTGTGTTCTCGTAATATTTGATCTGGCTACGGATGACTTGGGATATTTCTTCGGGTTTTAACTGCATATGTCCATTCCATCCTTAAATAATAGTTTCGCCGAGCTTTCTCTGCATTGTGTCAAGACGTCCCGAAACGGTTCCGTCGAGCAGCTTGCCTTCAAGCTCTACCTTAATTCCTGCCAGTACCTTGGGGTCAATCTTCTCGGTGAGATTAACGGTCTTGCCGCTGATCTGCTCGAGCTTGCCGCACAAGGTTTTGAGCTGTGTGCTGTTAAGCGACACTGCACTGGTAACAACTGCTTCTGCGATATTATGATCCGCATTAAAACGCTTCTTGTAGGACTCACAGCATCCTTCGTACTCGCCGAGCATGTTGCGATCGCATAAAAGCTTTAAAAAACTGACTAAATATCTCTCACAAGCCTCTCCAAAAGCCTTCTCAATCAAACCTATGCGCTCCTCGCGCTTAAGTGAAGGCTCACTTAAAAGCTTTAAGTAGTCCTGGTTATCTCTGAAAATCTGACGAATTTCGAGCATCTCTTTCATGATAGGCTCTGTGAGGTTCTCTTCGGCAGCAAGATCATACAGGCTGCCTCCATATACTCCGGCACGCTCTGTCATAATTAACCACCTACATTCTGAATAAATTCGTCGATCAGTTTCGCATGATCTTCCTCGCGGATTTCTCTCTCGATTACCTTACCGGCAATCTCCATAGCCATGCTACCGATTTCATCCTTGATTTCGTTAACTGCTTTGCGACGCTCCTGAGCGATATCAGCTTCAGCCTTGGTCTTAATGGCAACGGCCTGTGCGTTCGCATCACGGATGATGTCGTCGCTCTTGGCGGTCGCATTCTTCTGTGCTGTAGCAAGAATCTCGCCAGCTTTCTCCTTAGCTTCGAGCATGTTCTTCTCGTATGTGCTCTTAAGCTCTGCAGCTTCCTTCTGATCCGATTCAGCCTTCTTGATCATCTCGTCGGCCTTGGCCTGACGCTTGGCAAGAATTTCACGAATCGGTTTGAAGAGAAACTTCTTAATCAGAAGCATCTGGATAAAAAGGTTACAAATCTGCGCAATTAAGGTCCATGGAACGATCGTTACCAGATCCTGTGTATTCTCCACAGTCTCTGTCAAAAACGTTAAGTTAAATAACACGTTCTATAACCTCCTACAATAATTAGCCTAATCTCTTCATGAACTGACCGGGTGCTACGAAGATAAGAAGCAGACCGGTAACGAAACCGTAAATACCTGTTGTCTCTGCAATAGCACAACCAAGAATCATGGTAGAAGTAACATCACCCTTGCACTCGGGCTGACGTCCGATAGCTTCAAGAGCCTTAGCAACTGCGTTACCTTCACCAATACCGGGGCCGATACCTGCGATAAGAGCAAGTCCTGCACCGATTCCACAACCTGCAAGTGCAATACCTTTTGCGAGAATGTCGTACATAAATTAAATCCTCCTAAATAATTAAATAATTAGTTTCTAAAATTAGCCTTCGGCAGCGCTGGCGATATACATGGTGGTCAGCATGCAGAAAATATATGCCTGCATGACACCTGTGAACCAGTCGAAATAAACCGAAAGAATAGCCGGAAGTCCCACATCCAGGAAAGGAATAGCGGAAAGAACATCTCCGACTACGCCGGGCAAAAGCCCGAAGAGCGCTGAACTCGCCATAGCGAGCGATGTGTAGATCAGGCCGTTGATAACGACACCCGAAAGGATGTTACCAAAGTGACGGCACGCCATACTGATAGGCGTTGCGAGCTCTGAAAGCACATTGAAGGGTGTCAGGACTGCAATCGGTTCTGTATAGCCCTTTAAGTATCCGCCAAGACCGCTTGTCTTAATCTTCTGGGCCGTAATCATAACGAATACGACGATTGCCCAGGCAGCTTCAGTGTTGAGGTCCGCCGTAGGCGACCAGACACCGACCAAGCTGATCATGTTGGAAACAAGGCTTGTTGCGAGAAGTGCAGCAACGAAGGGGACGAAATATCTGAACTTCTCACCCATATTACCGATTACAAAGTTATCCGCCAGTTCTACCAGCCATTCAGCGACAGCCTGACGCTTTGTTACGCCTTCGACCTTTAAGTCGTGCGTCAGCCAGATACATAATCCCGTTATGATCGCCATAACAATCCAGCTCATGACAAGCGTCTCTGTAATTGCAATCCGCCCAAGTATTGGGAAATCAATCGGAATATAGCCGTAGATTTTGGGGCCTGTAATACTAATTTCCATTTACCGGTTTTTCACCTCCTGTTCTGTAGAAGATATATATTTAATTAATTGATAAAACTTAATTAATTACAAAGTTGGGGTGAAGCTCAATCCTTATGAGCTTCGGAGTCTGCTTCGGCAGTCTCAGTAGTTTCAGCAGTCTCAGCAGTCTCAGCAGCTTCGACAGCTTCGGCGGGCTTAGGTGCATTCTTTAAGTCCTTGCGGAAGAGTCCGTATATCTTAAGACCGGTGCTCGGGAAGAGCAGGGGCAGGATTCCTGCAAACAGCTGGAAGCAGTCTGCGAAGATAACAGCTACAATCCAGAGGCACTGAAGTAAGAGGCGTCTTGAATAACTGTTTCTCATGAGCTTGGCTGCAGCGTCGCGGTCCTCCATGGAAGCGACCTTCTGAACCGTCAGGGCCATCAGGAAGAAATTGAGGATGGCAATTACGCTACCGCTCACACCGCCTAAGAATACGGTGTAATCAAAAGGCACCGTCTCGGGCCAGATTAAGTGGAGCACAAAAAATATAGCGACCATCAGCACTAAGCAGATGGCACTGATTATAATGACGTTCTTAGTCTCTTTTTTTACAACGGGCTGTAACATGTGTGATTCTCCATAAAAATTAGTTTATATGTGTCTGTTGAAGCCTTTCTTGCGTTTCTTGCTATCTTTCTCGCTCTTGCGTGATTCCGATATGTAGAATTTATAACCTGTGGTGAACGAAGAGCCCAGTCCC
>X415_White_Rhinoceros__coassemble_346_pt1 | contig 11244 bp, 11 predicted proteins | sample X415_White_Rhinoceros__metabat2_high_PE_001 | metagenome-assembled genome bin X415_White_Rhinoceros | reverse complement strand
TGTATGAGCTGAACAAGAACGTCAGACTCATCAACGTCAGAGATTACTTTGTAGAGAATCCTGACACATTTACAGGTTTCATTTGTGGAATGATTTCACAGAACCATGATATCGAGAAGGTTTTCCTCGACAGCTTCCTGACTATTTCAGGAATTGAAGGTACAGATCTTGATTATGTACCCGTTTTAGAGAAATTGGAGATTATCTCCGCTAAGTTTAATGTTGATTTTGTTATAAGCGTTTGCGTTGACGGATCACAAATACCTGAGAAGCTTAAGGATAGGGTAATTGTTTCATTATAAAAAATCTTTCAGCCCGGTTTTTACCGGGCTGTTTTTGGAGTATGACCTATGAGAGACTATGATAACAACATAACTGATATCAGGCAGGAGAGACGTATCCGCAAGAGTGTGTTCAACAGAGAGTCCAGAATTACGCCTGCTCATATCGGAGCGTTTGTTTTTGTTTTTGTGCTTATTTACCTGTGCATCAATCTCTTTATTTATTTGCATAAGGAGCAGGTATCGATTTATGAAGTGCAGTCGTTAACTAATAATCATGCGACGGAATATGACGGTATCTGCATACGTAATGAGGAGTTAGTGTACACGAATTATTCAGGCTACATAAATTACTACATTCAGGATAAGCGCAAGGCAGCCAAGAGTGCAGTTGTATATAGCCTGGATTCTTCAGAGAACAATATTTACGGGTCATTAAACTCCGATTACGAGAATTATGTTCTTAAGGATTCTGAGATTGCAGAGATCAAAACACTGATTGCACGCAAGGTTACAGACAGTTCATGCATGGATCTGACTTATCTTGGAAGCTTTAATGATGAGATTACGGATAAGCTCTATGATTTTGTAAGCGCGAACAGACTTGAAGCGATGACAGGACTTGTAGAAGCTAAAGGCTCAGGTTCTGACTTCAGGGTTATAAGGACACCCGAGTCGGGTATTATATCGTATCATTCAGATTCTTTGGTAGGTACCAAGGCTTCAGATGTTGATACCTCATATTTTGACAATAGCAGATTCACGACGGGAAGTCTTAAGTCCACAGGACTTCTTGGCAAGTCAGACCCCGTATACAGAATCTGTTCTGAGGATTCATGGCAGATTGTAGCTAAAGTAGACGAACCTTTCTATATGTCTCATCTTGAAACGGGTGAGATTGATGTACAGATCGATAATACACCGAATACCTTAAAAGCGTCTCTTACTCTCAGGCGTGACGCGGATAATTATTTTGCAGTGCTTTCATTTGATGACTGCATGTCTTCGTATATCGATGACAGATATGTCAAAGTAAGCTTCAGTTCAGAAGAGGAGAAGGGACTTAAGATACCTATATCTTCAATTACGCAGAAGGGTTATTATCTGATTCCCTTAAGTGTGTTCTCTACTGAGGAAGGGTATGCCGGCTATGTCCTTAAACGTGAGATATACGATGCTCAGTCAGGTTCTGTAGCATATGAGAATGTTTATCCTTCAAAGTATTACTCGGACGGCTTCTATGCGTATATTGACATGAGTCTTTTAAATGACGGTGACTATATCTGCAATACTGAGACAGACGAGCGTGTTAAGGTTGGCACGGTTAATTATCTTGACGGTGTATACTGTGTGAACCGCGGATACTATGTATTTGTCAGAATTGAGAAGATTAAGTCTAATCAGGAGTATACGATTGTCAAGGACAACACCTCAAACGGTCTCAGATTATATGACCATATAGCGCTTAATGCGTCAGATGCGATAGAGGGCAATATTATCTACTGATAAGAAACCAAGGAGATATCTTATGCTTAGTGAGAATGAAATCCGTAGTAATCTGGCTGAGATAGAACAGAGAATATGTAGTGCCTGCGAACGCGCAGGAAGAAGGCGCGATGAAGTAACCCTTATAGCAGTGAGCAAGATGAATCCTTACGAGGCTGTAATTGCCGCTAACAATGCAGGAATTGATACCTTTGGAGAGAATAAGGTTCAGGAGCTTACAGGCAAGATAGAGGAAGTTAAAAGACCTCTGAACTGGCATCTTATAGGTCATCTGCAGACTAATAAGGTCAAGTATGTAATTGGCAAGGTAGTTCTGATTCATTCTGTGGATTCCTTCCACCTCGCTGAGACAATCAGTAAGGAGGCAGTTAAGGCAGGGGTAACGGCACAGATACTTATAGAGATAAACATAGCTGATGAGGAGTCTAAATTTGGTGTCAAACCGAATGAACTTGAGAAGCTTATCAGACAGATAAGCACTTTAGAAAACGTTAAAATATGCGGACTTATGACGGTTGCACCTGAGACCGAGGACCCTTGTAACAACCGCCCTTATTTCCGCCAAATGAAGGAATTAAGTGTTGACATAGCCTCTAAAAACATTGATAATGTTAGTATGAATGTGCTCTCGATGGGGATGACTGGCGATTTTGAAGTCGCTATAGAAGAGGGTGCAACACATGTCAGAATTGGCACCGGAATTTTTGGGCGCCGCAATTATTTGAAGTAAGAGGATTATTACATATGGCAGGATTTTTTAAGAATTTGTTTGATTCATTGAAGCTTTCGGATGAGGATGACGACAATTTTGAAGATTATTCGTTCTCTTCAAAGTCGGATAAGCCTGTTCGCGAGGAGAAGCCTAAGAAGATGCAGGATGTGCCTGAGCGCTCAGACAGAGCAGAAAGACCTGCACAGCGACCTTCATCAATGCCTTCTTCAGACGGACCTCAGGTAAGAAAGGCTTTTTCTGCAAGCAATTACGGAACTGCTACTTATATTGAGAACAGAGGAAGCGGCAAGACTCTTCGTATGGAGAGAGGCGAGGGCAGAAGCAAGGTAGTTCCTATCAAGACTACACCTCAGGGTCTCGAAGTATGTGTTATGAAGCCTAAGAATTTTGATGATTCTCAGGATATTTGTGATGTTCTTCTTTCAAACTGTGTTGCTATTATCAATCTGGAGGAGAATGATCTGGCACTTTCACAGCGTATTATGGACTTTATTTACGGTTCCGTTTACTCGATTAACGCTAAGTTCTTCCAGATTTCCGATCGTATTTTCATCGCAGCTCCCAGTGCTGTAGATGTATCAGGTGATTACAACGATATTCTGGCTCAGACAGGATACGATGCACCATTACTTAATAAGAGCATGTAATCTTTAATTTTGGGGAGGGGTTTATGCTTACACCGGTTGAAATTCAGAGCAAGGTCTTTAAGTCCGGCGGACTCGGATACGATAAAAAAGACGTTGATAACTACATGAAAGAAATTCTTCGTTCCTACGAAGATGTGTACCGTGAGAACATGGAGCTGAAAGATAAGCTTACTGTTCTTAATGACGGAATACAGTATTATAAAACAATTGAGAAGACTCTTCAGAAGGCTCTGGTTCTTGCTGAGAAGACAGCAGAAGAGACGAAGAGCAGTGCAATGAAGGAAGCCAAGCGCATTGAGAAGGAAGCAACAATGAAGGCAGGAATTATGCTTTCGGATGCCAAGAATGAGCTTGAAACACTTCATCAGCAGACAGTTACCTTAATACAGCAGTACGAGAAGTACAAAGCACAGTTTAAGAATCTTGCTGCAGCTCAGCTTGATATTCTTAATTCAGACGCTTTCAGTATTAATGTTCAGAACCTGGATGCTTTTGTTTCAAATCCGTTATCCTTCGGACTTGAAAGTAAGAAAGACGATTCTGACAGATCAGATGGCAACATGACCGAGATTAATGCTGATGAAGGCAGCGCAAGCAGTGCGGTTCATCTTTCAGATTTGGATGAAGAAGAACAGGAATATGATTTTTCCGATTATAATGTTGCGGGCCAGGAAGAATTTGATTTTGTCGATTTGAACGACTCGGAATAAGGAATAAAACAATTAAGTCCACGATCCAGGTCGTGGACTGATTTTTTGAGAGGAATATAAGTATGGACAAGAAGAAAAAATTACTTTTTGATCTGCTTGGTCTTATTGGTGCCGGGGCTCTGGTTACAATAGATCAGGTTACAAAAAGCCTTGTAATGAGAGACCTTACCGACGGTAAGGAGATAGTTGTTTTAAAGGGTATTTTCAAGATAGTATCACATAAGAATACCGGTGCCGTATGGGGAATCTTAAGCGGCAAGACAGATGTTCTGTCTATAGTGACAGTTTTTATCATAGCAGCCGTTCTGTTTATGTATTTTAGAATTCCCTGGCAGCATAAGCGCTTAAGAGCTTTAAAGTGGATATGCCTGTTCCTTACTTCAGGAGCCATAGGTAATCTTATTGACAGGGTACAGCTCAAATATGTTGTTGATTTCTTATACTTTGAACTGATTGATTTCCCTGTATTTAACGTGGCGGACTGTTACATTACAATGTCCATGATAGTTCTGATTATTCTTATTGTTTTCTACTACAAGGATGAGGATTTTGAAGTTATATGGCCAAAGAAATCATAAAAATATGTGATGATACTCTTGCAGACCTGCGGATTGACAGATATCTGGCCGAAAGCTGTGAAGAACTGTCCAGAAGTTATATACAGAAGCTGATTAAAGACGAGCAGGTCAGTGTTAACGGCAAGGTCGTTAAGGCAAGCTTCAAGGTCAGCGAAGGCGAAGAAATAAGGTTTATAGTCCCTGACAATACTGTCCCTGATATTCTTCCTGAGAATATACCGCTTGATATTGCTTATGAGGATGATGACATTATTATCGTGAATAAACCCAAAGGAATGGTGGTTCATCCTGCATCGGGCAATTATACAGGCACTGTGGTCAATGCTCTTATGTATCATTGCAAGGATAATCTGTCAGGCATTAACGGAACGCTGCGGCCCGGTATCGTTCACAGGATTGATAAGGACACTACCGGTCTTATTATTGCGTGCAAGAATGACAGAGCACACAGGGGAGTTGCCGAGCAGCTTAAGGAGCACTCCATAACAAGGCGTTATGAGGCTATATGCTGCGGTGTATTAAAGGATGACGACGGTGTTATTGATGCGCCTATCGGCAGAAACCCTAATGACCGAAAGAAGATGGCAATCAATTACGCAAACGGCAAAAACGCGGTTACACATTATCATGTTATTGAGAGACTTAACGGATTTACCCATATAGAGTGCAGGCTTGAGACAGGAAGAACTCATCAGATACGTGTTCATATGGCAAGCATTGGACATCCGCTTCTCGGAGATGAAGTATACGGCGGTATCCGTAATGGCTTCAGCCTTCAGGGGCAGACCCTGCATGCCAGGGTATTAGGTCTTAAGCATCCGATTACAGGTGAGTACATTGAGTTTGCTGCTGAAAGACCTGAATACTTTGAACAGTTGCTTAAGAAGCTTAAAAGATAATACAGAATGGCTATTTGATATTAAGATTTAAGGCTGGTGCGTATGGAGAGAAATATCACAGCACAACTGAATAGTTTTTATAGAACAGGCACTAAACTACTGATAAGCGGAATACGCGGTGCAGGCAAATCTTATTCCGTATTAAAATTTGCGTCAGAGTATTCGCAGAACTGTCTGTATATAAATTTTGAAACCGATGCTAAGGCATCGGCTTTCTTTGATGAGACAGATTGCTCTTCATTATCGGAAGCCGTTTCGGCATATTATGGTATAGAACCTGATGTTATTTTGGGTATCTTCTTTATCTTCGATGAAATATGGGCCTCAAAGGGCTTTATTCGCCTTTTTAACGCCCTTGACGGGTCAGAGTCTATAGTATTTGCAGCTATAACATCAAGACGGCTTAAAGAGGCAAATAAACGCATTTCTGTTCTTAACATGTATCCGATGGAATTTGATGAGTATTTAAGAGCAGTAGGCCGTGAATGGTATATAGAAGTTATAGAAGGACATTTTGCAAAAGAGAAAGCTTTGCCTCAGATTATTCATAATGAGCTTCTTGATCTGTATGAAGAATATTTGAGAATTGGCGGAATGCCGGCAGCTGTAATTGAGAGTATTAATGATGAGACCGGAAGTAATATTGAGTCTGTTCAAATGAATACTTCTAAAGCTATTTACCGGAGCTGTCGCTCTTTGTTTGAAGCAGAAGAAAGCCCACTGATTGAACAGAGGGCAGATGAAATATTATATTCTATGCCGAAGCAGATATATGAGGGACGTAAGAGATTTACCTTCTCATGTATCAGAAAGGGACTGACATATAATGATTTTGAGCCTGCAATAGATAACCTCAGGGACCGTTTTGCTCTTATAGTTCAGAACAGGATGGGAGAGGATAAGGAAGGTTTCAGACTGTATCCGGCTGATCAGGGACTTATGAATTATATGATCAGAAGCAGTCTTAAATATGACGAATCGTGTATTTCTGACGTACTTTTGTATTCATCAATTCTGAAATCTTTGACTCAAAAGTATGGTAATGTTGAATATTGGGAGTCTTCAAACAGTGCTCACATGGATTTTGTGGTGCACAGGAGGGATGGAGAGCTTCTGCCGATTTTTATAAATACTTCAGGTACTTCCAGATCAAAAAGTCCTGCAATATTTATGGAACAGTTGCCCGCAAAAGAGGTAATAATGGTCGGAAATACAGCATTTAAGCGGGTTGGGACGATATTACAGGTGCCTGTTTATGCAGTTTTTCTCCTTTGACTTTTGACGAATCTACTTTTGTAGAATTGCTAAAATAGTTAAAAACTATATTGACAAAGGTTTTCTATTACTATAGAATATAAGTAATCGGTCTCTGCTACAGCAGTAGTACGAGAAAAATATATAATGTATGGTGTCTATTATGGGTGAGATAAGATTACATGAAGGCGAACTAAACGTCATGGAGCTGTTGTGGTCCAACAAACTTCTGGCAGCTAAGGATATCGCCAAGATTATTAAAGAGTATATCGGGTGGGAGAAGAACACCACATATACCGTAATTAAGCGCTTAATTGATAAAGGCGCTGTTGAGCGTGTAGAACCCGGTTTCTACTGCAAGGCTTTGGTATCCAAGGCTCAGGTAAGAGAAATCGAAACAAACGCTTTAATGGATAAGTTATTTGACGGTTCATTTGCATGCTTACTTGATGAATATTTAAAAACCCATAAGCTTAGCGCAACAGACATCATCGAGCTTGAGCATCTGATCAGCTCATACAAATTTGAATAATTTAACTTGATATATTCGGAGGAAGGGTTTTGTTTTATGAGGCAAAAAACACACTTGCATATGCAGGTGTGTTTTTTGTTGGTTTTTTATACGCTGAAGGCTTGACAGGTGTGGAATAGAGCGATAAACTTTAAGTATACATCTATTCGATAAATCCAGGTTTAACGAAAAGATAACCCATATTTGGACTACTCTCGGAGGTTTTTATGGAGAACCGCTCTTACCATGAATTACAAGAAATTCTAAGCATTAAGGATGTTCGCGAGTATCTTTCGAATCTTCCGCAATTTGTCACGACTTATTTCCGAGGCATTGAACATAATACGCAGCCGCGAACCAGGCGCGGCTATGCGTTAGATCTTACGATATTTTTTAACTGGCTGCATGAAGTCAATCCTGCAATGAAGAAAAAAGAAATTAAACAGATTTCCCTTGAGGATCTGTCCTCACTGCAGGTATTTGATATCGAGGAATACATGGATTATCTGAAGCTTTATGAGTCTTCAAACGGCCGTGAAGTTACTAATTCAAATTCTTCCATTAAGCGCAAAATGTCTGCATTAAGAGGCTTATATGCTTATCTGTATAAAAACAATATGGTAACGGCTAATCCGACGGTTCAGATTAATATGCCAAAACTTCATGAGAAAGCCATTATAAGGTTTGATGCGGACGAAATCGGAAGATTTTTGGACACTGTTGACGGCGGAGCCACGAATATGTCTAATAGGCAGAAAAAGGCACACGAACAAAATCGAACACGTGATCTTGCCCTGATGACCTTGCTTTTAGGTACAGGAATACGTGTTTCTGAATGCGTAGGTCTTGACCTTAAAGATGTAGACATGAAGAATACAAGAATTAAGGTCACCCGAAAGGGCGGCTATGAGGCCTTTGTATACTTCGGCGATGAGGTGGCAGCTGCTCTTCTGCCGTATCTTGAGGACCGGGAGAACATAACTGATATCGTTATGGGACACGAGGATGCACTGTTCGTATCCGGACAAAAGAAACGTCTGTGTGTTAAATCTGTTGAGAATCTGGTTAAAAAATATGCGACTCAGGTTACTTCATTAAAGCATATAACGCCTCATAAACTCCGCAGTACATACGGTACAGCCCTTTATAAGGAGACGGGTGACATATACCTGGTAGCGGACGTTTTAGGCCACAAAGACGTCAATACAACCAAGAAGCATTATGCTGCAATTGAGGATGAACGCCGTGAGAACGCCAAGAATGCTGTTCATCTGAGAAATTAATAAGGGCCGGGGAATAATCCCTGACCCTTGTTTCTTTATAAGCTAACCCTGCCATAATATATTAGAGCTTTAGTAACGCTTCTGTCCGTCTCGCTTAAGATCAAGAGAGAATCCGGTAATTCTATATTTCTGTTTATCTGCACCGCCTGCATAATCAGCAAATACAAGTGTAGTTCCGGATTTTGTCTCACCGTATGACATTGTCAGATATCTGCCCTCGTAATCAACGATAGAAATCGTGTTATCGGGATTGGTTATTAAGGTGAATATCTGAGCTTTAATCTCATTGCCCTTTGAATCTTTATCGTTCATTAAGCCCTGTGCGAGAACAGTTATATTGTATTCTTTGTTATAGTAGCTCTTAAGCTGCCTGCCTGAATGTGCAGCCCAGATTCGACATAAGGTGTTACCTAAATCATCAGTGCCGACAGGCTCGAATATAAATGCCTGATTGATATTGGGACCGTCAAGCTCGTAAGTAGAGTAACCTGCATATTTCTCTTCTTTGGCCATTCTTGTATAAAGCATTACCCAGGCATTCTCTTCTGTTGAGACGCTTGTGACATCAAAGCAGGTGTCCTTTGTAGTTGCAGGGGAAATAAAGCACCAGTCTCTTCCGGGTACTAAACTGCCGTTAGCTTCAGCGGGATAAGGTATTTTACTATATGAGCCTCTGACGGTTTCTACCGAATCATACGACTTCATGGTTTTTATCTCGTCCTGCGTAAACTTTGAAGCCTTGACCTTCTTTAAGTTCTGATCAAGAAGGAAATAATTAAGTGTGTTATTAAGCTCTGAACCTTCCAAAACTCTTAAATAATACTTCTTGCCGGATTTAACAAGATCTATTGAATAGGCCTTACCTGATGTAAGAACAGTTTCTTTGACCTTCTCACCCTTAATATTCCTCTTGGTGATTCTTCTTAAGGAATCCTTATCCATGCCTGAAGAATAAGAAAGCTCGTCTCCCTTGGTGAAATAGAATAATTCCTTTTTAATCTTAACTATATCAGAGCACCATGAGTAAGGCTTCTCAATACCGATAGACTTACCGCTCTTATCAATGAACTGATAATATGTCATAGTAGTCCAGGCATAGAAAGCACCGTTCTCGACTCTGGCGTAACCTTCTGAATACGGATGAATAAGAACATCCATACCGGTTCGTCCGCCTTCGAATTTGAGTTCAATCTTAGTCTCAGTCTTCTTTTTGGCATTATAAAGATAAGGGTTTGACAGCTCTTTATAATAGTAATTATTAGCATTATTGCCGTCAGTAATTTTATTGACTACAAACAGGTCGCTTCCGAGATAATCGGCACGCATATAACGCCCCGGGGAAATAACGATGTTGCCGCTTTTGTCAAAGACAACATCACCCGCTTTCGTCTGCTGCGCATAATACTTGCCGTCCTTATAGCTCTTAAATCCATAAGAAGACCTGACATCAACTGCTGAGGCATTTATGCCGGATGACAAAGATATAAGTAATGCAGTGGCAAGCACCATAGAAAGCACTTTGGCTGAAAAACTTCTGATTAGCTTCATAAAACCTCCTTAGATTTGTTAAGGAATATAATACACGATGTGTGTAGTGTAACTATATATACACATTGTATGTACACTATACTATAAAAACGATAAAAATTCAATGATAATCATAATATAGGCACAAAAATAAACCCCTTTAGAGAAAAGGGGTTTATTATATTACTGTTTATTTTTGCCTGTTAACTGTTTATATCCAGTATGGCAATAGCGAAGCAGCCATACTTAGTCTTCCACTCTATGCTGCATTCGGGATTGTCTTCCTCATAGTATTTTGTAAGCTGTTCTTCGCTGATAACCTGCTTTTTATGCTCGGATGAAACCGCTTCGGATTTGAAAATTGTGAGCGCAGGGCCTACAAAATTGTCTACGAGCTGTACATAAGCGAATAATACGTTCTTGTCCATAACAGTGGGAATATATCCTAAGATGCTTCCTATAATCTGGAAGATAAAATTCTTCTCAGCGATAAAAAGAACTCTTACTTTCTCATACTGCATCTCATAATAAAGAGCGTCAGGAATGGGATCACCTGTATAACGGTCACTCACAAGCGTAATCTCAGAGCCGGTGAAGCTCTTAAGGACACGCTCTGTTTCTTTGCGCAGAGCACTGAGTCTTCCTGAAGTATGGTCAAGATTATAAAGGCTGACAGCTTTGCCGGTGATTGCCTGATCCTCAACAAGAATATATCCTGTAAGCCATCCTACAAACACTCCGACAAATTCTGAAATTGCTTCTTTGGAATAGTTGCTTTCGGCAAGTTTAGCTTCAAGCATCGGAAGAGTCTCTTCCCTGAGAGTGTCATGAAGATGCTTATGCATGGGATAACCCTTATAGTCAACCTCGCGCATAAAGCCCTCTTCCTGTGCGAAATGAGTCTGGGTATAGTTGTGAAGGAATTTGATTGTCTCCTCGCAGCCAAACCTGTTCATCTCGAAATCCTTATCCCTGCAGAGTGCTACGAGCTTACGGATAACTGAGAAGAGCTTGCGATGCGCATTATCAACGTATTCACAGCCGACATTATACTCATCTCTCCATTCAATCTCCTGACTCATATTGTTCTGCTCCTTTCTTAAAGGGGGCGGAAGAATAATAAACATTATCTTCTGCCGTGACGCTTCTTATAGTCTTCTTCTATTTCTGATTTCCAGGCACCGCTTCCGAGGTCAGCACACATCTCTGCTGAAGAACGGCACTTGCGAACTCTGGATACGGCGCGCTCAAGAACACGGAAATTAAGCTCAGTTCCTGCTTCATCACACTCGTAATTGACTGCGCGGTCTTTATC
>X415_White_Rhinoceros__coassemble_345_pt1 | contig 11271 bp, 6 predicted proteins | sample X415_White_Rhinoceros__metabat2_high_PE_001 | metagenome-assembled genome bin X415_White_Rhinoceros | reverse complement strand
CCTTTCGGGTGTTTCTTCAAAGAATTATTCTGTCTTGAAACGATCAGCACCTGTTTCAGCACCTGAGTTAGCGATTGCTGTCATAACGTCGGTGATGTAGGTAGCGATGTTAGCGGTTGCATCTTCAAAGTCATAATCCATAACGTTCTCGGGATCAAGACCAAATGCTGCTGCCTGCTCAGGCTGCTCTGCATTGTCAAGAACGAGGAACTGATATGAGCCGTTGTCCTTAGCGATGTTTACACAATCAGGTGAAAGTGCGAACTCGATCCAGAGCTTAGCTGCGTTCATATGAGCTGCGCCCTTGAAAATAGCTGTTGCACCGATCTCGAAAGATGTGCCGCTTGAAGGGATAACGAGCTCAATGTTGTCATAACCGTTGTCGATGATCTGAGTAATACCGTCATGTAAGAAACCGATACCAACAACACACTCACCGGTACCAACGTTCTTAGAAGGGCCTGAACCTGACTTGGTATAAACTTCGATGTTCTTGTCAAGATCAACGAGGTACTGGATACCGGCGTCATGACCGTACTTCTGAATCATTGTGTTAAGAACGAGCTTAGCTGTTCCTGCTGTGTTGTAGTTTGATAACCAGATGAGACCCTGGTACTTGGGATCGGTAAGATCTGCCCAATCCTTGGGAGCGTCTACGCCGAGACGGGCAAGTTCATCCTTGTTAACCATGAAGCCAAGGATTCCCTTGTAAATACCATACCAGTAACCATCCTTATGACGGTACTGTGAACCGGTAAGATGAGAAGCGTTCTCTGCCTCGTATGCTTCGAGGAGACCCTCTGCTGCAACTACGTTGTAGGGATCTGTTGTGCCGCCGAACCAAACATCAGCTGAAGGGTTGCCGTTCTCTTCCTCAATCTTAGCCTGAACCTCGCCTGTTGAAAGACGCTGATAGCTAACCTTGATTCCGTAGAGTGACTCAAACTTCTCACAGGCAGCTGCAAGGTACTCTTCCTCGCATGAGCCGTATACAACGAGCTCGCCGTCTGCCTTAGCTAAATCAACAAGTGAAGGATCGGGTTCCTTTGTCTCTGCAGGAGTGTCCTTCTTGGTCTCGCCCTGAGTATCATTCTTGGTCTCAACCTTGGTGTTGTTATCCTTCGCACCTTCGTCTGTCTTTGAGCATGCTGCTAAAGAAAGAACGAGTGTAAGTGCTAAAAGGAGTGCTACAATTTTCTTCATAATATCATCCTCCTAGATATAAATACCCCGCATTTGCGGTATAAGAAAAACCTAAGTAACCATTACTTAGGTTTCGCTTACTAATAAATATTATAGTCTATCCAAAAAGTTTGTCAACTTATTCGGTATACATAGTATTGATTTCGCGTAATCTCTGCTCCCAGGTCGTCTCCTCCGGCCATCCGCTGCAATCAAACGCCTCACGTATTGCCTTAAAGTACATTGCGGCCTTGTCACGTAAATGCTGCGATTTCATGTATTCCGTACCGTAGTACTCATAATCGTCGTCATTCTCAGGAATCGTTCCGTTCTCATCATAAGGTCTGTTAGGGAACATCAGATGCTCAAATACTCTTGCGCGGTCTTCGGTAGGATAAGTCTGGCTGTAATCGTCCACAAAGTAGGCGTTATCAAGGTCATTCTCCGAGAAGACGTATTTGTACTTATAACGGCCGCTCACATAGCTGTACATATATGAGAAATCCGAAGGATTAAGTGCGCACCACGCATCGTCAAAGCTGTCGTGCTCTGAGAAGTTCTCCTCTGAAATAATTCTATTGTCAATCCAGTGTGAGACCTCATGCACAATAGTTCTCTCAAGGTCATACCCGTAGTTCATGTCAATTGCAAGTGCCCTCTCATAACCGAAGTAAGTCGCAAGCGCAATCGCATTGTCTATCGAGTAATCATTCATCTTGGTGAAGCCTCCGCACAGATATATGCCAAGCGTCTTGATGCCGTCATACTTAAGCTGCTCGAAGAAGCCGTCCGGATAAAGGTCCAGCACTTCATCCAGCTTATCGATAGTCTCAGAGGTCCGCTTCCAGTCCTCGCAGATAGAAAGGCGATAATCAAAGGGACTTGTGAACACTTCACTGCCCAGATACAGGTACATGTTGTGCTTCTTCTCGAACTCTGCGCGCTTCTGTTCAAGCTCCTTAGGGATAATACCGTACTTAGGGAACGATTCCGACTCATCGTTATCCTCATCGTTAAGATAATCCCAAGCCACAATCCTTATGTCTTCCCTGCGGTTTTGGTAGACATACATCAGTCCCTCGTCCCCGTCTAAGGCGAAGCTTGGCCATATGTTGCTTCCGCTTTCAAGCTTAAAAACATATGAGGATATAAGCTCTCCCGTCTCAAGCGAACGGCATTTACACTCATAGATGGAGCCTTCCTCGTCGTAATAGTTGACCTTGGTGAGCAGACAGTTATGCTCCCAGTCAACCATGGGACCGATTGCTTCATTTATATTATCAATTTTTATTGAAAGCGCTGACTTTGTTACCGTCTCTGAAAGAATATCTTCGATAGCGCAGTCATATACATCGATTGCGTAATGATCACCGTTCGTGCAGAATACCGTGCGTTCGCCGTCCGAATAATCCTCATAGTATGTGAAATCATCATAGCCGGTTACTGTTCCGTCCACAGGGTCAACATGCCATATTTTGGTTTCACCCGTGTAATAGTCATACCGGGTGATAATGACCTTGCCTGTAGACGAGAAGCCGCTTATGTAGCCTTCGTCCAGTTTTTTGTTCTTAACGACTATTCTGGACATTCTGTTCACTATATCAACCTGCTCCAGCTCGCCGCCGTCATGAAGTATATAGATATTCTGTCCGTCAGGGCTGTAAGTAACATCCTCGTAGATATCGCCCTTGTAATACTCAGCCCTTCTTATGAGCTTTGTATCATAGATGTATGCCATTGCATTCACATAATCCGTCAGACCGAACACCTCATCATTGATATAGGAGAGGTAAGGGCTCATGTCGCTTAAGCTTCTGCTGATCATCTCCCCGGTAAGAAGATTGTAGCTTACGAGTCTGTAATTCCAATTCTCATCAGCAATCGTCATGACAGCACAGTCACCGACCCTGTACACGCACATGCTTTCGTTCTTCATATCTTCAATGATGTACTCATACTCACCTGAAACGTCGGTCTTTGTGAACACATCTCTTATAGAGAGCTCTGTAGAATCGCCCTGCGCGGCTATGTCAGTTCCGCTCTCAGTGTTCACATCAGCGCCCGCAGGCGTAGGTACAGCCGTCGGTGCGGCTGTAGGCGCAACAGTAGCAGCCAGCTCCGTAGTGGGATTTGGCGTAATTTTAATGTCGCTTCCGATGTTATTATCTTTTGTACAGCCGGCAAGAAAAACTATCATAAATACCGGCAAAACTATCTTTTTGAGGATATTTTTAACTGTCATTTTACTGTCCTTCCAAATATATTCTGTAATAGGTGCATTATACACTTTTTGTTCTGAAATTACCATTTTTCTTTACAACGAAACCTCGAGAAAATATAATAATACCATAGATTTTTGAAGTGACTGAAAGTCTGCCAGCCCCGTACGTAACAAGGTAAACAGCAGATTCTCACACTCGGAACGGAGAACGATTATATGGGTAAATATTTCGGAACGGACGGCTTCCGCGGAGAAGCTAACGTTAAGCTCACAGTTGAGCATGCATACAAGGTCGGCCGCTATATCGGATGGTATTTCGGCGTACACAATGACAAGAAGGCCAAGGTCGTAATCGGCAAGGACACAAGACGTTCAAGCTACATGTTTGAGTACTCTTTAGTTGCAGGCCTCACAGCCAGCGGCGCTGATGTTTATCTACTTCATGTAACCACCACTCCCAGCGTTTCCTATCTCGTAAGAAGCGATGATTTTGACTGCGGTATCATGATCAGCGCAAGCCACAATCCCTTCTACGACAACGGAATCAAGCTTATAAACGAGCACGGCTACAAGATGGACGCTCAGGTCGAGGAGCTCGTTGAGAATTACATCGACGGTTTAGGACCCGATATTCCTTACGCTACAGGCGTGAACATCGGTCGCACGGTTGACTACGCAATGGGCAGAAACAGATACATCGGCTATCTTATTTCCCTCGCTACGCGCAGCTTCAAGGACATGAGAGTCGGCCTCGACTTAGCTAACGGCTCAGCTACAACAGTTGCCAAGGGCGTGTTCGATTCACTCGGAGCAATGACCTACATCATCAACTCAACCCCCGACGGAACCAACATCAACACAGGCTGCGGCTCAACCCATATCGAGGGTCTGCAGAAGTTCGTTGTTGACAACGGCCTCGATGTCGGCTTCGCATACGACGGCGATGCGGACAGATGCCTCGCAGTTGACGAGAAGGGCAACGTTATCGACGGCGACCAGATTATGTACGTGTGCGGCGCTTACATGAAGGAGCGCGGCGAGCTCAATAACAACACCGTTGTAACAACCGTTATGTCCAACTTCGGTCTGTATAAGGCGCTCGACAAGCTCGGAATATCCTACGAGAAGACCAAGGTCGGCGACAAGTACGTAAGTGAGAACATGACCGCCAACAACCATTCAATCGGCGGTGAGAACTCCGGACATATTATTTTCAGGAAGCACGCCGTTACAGGTGACGGCATTCTTACCTCACTTAAGATTATGGAGGTTATGCTTGAGAAGAAGATGCGTCTGTCAGACCTTGCAAGCCCCATGAGGGTTTATCCTCAGGTTCTTAAGAATGTCCGCGTTACTGACAAGGCTGAAGCGCGCGGTGACAACGACGTTGTTCGCGCAATCTCAGAGGTTGAGTCAAGACTTGGCACCACAGGACGTATCCTTGTGCGCGAGTCAGGAACCGAGCCCGTCATCCGCGTTATGGTTGAAGCAGGCGACCTTGAAACCTGCGAGAGAGAAGTGGATTCAGTAATTGATGTGATGAAAGCAAGAGGATTTGTGATTCAGTAATAATGAGCGGGACAATGGGGACGGTTCTCGCTGCCCCAATACTGGGGCAGCAAGAACCGTCCCCATTGTCCCTTATCCTATATGCAGTGAATTCTTCACTCTCTCGGCCTCTTCATCGCCAAGCAGCATCGAGACGATAGCCACACCGAAGGGAAGGGCACAGCCCATGGACTTGCCGGTTACGATATTGCCGTCGATAACTGCTGCCGCTCCGGTAGCCTCGCCACCACCCAGACCGCTCTCGCATCCGGGGAAGCAGGTACATTTCTTGTCTGCAAGAAGACCTGCGGCGCCAAGGACCGTGGGTGCTGCGCAGATGGCTGCAACAACCTTGCGTCTCGTGTCATAGTCGCGGATCATGTCAGCAACCGCCTTGCTTGCTAAAAGGTTCTTAGTTCCGGGCTGTCCGCCGGGAAGTATTACTGCGTCCGCATCGCCGAACTTGGGTGCGTTATACACATCCGCATTCTCGAAGCACTCATCAACAATAACAGTGATTCCGTGTGAGCCCTCAACAGCCTTGCCGCCGTAAGGAGAAACTAAAACCACATCAATATCTGCGCGCTTTAAAACATCCGCAGTCGCAATTGCCTCAACCTCTTCGAAACCCTTGCACAGAAGTAAATAAGCTTTCATATCGAACCTCCCTTATATCTTTTACAAATATTCTACATTTCCCAATGTATATACACAAGAATTATTTCCTTAAGGCACAAAATGCACACACCTTTTATACATATAGGAAACTGAACTACCTTGACTCAGTTTCCGTTTTCAAGTATAATAATTATCACGAAGAAGGATTATGAAAGGGGTTTCACATGCTTACTTCAATATGCAATGACTGGGAATTCATACGCGTATGCAACGATGAATTCTTAAAGGATATCAACTACACTTCTGACGATATTGAGCACGTCCGCCTTCCGCACACCGTAAGTGAACTGCCCTTACAGTATGCTGACCCGGACTTATATCAGACCGTGAGCGGATACCGAAGGCTTATCAGAGTCAGCTACGATCAGAGCAAATGCTACCGCATACGTTTTGACGGCGCTGCGCACATCGCCGAGGTCTTTGTGAACGGTGTTCAATTATGTAAACATGCCTGCGGCTATACCTCTTTCACCGTTGATATCAGCGGCTATCTGACCTCAGGTGAGTGCTTACTGTCCGTGCGCTTAGATTCGAGCGAGAACCCCGAGATTCCTCCCTTCGGTTTTGTAATAGACTACCTGACCTTTGGCGGAATATACAGACCTGTATGGCTCGAGGAGCTTCCAAAGCTTCACATCGAGGACATTTTTGTCTGCACGAACACTTTGGACAGCGCCGATGTCACTGTCGAAATTGCCGTTCCTAAGGGCTATAACGCTTCAGAGCTTGACGGCTCGACACTTTCTTATTCCGCTGACAACGGACTTATTATCAATTCCAGCGCAGTAGGCTTACACACAGATAACGACATGCCCTCAGGTCTTGAGACAATCAAATTCAACCGCGAGAACAGGTTCTACACCTACTACCTGATAAAGGACATCGTAAGCCTTGACAAGGTCCACACCTGGTCAACAGACGACCCGTTCTTATACACTATGGACATTGCCTTTAAGGACAGACACGGCAGTCTGATTGATTCCGCAAGCGTGCGCTTTGGTGTGCGAACCGCCACCTTCAAGGCTGACGGCTTCTATCTGAACGGTCAGAAGACCTTCCTTCGCGGTCTCAACCGCCACCAGTGCTACCCCTACGTGGGCTATGCCGCAACAAAATCCCTCCAGAGGCTGGACGCAGAAATCCTTAAGAACGAGCTTCGGGTGAACGCAGTCCGCACCTCGCATTATCCGCAGTCACAGGACTTCATAGACGCCTGCGATGAGCTCGGACTCCTGGTATTCACAGAAATCCCCGGCTGGCAGCACATCGGCGACGACCCTTCGTGGCGCAGACAAGCCATTCAGAACACGGAGGAGATGATAAAGCAGTACCGCAACCACCCCTCAATCATTCTCTGGGGAGTTCGAATAAACGAGAGTGTCGACTGTGACGAGCTCTACATTGAAACAAACAGAATTGCCCATGCCCTTGACCCCTCAAGAGCTACTTCGGGCGTTAGATATCTGGAGAAATCACATTTACTCGAGGATGTATACGCCTTCAACGATTTCTCCTACGCAGGCGAGGGTCTCGCTGCCAAGAAGCGCAGCAGAGTAAGCAAGAACCCCGACAAGGCCATCCTCATCTCGGAGTGCAACGGCCACATGTTCCCGACCAAGCCCTGGGATAATTGGCTTCGCCGCGAGGAGCACGCGCTCCGACACGCGCAGGTCATGAACGACGCCATGGCAGACGGCGAGCACGCAGGATGCTTTGAGTGGTGCATGTTCGACTACCCGACCCACAAGGACTTCGGCTCAGGCGACAGAGTGTGCTACCACGGCGTCATGGATTACTTCAGAAATCCCAAGCTCGCTGCTTCCGTGTATTCCTCACAGGGTGACATCGACGAGGCTCATCCTCCCGTTCTTGATATATCCTCAACAATGGATATCGGCGACTACAACGCAGGCCGCCTCGAGAAGGCTTATGTGTTCACTAACGCGGACAAGGTCCGCCTCTATAAAAACGGCGCTTTTGTGACGGAGCTTAAACCGTCCGCTTTTGCAGCCCTTCCGCACGGTCCTCTGAAGGTCGATGACACTATCGGCGAGCTGCTCACCTCCGAGGAAGGCTTCACGGGCCGCAAGGCAAAGCTGCTCCACAAGGCTCTTAACGCTGCCGCACAGTACGGCATCGCAGGGCTGCCACTGCCTGATCTGCTCCGCATGGGCTGGTGCATGCTCCGATACCGTCTCACCTACGATGACGGCGTCAGACTCTTTGGTAAATACGTCGGCAACTGGGGCGGCGAGGCTGTCATCTGGCGATACGAGGCTATTAAGGACGGCCGGGTTATCGCAGTCAGGGAAGTGTCACCGGGTACCAGGCTGCATCTTGAGGTCTCAGATAAACAGCTTACAATGACCGAGAAAGACACCTACGATATGGCTCTTGTAAGAATACGATTTATGGACGAGCGTGGCACTCCCGCAGTGTATGTCACGACACCTGTGCACTTCTCCCTTACTGATGAGAACGGCAACGAGCTTGCTAAAGAGAGTGCCCCCATTGCGATTGTCGGACCTGCGGTCACAGCAAGTCAGGGCGGCGCGGCAGGCGTAATTCTTAAGACCTGCGGCAGGGCAGGTACTGCTGTTCTTAAGATTTGGACCGATTGCACGGAACCTGTCACAATACCTGTAAGTATATATTCGAACAACAACTGAGGAGGTTTCACATGAAGATTAGCTGGCAGATAAACGGCAGCTCCTATGAGGGCGAGCTTAGACCCGGTGCGAACCATTTTGTGGCACCGGTGAAGAAAGGTACTGTTTTAGATATTGTCACAGCTGTATTTACTATGCCTAAGGCACCTAAGATGTTCTTTAACGGCTATCAGACCTGGACCTACTGTCCTGAGTACACAGAGAAAGACCACATCCGCGGTCTCAACGGACTGCCTAAGTTCATTGTCGATAAGTTCTCGCTCGACCGCTACTCAGACTACCAGTTCATGAAATACCCTAACAAAAGAGGCATGCTGCAGGGCATATCGTATTGCTATTTCCGCGAAGGGGAGAAGTTCAGGCTGTTAGGCTCACTCGATGAGGTGCCCGGCTACACCTGCTTCGTATATAACTGCAAGAGTGAGACTATGGAGCTTACACGAGACTGCCGCGGCCTGGTTATCGACAGTGATACCGAGTACCACGCTTTTGACCTGTTCTACGCTGAGGGCAGTGAGGCAGAAGTATTTGATGCCTGGTTCGACGCTCTTAATATCCACAATAAGCCTCCGAAGATCAAGGGATACTCAAGCTGGTACAATCACTATCAGAACATCAGCGAGGCGAAGATTTTAGACGACCTTACAGGCGCTTCCAAGGTTTTTGACGAGGGCGATCTGTTCCAGGTGGATGACGGCTGGGAGCCCTTTGTCGGCGACTGGCTTACAGAGGACAGAAAGAAATTCTACAGCGGAATGGGCGTTTTAGCTCAGAAGATTCACGACGCAGGCTTTAAGGCCGGCCTGTGGCTCGCGCCCTTCGTCTGCGAGGAGCACTCCGAGCTGTTCAGAAGGCATAAGGACTGGCTGTTAAATTACGGTGGCAAGCCCTGGAAGGCAGGCTGCAACTGGAGTGGCTACTATGCTCTTGACATAGACAACCCCGAGGTTGTGGAATACATCCGCGCCGTGTTTGACAAGGTGTTTAACGAGTGGGGCTTTGATCTTGTGAAGCTCGATTTCTTATATTCAGTCGCTCCTTACGGAACCCTCATTCCCGGTGAGGAATGCTCAGGACCCGACAACATATCAATGTCAGCGCTTCATAAAATAAATGAGACCCGCGCAGCAAGAATGATCCGTGCGATGAAGCTTCTTCGCGAAATCTGCGGTGACAAGCTCATCTTGGGCTGCGGCGTGCCCGTAATGCCCGCCTTCGGATTAGTTGACTATTGCCGCATCAGCGGTGATGTCGGCCTCGACTGGAATGACAAGCCTTACATGCGCATTATCCACAGAGAGCGCGTTTCAACCAAGCATGCAATCGGCAACACCATCGCCCGCCACGGTCTTGACGGCAGAGCTCACGGCAACGACCCCGATGTATTCTTCCTGCGCAACAACAATATCTCTTTGGATATTGTCGAGGAGAATTATCTGGCCGAGCTTGACGCGATATACTCAAGCGTCTGGCTGACCTCTGATAACCTGAACGCCTACACGGACCGCATGATTACAAGGTACCGCGTGCTGGAGCAGAACCGCTTCGCAACACAGGTCCATGTTGACCGCGACACCTATGATCTTGATTATGTGAAGCCTAACGGACTACAGATGCTCAGCAGCCATCCGCGTCCCAAGGATCGAAAGTAAATATAAGGCCCTGCACCGGATTGGTGCAGGGCCCTAATTATATATCCTTTAGTTATTATTCTGTTGCCTGTCAGTTATTCTTATCCCTCAGTCTGTGACCTTTGTAAGCTTCCAGATGTCATCAACGTACTCCTGGATTGTACGGTCTGAGGAGAATTTACCACACTTGGCAACGTTCATAATTGCCGCATGTGTCCACTTCTTACTGTCACGGTACATAGCCTCAACCTTCTTCTGAGCCTCAGCGTATGCCCTGAAGTCCTTCAGGATGAAGTACTGGTCAGCGCGCTCGTAGCCGTTGGTCTCAATGAGAGAATTGTAGATTTCTCTGAACAGCTCGGTGTTCTGAGGTGAGTAGTAACCGTTGATCATCTGAGTCATTACTTCTCTGATGTCAGCATCACTGTTAAATATTTCTCTCGGGTCGTAGCCGCCGTTGTTCTCGTAATCGATGACCTGATCTGCAGAAAGTCCGAAGATAACTGCGTTCTCAGCGCCAACCTCCTCAACAATCTCAACGTTCGCGCCGTCCATGGTGCCGAGGGTGATTGCGCCGTTAAGCATGAACTTCATGTTACCGGTTCCGCTCGCCTCCTTGGATGCGGTAGAAATCTGCTCAGATACGTCAGAAGCTGCGAATATCCACTCTGCGTTCGATACGCGGTAGTTCTCAATGAATACGACCTTGATTTTGTTCTTAATAAGGACATCGTTGTTGACTACATCGGCCACGCTGTTGATCAGCTTGATGATTGCCTTGGCTCTTCTGTAGCCTGCGCTCGCCTTGGCACCGAAGATAAAGGTTCTCGGATAGAACTCCATATCAGGGTTGGCCTTCAGCTCGTTGTACAGATACATGATGTGCATGATATTGAGCAGCTGACGCTTGTACTCATGCAGACGCTTGACCTGAACATCAAAGATTGAATTGGGATCGACTTCGATTCCGTTGTGCTCCTTGATGTATGCTGCAAGACGAAGCTTGTTCTTATACTTGATATCCATGAACTCGCGCTGTGCCTTCTCATCGTCTGCATAGTCAGCGAGCTTATTAATCTTAGAAAGATCGGTAATCCAGCCTTCTCCAACCTTGTCGGTAACCCAGTCTGCGAGGAGCGGATTGCCGTGAAGCAGGAATCTTCGCTGTGTGATGCCGTTGGTCTTGTTGTTGAATTTGCCGGGGAAATAAGTTGCAAATTCCTTCAGAGACTGATTCTTCAGAATCTCAGTATGAAGTCTTGCAACACCGTTAACCGAGTATCCGCCAACGATTGCGAGGTTAGCCATGCGGACCTGTCCGTCGTATACGATTGCCATCTTC
>X415_White_Rhinoceros__coassemble_342_pt1 | contig 11339 bp, 10 predicted proteins | sample X415_White_Rhinoceros__metabat2_high_PE_001 | metagenome-assembled genome bin X415_White_Rhinoceros | reverse complement strand
CCTTTTGACACCATGACCAAGGTGCGCAATGCCGGAGCAATATTCCTCGGCGAGTATTCGAGTGAGCCTCTGGGAGATTATTTCGCAGGTCCCAACCACATTCTTCCTACCAACGGAACAGCGAAGTTCTTCTCGGCTCTTTCGGTAAATGATTTCCTTAAGAAGTCCAGTGTTATCTCATATACGAGAGAATCACTTGAGGCAGTTCATAACGACATTGAGACCTTCGCTAAGGCTGAGGGACTCACAGCACACGCCAATTCAATTGCGGTAAGATTCGAGTAATATTGTTAGCAGAAGGCAGAATCTCTGCCTACCATAAATAGCGCTTGAGCGCAGAACGGAGAGCTATGGCAAGAACAGCGACAGTAGAAAGACAGACGAAAGAAACTAAGATTACAGTTACGGTCAATCTTGACGGAACAGGAGCTTCAAAGGTGAACACAGGCATCGGCTTCTTTGACCACATGCTGATAAGCTTTGCGAAGCACAGCTTTATTGACCTTACGGTTGACGTGGAAGGCGATCTGTATGTCGACGGACATCACAGTGTTGAGGACACGGGTATCGTGCTCGGTGAGGCCATTAAGAAGGCACTTGGCGACAAGCAGGGCATTAAGAGATACGGAAGCTTCATTCTCCCAATGGATGAGACCTTAGTTCTGTGCGCAGTCGATCTGTGCGGCAGGCCGTATTTTGCGTACGACCTTAATTTCACAATGCCCAAAATAGGTGAGCTCGACAGCGAGCTTATCCGTGAGTTCTTCTATGCGGTGAGCTATTCGGCAGCCATGAATCTGCACATAAAGCAGATGGACGGAAGCAACAACCATCACATCGCTGAGGCTGCTTTTAAGGCATTTGCCAAGGCTATGGCAGAGGCAGTGAGCATTGATGCGAGAATTAACGGAACACTGTCCACCAAGGGAACCATCTGAGATGTAAGTGCAGGGCGGTATTAAGGAAGATATTAAGTAAGATATTAAGTAAGAGATTAAGTAAGATATTAGGTAAGAGATTAAGTAAGAAGTTAAGTATCAGGAGATAAAGATTATGCGTTTATATCCCGCTATAGATATCAGAAACGGCAAGTGCGTGCGCTTAAAGCAGGGCGACTTTAATGAGGTGACTGTCTACAATGAAGATCCTGTCGCAGTTGCCAAAATGTGGGCTGAGGCCGGAGCTGAGTACATACATGTGGTTGACCTTGATGGAGCGCTTGCAGGAAGCGCAGTGAATCTTAAGGTCATAGGCGACATCGCGAAACAGACCGGACTTCCCGTGCAGACGGGCGGAGGCATCAGAACCTTAGAGAACATTAAGGACAGGCTGGACGCCGGCGTCGCAAGAGTAATCATCGGCACTAAGGCGGTTACGAATCCCGAGTTCGTCGCAGAGGCAATTGAGAAGTTCGGAGCAGACAAAATTGTAGTCGGACTTGACGGACGCGGCGGTATGGCAGCAACTCACGGCTGGGAGGCTGAGAGCGACAAGTCAATTATCGACTTGGCGCGCGATTTTGCGAAGATGGGGGCTAAGACCATCGTATATACTGATATTTCCCGCGACGGAATGTTAAGCGGCCCTGATATCACCTACACCGAGAAGCTGGTTAACGAAACGGGCATCGACATCATTGCCTCGGGCGGAATCGCAAGACCGGGCGACCTTGAGATAATCGAGGAGATAGGAGCCGAGGGGGCAATCCTTGGCAAATCCTTATACGAGAAGAAGATTGACCTTAAGACGGAGATTGATAAGAGAAGATAGAAACGGAGAAGAAGATGAAATTACTTGCAGCATATATTGACGCGACTCTGATGGCGTCAAAGGATTTGATTAAACGCGGCCGTGACCTGCAGAACATGGGCATTGACGAGCTGGTGGTAACGGATTTCACTGCCGATGAGGCGCAGAGGGAAGCGTTCCTCGACAATGCGCGCGCGCTTTCAAGAGCAATTGATATTCCGTTTGTCATCGGCACAAGCGTGAGCCGTTTTGAGGATACCAAGAAGGCATTTTATACCGGCGCAGTTGGCGTAATCCTTAAGAAGGAAGAGGTTGAGAACACAACGCTTGTCAAAGAGAGCACAGACCGTTTTGGCGAGGACAGAATCTTCGTTATGGAGAGCAATGTGTGCACTAACCTTAAGGGTGAAATTATTCTTATCACAGGACCTCAGATTACAGACCGTGCAGATGTAATTACCTTCGCCATTGCGGACCAGATTCTTGCTAACGAGGACGTTATGGCATATAAGCGCGAGCTTAAGGCGAAGGGCATCGACGTCAATACATTTACCACTGATATAAGCTTTGAGAGCCTGAAAAAGGACGCGATAGGACTGGTTCCCTGTATCGTTCAGGATTACAAGAGCGGCGAGGTGCTCATGATGGCCTACATGGATAAGGAGGCCTTCGACAAGACTGTTCAGACAGGTGTTATGACTTATCACTCAAGAAGCCGCAACGAGCTGTGGATAAAGGGCGCTACCTCGGGACATTATCAGTATCTTAGAGAATTAAGCCTTGACTGCGACAATGACACCCTGCTTGCCAAGGTCGTTCAGGTCGGAGCAGCCTGCCACACCGGCAACAGGACCTGCTTCTTCAATACGCTCATCAAGCATGAGTACGAGGAGAAGGATATATCCAAGGTTCTCTCATCACTGTATGATGTTGTTGTGGACAGAAAGACCAATCCCAAGGAGGGCTCGTACACAAATTATCTATTTAACAAGGGCATCGATAAGATTCTTAAGAAGTGCGGCGAGGAGGCGACCGAGATGGTTATCGCGGCCAAGAATCCTAACGCTGAAGAACTTAAGTACGAAATTGCAGATTTGCTTTACCATATGACCGTACTTATGGTAGAATGTGGTGTCGACTGGTCTGATGTGGCAGCGGAGCTTGCCAACAGATAGTCATTTTTTAAGGAAAGAAAATAAAACCGGGGGGTAAAGATTATGAGAATCACAAATGAACAGAACGACATTGAGTCAGTACTTTTCACCGAGAAGAAGATCTGTGCCAGAGTTGAGGAGCTCGGTGCGCAGCTTACGGAAGAGTACAAGGACAAGGCACCTGTAATGGTCTGCATCCTTAAGGGCGCATCCTTCTTCTACACCGATTTATGCCGTCAGATGAAGTGTCCCATCCACATGGACTTCATCTCAGTTTCAAGCTACGGTGTCGACGCGAAGTCATCAGGTGTTGTACGACTTGTCAAGGACTTAGACAACAATATTACCGGCAAGGACGTTATTATCGTTGAGGATATCATCGATTCCGGCCTCACCCTCAAATACTTAAGAGAGCTGTTCGCTTCCCGTAAGCCCCGCTCCATCAAAACTGTCTGCCTTCTCGACAAGGTTGACTGCCATCCCGCCGATCTTGCGACCGACATCAAGGGCTTCGATATTGCCAACCAGTTCGTAGTAGGCTACGGTCTCGACTACGCCGACAATTACCGCAACCTGCCCTACATCGGCGTCCTCAAACCCGAATGCTATATGTGACAAGGGGTCAGACCCTTTTTCATATTTCTGACAGAGGGACAGACCTCACACAAGATTTCTCACCGGAATAGGTGGGTACGCAGGTGACTTACTTACTTGCTTTTCAACATTTCGAACCTAAGAAACATTAAGCGCTCTGCTATGTCTTCACTTAAGATGCGGCGACATTCGGCATCCTTGCCTCAGGTCGCCTCGCGCGACATCCGTGTCGCGCGGTCTTGTGAAGCCCTATCAGGGCGCTAACTGTTTCTAAGGTTCTCCATAATGAAAATCAAGTAAGCAAGTCACCTGTGTATCCACCTGTTTCGGTGAGAAATCTTGTGTGAGGTCTGTCCCTTTGTCATAAATATGAAAAAGGGTCTGACCCCTTGTCATAACTTGCCCTATTATTTAGTGTGAGGTATGATAAAATTGTTAGAGGGTAGAGAAAGTGAGAGAGGATTTATCAATGGGCAGAGTGCGTATTAAGGTGATGAAGATTGACCCTGAAGACAATGTCAGATTCATTATCAATTATCTGAGCAAAGAGAAGAGTGAGAATACTACCAGACCGTTCTTTGATAAGACGGTAAGGATGTATCCTGAGTTAGCCCGGGTTAATGATATTACGGATGAGAAAGAGCGTGAGCAGGTAATTCGCAAGGCAGTGCTACTAAGGTTAAAAGAGAATGACGCTGAGATTTCGAAGAGGATGCGGCATTTTGAGGAGGTATTTGATTCGTTCTTTGATGATTTTTTTGAGGCACTGTGCAAACTGTATAATTGTGACTGGAGCGACAGGTATTCAGAGATAAAGTGCTATGTGGGGTATCTTCCCTTTTATCCGAGAAGTACCGAAGACAAGTGCTTCTTTGTCTCATATAACGATGAGGAGAGGGTGTTCTCGGGGGCTGTGCATGAAGTTAACCATATGGTTTTTTATGAGAAATGGAAATCAATGCACGCAGACGTAACCGAACCTTCGTGGCCCGATCCGCTGTGGTATCTCGAGGAGATAATCGTTGATCCGACTCTCAATGATGAAAGAGTCAGACCGTATACACTGTACGAGAACAAGGCTTATCCGCAGTTTTATATTGCAGACCCTGATAGCGGCAGGAGTATCATGGAATTGGTCAAAGAGTGCTATGAGGCGCATAAGGATTCAATTGAGGAGTTTCTTAGCGAGGCATATCGAATAGTAGCTAAAGAAATAGAGTAAATAACAAGGGGGAATGGCTTATGGGAAGAACAGAATGGTACAAAAATGCGGTGGTTTATCAGATATATCCGTTCAGCTTTATGGACGGGAACAACGACGGCTGGGGAGACATTGAGGGTATTATTTCCAAGCTTGATTATCTTAAGGAGCTGGGAATTACGGCAATCTGGTTCTCGCCGCTTTATAAGTCGCCGGACTACGACTACGGATATGACATCTCGGATTACCGTGACATTGACGAGAAGTTCGGAACAATCGAGGATTTCAAGCGCATGCTTAATGAATGCCATCAAAGGGATATCAGGGTCATCATGGATATGGCCATCAATCATTCCTCGATTGAGCATGAGTGGTTCAAAGAGGCGATGAAGGACAAGAACAGTCCGTATCGCGATTACTATATTATCCGCGAGGGCAGGAAGCGCGGCTCGAAGCTTTATCCGCCGACCAACTGGGATTCTACCTTCACGGGTTCTGCGTGGGAGCAGATAAAGGGAACGGATGAGTACTATCTGCATCTGTTCTGCGTGGAGCAGGCGGACCTTAACTGGGAGAACGAGAAGGTAAGGCAGGAGGCGGCCGATATTTTCAACTACTGGCTTGAGATGGGCGTTGACGGCTTCAGACTGGATGTCTTCAATATGTTCTCAAAGGCGTACCCGCTGCGCGATGCCAAAAAGCGCATTAACGGAACCGGCTCGGAATATTATATCGACGGACCGAGAATGCATGAGTTCTTAAAGGAACTGAACGAGCGCGCTTTCTCAAAATATGACTGCTATACTGTCGGCGAATCCTACAATCCTCATGAGGAGGATGCGAGGAAATACGTCGCAAGAGACAGCCATGAGCTCGATACTATATTTAACTTCGCACACCTGGCAAGCGATAACATCGGCAATGCCAAGTATTTCAAAAAACGCTTTGATTTGAGAACCTTTAAGAAGGGACTGTTCGGACCGCAGGCGGACAATTTTAAGACCGGATGGAATACGCTTGTTCTTGAGAATCATGACAATGCGAGAAGCGTATCGAGATTTGGAATTGACACGGACAGATATCACTATGAGGCATCCACATTCCTGCCCACAATAACCTTCCTGGGCTTTGGAACTCCGTTCATATATATGGGCGAGGAGTTTGGAATGACCAATTCAACGTTCAACACGATTGATGACTGCATGGATCCCGTGAGCCATTTTATTTACAATATGCTGACGAAGTTCGGTGCGCCGAAGAAATTCGCGCTGAACTGCGTGCGCTACGGCGCCCGAGATCACGCAAGAGTTCCGATGCAGTGGGACGACAGTGTTAACGCAGGCTTCAACAAGGGTGCCAAGCCCTGGCAGGGCATGAACCCCGATTACGTTAAGATTAATGCCAAAAGTGATATGGCCGGCGACAGGTCAGTATTTAAGTACTATCAGAAGGTACTGGACCTTAAGAAGACCAATCAGGCCGCCATATACGGCGAACCTGTTCTGTATGATGCTGATGACCGTCAGATTGTCTGCTTCACAAGAACTCTTGAGAGCGGCGAGGGACTTTTGGTGTTTGGCAATTTCTCGAATAAGGATGCGAAGTACAGATTAAGCCCCAAGCTTAAGAAGCTTGCGCACAAGGAGATACTTACCAACTACGGTTCACATGTTATAAGCGGCGATGAATATACACTGAGACCCTACGAGGTCATTGTATACAGTTTTTGATTTGCCAACAGGGCATTTCACAAGTAAGGGAAGGGCGAAGCTATGAGAAGAAATCCGGCCGAGGGTCCGGCGCTTAAATGCGAGATACGACGCGTGGGAGATAAAGAGACACAGTATTATTCTCCTGATAAGGCAGGTATTATATGGACTGCCTTAGAGAAGGATGGAAATGAATACGGGACCAGGTATACTGTTACTGTCAGAAATAGCGGTGACGAGACCTTTAATGGTGTCCTTCACTTTAAGCTGGTTATGGAAGCAGAACGGTCGGAGGAGCCCAAGTTCTTCATGCCCGGGTATATGTACAACCGTAATACTGCCGACATGCCTTCTTCAGGGCGCAAGGCGTTCCCGAGAATTAAAAGGAATCCTGAGCATATGCCGGAGTCTGAGTATTTCATGACGAGGGCGGACAGACTGGCTCTTCCGGTAAGCCTTATATACAGCAGGGGACATGTGACAGGTCTTAGCGGTGCACCTTGTATTAAGAGTACGGATTCAGACAGTTTAAAAAAGCACTGCGGCTTCACCTGCAGCATTAATGATGAAGGCGCCGTAAGTGTCGGATATACTCTTGGCTATGAGAATGCGCCGTGGCTATTTGTCCAGACTGCAACGGTTAAGGACAGAGCACCGCTTACAGCGCAGAATGCCTTCAGCATCGGAGCAGGCGGGGAGTATTCCTTTGAACTGACGGTATATGATTATGAGGGGCAGGATGAGAGGGCGATATATTGCGCTATTACGGATGTTTATAAGGATGTCCACGAGGCTCCGAGAAGCATAGACGGAATGGATAAAGTGAAGGCACTCACTCTTTTAAGTTCGGCAATACGCGACTATGCATGGCTTCCCGGGGAGCGCAGATATACAGGGTTTGTTTATGACAGACCCGAGGGTCTTGCATATAACAGAATACCTTCGCTTACCTGGACAAACGGGCTTGCAGTTGCAGTTCCGATGCTCATGGCAGCGGACAGACTTAAGGATGATTTGGCTCGAACACAGGCAATTACATTCATTGATGATGTGGTTGAAGGATACTATAATTCTGCCTCGGGCTTTTTATATGAGAGCACGGACGAGAACGGCAAACCTACCGTGAGGGGCTGGTGGTATAATGGAATGCACAGCGGCGGACACAGCGGATATCTTAACGGTCAGGCTGTATATTATCTACTAAAGGCATATGTGACGGAGCTTAAGGAGAAGAATGTCATGCATTCTGACTGGCTTGGCATGGCTGAGAAAGTGGTCGCCCGCATGAATGAGGTCCTTAATACTGACTACGAATATCCCTTCGCCATGTCAGAGGAGAGCGGAGCGGGTATAGAATATGATTCCATGGGCAGCGCCTGGTGCCTTGCAGCGACAGCCATGTATGAGCTCGCAAGCGGTGACAGGGGCTATATGGAGCTCCTGCGCATGAGCGAGGAGCATTATTACAGCGCATACGTCAAAAAAGTCGAGTGCTACGGCGGACCGCTTGACACAGACAAGGCGGTGGATAGCGAGGGCATCCTGAGTATTATCCGCGCTGACCGGATACTGCATGAGATTACGGGAGACAGACGCTATCTCGATCATCTGAGGGACGCGCTATATTATGAGTTCACCTTCAAGCTCGGTTACAATACGCCAGTCAGTGTAAGACCGCTAAGTGACATAGGATGGTCAAGCTGTGGCGGAAGCATCACATCGACAGCTAATCCGCATATTCATCCGATGTCGAGTACGGTTACGGATGAGATGCGCTATTATCTGAAGCATTGTGCGGACGAATACGTTGGGAGCAGACTGAAGGACACGGAAGCGTGGGGCATGCAGACCTTCAACACTTATGACGGAGAATACGGCTACGGAAGAATTGGATGGATGTCGGAGCGTTTCTGCTTCTGTGAGGGACTGCTGACTGAGAAATATCCTGACGGAGAGCCTGCCAGCACCTGGTTCGCACTGATGCCGTGGGCAGCAGCCAGCATTATAGAGGGACTCATATAGAGTAATATCAGACATATCATAAAAAACTGGGGAGGAACAGAAATTGCGAGAAGAAATAATCAAAAGGGTTCAGGAATTTGTAAGAGCAGAGTTAATTAAGTCGTCTGCATTTGAAGATGTTACAGAAAGAGAGGCACAGTACCGCATAGAGCATTCCTTCAGAGTGGCAAACATAGCTCTTGAGATAGCCAAAGCAGAGGGACTCGACTGTGAGCGGATGTATGTGACGGCACTGTTACATGATATCGGATACGCCACCGAGATGAAGAGCCGTGAGGATTATCGCAATCATGGACGAATCGGTGCGGGGATTGCCCGCCCGTTCCTTAAGGAGCTTGGCTACAGCGCGGAAGAAATCGGGGAAATGTGCTACAGCATTGCAATGCATGTTGATGACCAGGCAGACTGCGAGGGTGAGCGCACTCCTTTCACGCTGACGACACAGGACGCTGATAACATCGATCGCTTCGATGCATTCCGCCTCTATGAAGGTCTTGCGGGAGATGATTATCACAATATTCCTATTGCAGATCAGAAGGTTTATGTGGAGAAGCATCTTGAGGGACTTAAGAGGCTTCGCGAAGAACCCTTCGGAACAGCAACAGCTACAAAAATGTGGCAGGACAAGGTTGATTTCCAGCTTGAATTCTATAAGAGACTTCAGCATCAGATAGAAATAAGTGAGTGACAGAGATAAAAGCGTTCGGATATTGCTCGCAAAATAGTATATCTTATTGCGCGGCGACGTATCTTTTTTATAACCAAATACTGTTATATAATGGTATCACAAAACAAAGCGTAGCTCACACATAAGAAGGAGAGTGATGAACATGAGCGAAAAAAGCAGATTCGTGATTATGGAAAGGGAAGGTAGTGAATTAACCCAAAAGCTGAAGGTCATTGTTGACCGCGAGACAGGTGTTAACTATCTGTTTACAGCCAGTGGTTATGCAGGAGGACTTACTCCATTACTTAACCGCGATGGTAAGCCAATTGTTACAGATGACTTTGAGACATACTATTAAAGAGAAATTAAAAATAAAACGGAGGTTGAGTAATGGTTAAGCATGTGATTTTATGGACACTTAAGGAGGAGCTTAGTGCAGACGAGAAGGCGAGCGTCAAGGCCGGTATCAAGGCAGGACTTGAGGGGCTTGCAGGCAAAATCCCGGGAATGACGGATATCAGAGTCAACATTAATCCGCTTCCTTCATCTAACTGCGATCTGATGTTAGATTCGTCCTTTGTTGATTATGAGAGCCTTAAGGGCTACTCAGTTAACCCTCTTCATGTAGAGGTTGCCAACACAAAAGTGAGACCTTATACGGCATCCAGAACATGCCTTGACTACGAGGTATAAAAACTCAATAGCAGATATATTAAAAGTGGAAATAGTCAATATTTCCACTTTTTTGCATTTTATGAAGGAAAAAGTTTAACTTTTAGCAAATTTGTGTAATTCAGTGGAAAATATGTGATTGTATACAAGGTTTTTCTACACTAATATGCGTATTTGTAATATAATGGTTAGTGAGATAGATAAAGTCTCACGAACACTGTTTTACAACTAATATCATTGGAGGAGGAACTTTTATGAAAAAATTGTTAGCAGTATTTTTGGCACTCGTTATGGTTATCTCTCTTGTAGCCTGCTCAAACAAGGCAGAGAAGGAAGAAACCCCGACATCATCTTCATCATCTTCAACATCATCTTCAACACAGAGCTCTTCAAAAGAGCAGTCATCGTCAGGCAAGACTGAAATCAAGGTTATTGCAGCAGAGTACGGACTTCAGACGGCAGACTGGTGGAAGGGTTTTGTGAGTGATTTCAACGCAACATATTCTGACATTAATCTTGTAGTCGATGTAGTATCCTGGAATGATATTTACACCGTAGTTAACACACGTATCGCAAACCACGATGCTCCCGATATTCTTAATATCGATGTATTCGCTGATTATCAGGCAGACGGTCTTCTTCTTCCTGCTAAGGATTATGTTTCAGAGACCACATATGCTAAGTTCTATCAGAGCTTCCTTGATCAGTCCGTAGTTGACGGAACTGTATGGGCTGTTCCGGATCTTGCATCAGCACGTGCTCTTTATTACAACCAGGACATCTTAAACGAAGTAGGTATTAAGGTTCCCACAACATGGACAGAGCTTACCGCAGCTTGTGAGGCTATCAAGGCACATTACAACGGCGAGGTTTATCCTTGGGGTATTGATATGACAACAGATGAAGGCCAGGCAGCTTTTGCTTACTACATCTGGAACAACGGCGGCGGATTTGTTGACGACGCAGGCAACTGGACACTCAACAGCAGCGCTAACGTAGAAGCTATTGAGTACGCAATCGGTCTCTACAAGGCAGGCCTTACCAATACAGATCCTGCTAACGAGACACGTTATAACCTTCAGGATATGTTCGGAGCAGGCAAGGTCGCTATGATGATCGGACCTAACTCAATCCCTACATACTGTGCAGACGGCGGTTACAAGGTTAACTACGCTGTAGCATCTATCCCTTCAAACAACGGCGTTTCCGTATCAGCAGGCGTTATGGACCGTTTTATGACATTTGATAACGGCTATACAGCCGACGAGCTTAAGGCAATCACCACTTTCTATGATTTCTTCTATGACGATGAGAGATATTCGGCATGGGTTCTCATGGAGGGCTTCCTTCCCGCAACAAGCGCAGGCGGCGAGGCAGTTGCAGCTTCTGATCCCGCAATGGCAGCATGGGTTGACATCGTAGGTTCAGCTAAGTTCTATCCCACAGCTAAGGCTGAGTGGGCTGAGGTTAAGCTGGGGGTTATCGATTTTGAGCAGAAGTCGCTTCTTGGATTCAAGGTTATGGTGCTCCTTGTTGCGCTGCAGGCTGATATGGCAGAGTGGGTATTGCCG
>X415_White_Rhinoceros__coassemble_341_pt1 | contig 11354 bp, 6 predicted proteins | sample X415_White_Rhinoceros__metabat2_high_PE_001 | metagenome-assembled genome bin X415_White_Rhinoceros | reverse complement strand
CAACTAAAGCTTCGCGCTTACTGGCTTCAGCTGTTTTGTTGGCTTCATCGATTATCTCTTTAGCTCTGTTCTCTGCAGAACCGATAGTCGCCTCATCCTGCTTAACCTTGTTGGCTACAGCAATTTTAGCGGAAATAATCCATGCAGCAACTCCACCTACAACTAATCCAATAAGTGCACCTATGATTATATCAGCCATAGGAGCACCTCCTAAATATTAAATTGTCATTGTGCGTGTTTTACCACTACAACATTTTTATTGTAAATAATTAAGTAGAGTATGTCAAGCAAAGGAAACAAAAAAACTGCCATACTTTAAAGCATGGCAGTAAATGTAATTTTTGTTATTTGCCAACTACGTCCTTGGCTGTCGAAGACACAATCTGGAAGATTCTTCCTGACATAATCTCACTCAGCATATTGTGCTCATAGAGGAACGTTAAGAACTTGTTAGCATGGATGCACTCGATGATATACTGTCCGAGATTGCTCGTCGAGATAAGAGGAATAAATCCGCATATAATCCACACAATCGCTATACCCTCTATTGCGCCGATTGCAATTCCGCCGAGCTTGTTAGCCGCATGCACGACAGGCATCTTGCTCGCAAGGTCGAGCAGCTTAAAGGCCATATAAGCAAGTAATGCCACAAGACCAAAGGTGATTACAAAGGCAAGTGAGGTCAGAATTACATCCGTAAGCTTGCTGTATACTGATTCTGCGAAGCTCTGCTGAAGATTCTCAGCATCGCCGTAATACTTCTGTGCTCTGTTAACGATAAAATTGGTTACATTATCAGGAAGCGCGAAGCCTTTTATAAAATTGTCAATGTCCTCACCTGACTTGGCAGGGACATGAACAGTCGTCTCAACCGTTGAATAGAAAAGATTGTAAATAGTCTCATTGCTCTTGGCGAACTTCGCAACATACGGACTGATTACAATGGTAAGACCGATAATTACAAAGAATGATACCAGATGCCAAATTGCCTCAACAAGTCCCCTCTTATAGCCAAGTCCCGCAAGACCCGCGATGATTAAAAGCGCAATTATGATAACTATGTTCCATTCCATATCAATACCCTCCTTATATTGCTTAATCAGTTATATTATACCACATAAAGTGTCACAAAAGCGTCACAAAAAATCCCTGCCTTTTGGCAGGGATTCTAAACAATTAGTAATCATTCGTTGTCTGCGGGAGTCTCACCTAAAGGAACATCAATCGTTTCTTCTGATGTAATTTCAGGAACATCCTCCGCAGCTTCTTCGGTATCCTCAGATACATCGTCTGCGCCCTCAGCGTTATCCATGTCATCGTCAGAGCCCTCAGAAACAAGCTCCATCTCTACAAGCTTTAACTTGCCGGCACTGATATAGTAGCCTTCCTCAGTGATGTACCAGCCGTTGCCCTCTGAATCGGTGTAAACAAAATCAACATCGACATCCGAATACTTGGCAAGCTCAGCCATAACCTCTGAATTCTCATCCGGCTCGGCATAAGCGCAGGTATTCTTCTTGGCAACCGTCATCTTAGCGGCGTAGGTCTCCTTCTCGCTCCAGGGATTAGGGAACTTGGAATCATCGACAACCAGCTCACCCTTAATATACCACATGGCGATTACGTTATTGAAATAACCGCCTACCGACTTGAACTTGGTGAGCATCCAGGTGTCCTCAAGTCTTGTTCTTACGCCGTGGTTGGCGGGATCGTAAGCATAGAACTGAATGGTTCCGTCACTCTTACGAGTATAATCGGAAATCAGTATAGCGTGGCGTCTGCCGCTCGCGTAACTTGCATACAGACATACGCCCTCAGGATGCTTGTCAAGAAGGTCTGCGAGGTACTCGCGGTTCTTAACATGAGTCTTTGACTCTTCCTTAACGGTATAATAAACGGTCTTCTCGCCGGTCACTTCATCGGTATGAATCCAGCCGTTCTCAGGCGCATAATAGAAATTGCAACTCTGATAACGTCCCTGTGCATCGGGTATGGGATTGCCTCCGCATGAGCTTCTGGTGTCTCCGAAGGTGAATGTTACCTTCTTGCCCTCAGCTGCCTGTCTGCGTCTAAGCAGTGTGCCTGTAGCAGATGAAGTGCACAGTCCTGAGGACTTTGACTTCTCCTGATTGCAGCCTACAACCCATGTAAGTCTCTCCGCGGAAATACCGTACTGAGTATTCTTGTCATACTTGGGCTCAACCTTCTCAGCCTCACCCTGATACTTACAATACTCAAGACTAACCCATCCGTGAATACTGCCATACGTAACCTTGCCCCAACTTCCGCTAACAAGTGTAACGGTAATCAAAGTACCTTTAGACAGTGCACCGACCTTCATGAAATCTGAACCCGGCTGGGTGCGGACATTAAGGTCGCTCTCTTTGGTCGCAACCTTGTAAATACCTGTCTTGTATGAAGCTGCATGTGCTGAAGTTACTGATGGTACACATAAAATAACCGCAAGCATAATTGCGATTGAAATCTTAAATATTAACCTGCCCCTCAAAATATCGGACCCCTCTTCCTCAATTTTCGTAACAGAATTGTAACATTTTCTCCACGATAATGCAAGAAAAATGCACAAAAAAAACGGCAACTAAATAATTAGTTACCGTTAAGCTGACGAATAAGGGAATCGAACCCTTGTTTCCGCCGTGAGAGGGCGGCGTCTTAGCCGCTTGACCAATTCGCCATCAGCACTTGCTACAGTTCCCTGCAACGATGTTTATAATACACTATACCAAAAGAAAAAGCAAGCCCTTTTTTAAAAAATTTTTTATATTTTTTATTCAAATCAAACACTTCGTATTTTTAATACTTTTTAAGCCTGTCTTTTTCGCTCAAACCCGCTGTTTTAGTGGTTATACGCCTTCGAGATGATCACCTTGGCTATAGTCACGGAAGCGTGTCCTTCCTCCTTAATGCCGAGTTCTTCGTAGAATTTCTTCTGAAGCGGCACGTAGGTTTCAGCCTTATACTCTTCTATCGCACGGCAAAGCTCCAAAGAATCAGAAGCCTTCGGGAAGGGCAGACTCTCGTATTCAAAATACATGCCTCGCTCATCGGTATACTCATCAGCATCAGGCGCATATAAGAATACCGGTTTCTCTGTCAGCGCGAACTCAAACATGGTGTTGGAGTAATCAGTAATAAGTACATCCGCAACTTCAAGGATTTCATACAGGTCGCCGAAGGAATTGCCGTCAACAAGCTTGCCCGAATGAAGTCCGTGAATATGCTTAGCCTCTATGGGATGATTTCTGATAATGAGCACAAACTCCTTACCGTATTTCTCCTCAAGGCTCTCAATAATTCCCTTGTAATCAGGCTCCTCATAGCCCTTAGTCTTCTTATCCCTGAAGGTCGGGGCATAAACTGCCACACCGATATCATCATTAATAGAAATACCGGCGTATTCCTTAAGCTTCTTCTTAAGATTGTACACTCTTCTCGTATTAGGCTTAAAAAGCGGGTCAAGTCTTGCGGAGCCGGCTCTTAAGCATCTGCCGCTGTAGCGGAAGGCTCTTGCATAGATTGACTCCATAAAGCTTCCGTTTGAGATATACAGATCTGTCATCGCTGAGTCTCTGTACGCATTCTCAAGGTACTCCTTCGTAAGGCCCTCGTAATCGCCCTCAATCTTTTTAAGAGGAATACTGCCGTGCCAGGTCTGGACATAGAACTGTCCCTCGCGCTTTGAAATATACGGCTCCTTGCGGTTGCAGTCCACCCACACATGTGCGGTCGAGAGATAGTACGCCGCAGCAATTGAATTGTTCGGTACAAAATGTATTCCGTTCGCCGTGTGATTGCGCACTCCGCCTGCAACAAACACTATCTCCAGGGACTTGTCGCACATTCTGAGTGCCCTGGCAATCCATTTAGGGTTGTCACCGTAGCCCCAGACATTGCACAGAACGATTCTCTTCTTCTCTATCGGTAAATGTGAAAAGAACGCAAACAGCCCCCTGATAAACATCGCACGGAGCTTTCTGTACAGTTCCTTGGCCTTATTCGGCGCCAGCTTTTTAAGTAGTTCTCTCAAATCTGCTCCCCTTCTGCTTTAACGCATCCCTTAAGTATCTCATCAAACTCCTTTGCAGTGCTCTCCCAGCTAAGATCAGCCATACAAGAGGCTGCCTTCTCATGCATCGACTCAAGTACGCCGGGATTCTTCATGGCACTGAGGATTTTGTCCGCAAGCTCATTATCGCCAAGATAAGTAAGTATTGCAGAGTCCTCAGGGAAGAAGTACGGATATGTTCCATCCTTAAACTCGATAACCGGAAGTCCTGAAGCATGCATCTCGTAAGGTACCAGGGAAATATTGCTCATCGAGGCAACCATTCCGAAATCAGCCCTTCTGTACAGGCGGCTGAGCTCTTCCTTATTCAGATGTCCAAGGTTTGTGCCACCCTCTGCACTAAAGGTTCCCGCCTCGCCGTAATACAGTACTTCCAGAGTAAGTCCTTTTTCTTCGAACTCTTTAGCAACCCTTTTAAGCATATGCGGAATAAGATTAGGCAGACGCTTGCCGTAGAACTTGAGATATACTGCGACAGTTATCTTCTCTTTATCGGCATATGAATTGTAATCACGCTCTTTATTAGGATACTCCTTCGCCTCGTAAGGGAAGGATACACTGTCAAGCGGTGAAACTACGCTGCATTCGCGCTCAATCATATCTTTATTCCATGAGCCGAGGCTCACCATGTGAAGTCCCTGCTCATAGGTTGATTTTGCCATCAGGAATTCCTCGCCGTAGGCGTAGAAGTAAGGCTCATAGTCCTGCACAAAGTACATGCGGTAAGCGCCTTCAATGGCCTTAACGTAAGGAACGGTATCCCATGAGGAAGCTATTGCTATATCGGGGACAATGTATTTACCATTATTCATGCCCTCAATGTAGGCATCGTACGAAGCGACCTTGCCCTCGTAATCCGCAAGGTTAGACGAAGCACACAGCTTCATCTCCGAGACGCTCTGCTTCTTATACACGAGGTATATCACATGATAGCCAAGCTTTGAAAGCGCCGTTCCAAGTCTCAGAATCGAAGTCTGCCCACCATGGAAGCGCACCATGCGCGTAATCACAAAGGCTATGGTGCTGACCTTTTTAGGAGGCACATTCTCAATCGGACTCGGATCGAATTTATCAATCAGAGCCTCAAGATGCAGCTTCTCCGTATGGTACTGCACATTGTGCATCAGGCTTAAGGTTTTGCGTTTCACTTCTCTGATAATCTGTTCTGTCATACCGCTCCATTCCGTTTTGAAAACAGGTTACAAAATTCCAAAAATATCCTCGAAGGATATCTGGTCCGATTCGGGCAGATTGCTGAGTATTCCGAGCTCCGCCATCATCTTGACCGTTGAGTCACCGACCTTGCACTGGCGTTTGAAATCGTCTCTTGAGACAAACTTCATACGCGACGCAACATCGAATATCTGCTCTGCAGCCTTGTCGCCAAGACCCGAGATTGAGTTCAGCGCAGGCATCAGTTTGCCGTCTATTACCTGGAAATGCCTTGCCTTGGCAGTGTAAATGTCGATAGGCATGAATTCAAAGCCTCTCGCATAGAACTCAAGAACAAGCTTCATATCGTCCAGCTCGCCCTCTTCCTTGGCCGTAAGCTTATCCGTCTTGTTCTTCAGTGCTTTCATGCACTCTAAAAGGTGCGCCTTGCCCATACACATCTTGGCATAGTCAAAGTCTGAGGCTCTGATACTGAAGAAGGCTGCATAATAAGCCAGAGGATAATAAATCTTATAGTAGGCGATTCTGAACGCCATCATCATGTACGCGCAGGCATGTGCCTTCGGGAACATGTATTTAATCTTCTTACATGATTCAATGTACCATGCCGGGACATCATGTGCAATCATCTCCGACTCCATCTCAGGCTTAAGACCCTTGCCCTTACGTACACTCTCCATGGTCTTGAAGGCAAGTCCGGGCTCCAGACCCTTGCTGATAAGGTAAATCATGATATCGTCACGGGTACAGATAGCCGTGGCCAGAGTACAGTCGCCGCGCTGAATATAGTACTGCGCATTGCCCAGCCATACATCGGTACCGTGCGACAGTCCCGCAATCTTGACCATGTCCGAGAAGCACTTGGGCTTGGTATCCTTAAGCATCTGCATAACGAAGTTAGTTCCAAGCTCAGGAAGTCCGAGGCTTCCGAGTTCGATTCCGTCAATATCTTCCGGCTTAATTCCCAAAGCCTCAGTCGAAGCAAAAAGCGAGATAACTCCCGGATCGTCCATAGGGATAGTCTTCGCATCAAGCCCCGTAATATCCTCTAACATTCGAATCATGGTCGGATCATCATGTCCGAGAATATCAAGCTTTAAAAGGTTATGGTCAATCGAATGATATTCAAAATGTGTAGTGATTGTCGAGGTCGTCATATCGTTCGCAGGTCTCTGCACGGGGGTGAAGGAATAAATATTCTCACCTCTCGGAAGAACTACGATTCCTCCGGGGTGCTGACCCGTGGTACGTCTTACGCCAACGCAGCCTGCCGCGATTCTCTCCTTCTCGGCATCGCGCTTATGTATTCCGCGCTCCTCACAGTACTTCGACACAAGACCAAAGGCTGTCTTATCAGCCAGAGTACCGATTGTACCCGCTCTGTAGGTCTGTCCTGCACCGAAGATAACCTCGGTGTAGTCATGTGCCTTTGACTGATATTCACCCGAGAAATTAAGGTCGATATCAGGCTCCTTGTCCCCGTAGAAGCCAAGGAAGGTCTCGAAAGGAATATTGTGTCCTTCCTTAACAAGCTTCTCGCCGCACACAGGACATACGGCATCCGGCATATCGCATCCGGACTTGGCTGCATACTCCTTACAGGTATCTGAATCAAAATCGCTGTAATGGCACTTCTTGCAGTAATAGTGCGGAGGAAGCGGATTAATCTCAGTAATACCTGACATTGTAGCAGCAAACGATGAACCTACGGAACCTCGTGAGCCTACCAGATAACCGTCCTCGTTTGATTTCCAAACAAGCTTCTGCGCGATAATATACATAACCGCGAATCCGTTCCTGATAATTGAATCCAGCTCATGCTCAAGTCTTGCGCTTACAGGCTCGGGAAGGTCAGGTCCATAAATCTCATGAGCCCTTCTCTCGCATATCTCGCGCAGTGTTTTGTCCGAGTCCTCAATGACAGGCGGTGCCTTGTCAGGACGCACGGGCGAGATCTTCTCTATCATGTCAAAAATCTTGTTTGAGTTCTCAACTACAACCTCGTATGCCTTCTCAGAGCCCAGATATGCGCACTCCTCAAGCATCTCCTCAGTAGTGTGATAATAAAGCGGTGCCTGTCTGTCTGCATCCGCGAAGCCCTTCGAGGCCATGATAATACGGCGGTATACTTCGTCCTCCGGATTTAGGAAATGCACATCGCAGGTAGCAACACACAGCTTGCCGTCGCGGTCCGCGAGCTCGCTGATTCTCTTGTTGATTCGCTTAAGATCAGCCTCTGACTCGACCTCGGGGAACTTCTCGTCCTCAATCATGTATGCGTTGTTGCCAATCTGCTGAATCTCGTAGTAATCGTAGAAATTCGCGATGCGGCTTATCTCCTCATCGGGCTTGTTATGCACGATAGCCCTGAAGAGCTCACCTGCCTCGCAGGCTGAACCTATAATCAGTCCCTCCCTGTTCTCCTTAAGAACACTCTTAGGGATACGGGGACGTCTTGCAAAATAATTAATATGTGAAAGTGAAACCAGCTTATAAAGATTGATACGTCCTATATCATTCTGACAGAGCAGAATAATATGATATACGGGCATCTTCTTGATGTCATCTTCAGAGTATTTGCCATCGGGGCCTTTTTTGAAGACATGCCCCTTCTCGTTAACGACCTCATCGGGTTCGTCATCTACAAGATAGCCCTCACAGCCATACACGATTTTGAAATTCTTGGCGCGCTCCTGCTCTGCGGGATCTGAGAAATCCTTGGGATTAAGCGCATGGTTGGCTATAGGGAACGACTGTACTACACCGTGGTCCGTAATTGCGACACCGCGCTGGCCCCATTTGAAAGCAGTCATAACGAGGTCCTTGGCATCGATAACTCCGTCCATATCGCTCATAACGGTATGCGCATGAAGCTCAATACGCTTAACAGGCGCATTGTCCATGCGCTTGACCGTGAAATCGTCTATTCTCTTAATTCCTGATACTGAAGATATAACTATATCCTTGACCCAGGTATCGTAATTGGCAACACCCTTGACCTTGACAAAGCTTCCTTCCTTAAGGTGCGGCGGAATTTCTGTCATATCATCGTCTGAGAGGAATATTTTAACGCCAATTGTATCGGTGAAATCCGTGATTGAGAAAGTGACCATAAGCTTGCCTGACTTGGTCTCTCTGTCCTCGTACTTAAGTATCTTACCGTGAATAATAACCTCACCGATATCTCCCTGGATATCATTTATCTTAATCGGGTCGCCTTCAAAGGCGTGTCCAAAGAATACATCCGGATCATCTGATACGACACGCTTCTTAAAGCTGCTTCTCGCCTTATCGTAAGCCCCGCCCTTCTTAGCGCCGCTGTACTTTGGAGCCTCTGTGCTCTTCTTATTAGTCTCCGCGCTCTTTTTAGGCGCCTCAGCGCTCTTAGCCTCAGCCTTCGGTGCAGAAGCAGCTGTCTCTTCAGTCTCATTAGAAGCCTCAGGAGCAGTCTGCTCCTCATTCTTCTTCATCGAGCGCATGTACTCCTCGCGCTCATCGGCCTCAGGTCGCTCCTTAACTGCATGATAGGTCACATTAACCTTCGCTTCCACGCCAAAAAGCTCCTGTAAGAAGCCTGTAAGCAACGATACAAGAGTCGGTTCCTTAGCCCGCGCTATCTCTGACTCGGGCATATCTATTGAAATAACACTATCTTTGGCTGTAACCTGCGAATTGCGATACAGACTTGCAAGAAGGCTGCTTGTCACTGCAAGCTCATCCTCTATATAAACGTGATACTTATTCCATAATTCATCGAAGCTTAAATCTCTGGCAAATGTATACCGCATCGACAGCTTAACGTTCTTGCCCGCAAGTGAGAACACCTGGCGGAACAACACTCTCTCCATGGAGCCTATGGCTTCCATGCCAATATATCTGTCTGACTCAAGGTTGACCTGCATGTGGTTGTTCTGATTGGACGCAAGGACCTTGGCAACTTCCACATTCTCAAATTTCTTCCTGAGTGAAGAATCAACCTTAACAGTATCAAAAACCTCAAAAAACCGCATTATCTACATCCCCACAATTATACTCTGCCCGCGATTATATCGAGCTCTGTCTTAAGCTCCTTAAGTAACATATCCTCGGGCACCTTTTTAACAATAACACCCTTTTTGAAAATCAGTCCCTCACCGTTACCTCCGGCAATTCCGATATCTGCTTCTCTCGCCTCACCGGGTCCGTTAACTGCACAGCCCATAACTGCGACCTTAATATCGAGGTCATAACCTGCACATAATTTCTCAACCTGCCCTGCAAGACCGATAAGGTCAATTCTTGTTCTTCCGCAGGTAGGACAGGAAACAACATTGATTCCGCCCTTTCTGAGTCCCAGATTGTTGAGAATCAGCTTGGCTGATCTTACCTCCTCAATAGGATCGGCTGTAAGTGAAACACGGATAGTGTCACCTATGCCCTCGTTTAGAATTATTCCGATACCCATCGCTGACTTAATGTTGCCTGCAACTGTCGAACCGGTCTCAGTGATACCGACATGAAGCGGATGATTGGTTTCATTCGCAATAAGCTCATGCGCCCTTACCGACATAAGAACATCTGAGGACTTAATGGAAATAACAATATTGTCAAAATCCATTCTCTCAAGCATTCTCACCTGTCCCAAAGCGCTCTCGATAAGAGCTTCAGCTGTGACACCGCCGTACTTCTCGACAAGGTTCTTCTCAAGTGAACCGGAATTGACACCCACTCTTATTGGGATGTTATACTCCTTGGCTTTCTCAACAACAGCCCTTACTCTGTCCTCAGAACCTATGTTGCCGGGATTGATTCTTATCTTGTCTGCACCGTTCTCGATTGCGGCTATAGCAAGCCTGTAATCGAAGTGAATATCTGCCACTAAAGGAATGTTAATTCCTGATTTAATCTCTTTAAAAGCCCTCGCTGCTTCCATTGTAGGCACTGCGCAGCGGATAATCTGACACCCTTCAGCCTCAAGGCGTTTGATCTGTTCGATAGTCGCCTTAGCGTCCTCTGTTTTGGTGTTTGTCATTGACTGAATTGCTATCGGATTGTTACCTCCGATAGCAACGCTGCCTATATTAACTGTTTTTGAATTACGTCTGTCCATAGACCCGACCTCCGAATTCTAGAAGAATACATTTCGAATATCATTGAAGAAAATCAGTACCATCAGAATCATGAGAAGTACGATTCCGACACCGTGTACCATACCCTCCTTCTCAGGAGGAACAGGCTTGCCTCGAAGCAGCTCGATGATAATGATTACCAGTCTTCCGCCATCTAACGCAGGAATAGGCAGTAGGTTCATTACTCCGAGGTTTGCAGAAAGAAGGATAGCCCAGTTCATCAGGTTAAGAATTACATACAGAATTCCGTCTGATTTGGACTCCTCAACTGTATTCTCAAGCTCTGAAACAATTCTTACGGGACCGCCAAGATCATCTGCCTTAATACCGCCCGTAAACAGCTGTCCAAGGCTCTTGAAGGTGTTAACAATCCAGTATCTGACCTCAACGAAGGAATACTTAAGAACGCCGAGCACACCGGCCTTCTGGCGTCCATAGTAATTATAGCTGAAGCCTGTAAGATAGCTCTCTGCGTATTCAGGAACAAGTGAAAGCGTCGTAACTGTTCCGTTCCTGTCAAGTGAGAACTCTATCTCGCTTCCGTTGAGCGGATTCTCGGCTATATACTCATACAGCGCCTCGCCTGTTGCGATATCTGTTCCGTTAAGACCGACTACTATATCGCCTGCCTTGACTCCTGCCTTCTCGAGCACGCCTCCAGAAACAAGGCTGCTGATCTTAGCAGGATTATTGTCTGCCGTATAATAGAAACCGAGCTTATAAGCGCGGTTAAGTGTAGGCATAAGGCTTGTCTGATACTTCACGCCGTCACGCTTATATTCAATGGGAACGGCGTCACCGTCAAGCTCATTGAAAGAGAAATAAATAGCAAGCTCACGTCCGATAGAGATTCTCTTGCCGTCGAACTTTGTAATCAGATCGCCCGCCTGAAGACCCGCCTCAGTTGCAGCTGAACCCTCGTCAACCGACATAACATAGCAGGGATCGTATCCGGCTATGGAAATAACGATAACCGACAGTACAAA
>X415_White_Rhinoceros__coassemble_339_pt1 | contig 11370 bp, 11 predicted proteins | sample X415_White_Rhinoceros__metabat2_high_PE_001 | metagenome-assembled genome bin X415_White_Rhinoceros | reverse complement strand
CAATAAGGTCCTCTTCTATTTCACAGCTGACGGACGTACTGATTTCAGAGAGCTCGTTAAAGATCTTGCAGCTGTATTCAAAACAAGAATTGAGCTCCGCCAGATTGGTGTGCGCGATGAAGCCAAAGCTCTTGGCGGTATCGGAATCTGTGGCAGACCTTTATGCTGCAACTGCTATCTGCCTGATTTTGCACCTGTTTCAATTAAAATGGCCAAGGAGCAGAATATTTCCTTAAATCCTACAAAGATATCCGGCAACTGCGGCAGACTTATGTGCTGTCTCAATAATGAGGAGCTCGCTTATGAGGAACTCAACGCCAAGCTTCCGGGTGTCGGCGATCATGTTACCACAAACGACGGTCTTGAGGGCGAAGTATCTATGGTCAACGTCCTTAAGCAGATTGTCCGCGTTATTCTTACTCTTGATAACGGCGACAAGGAAGCAAGAGATTACAAACCTGAGCAGTTGACATTCAAGCCCCGCAAGCGCAAGGAGCGTTCTTCATCTGATGAGGATAAGGAACTGCGTGCTCTTGAGCAGCTTGAGGCAAGAGAAGGGAAAAGCAAACTTGATGACTGATATAGAGAACAATCTTCTTCCCGGCGAGAGAATTGATGACCTGGAGCGCAATAATTTTAAAATCATACAGAACCCTTCAAGGTTCTGTTTTGGTATGGACGCAGTTTTGCTTTCAGGCTTCTGTTCCGTTAAGGAAGGTGAGAATGTCATCGACTTAGGCTCCGGCAACGGAATCATTCCTATTCTTCTTGCTGCCAAAACGGAAGGAAGACATTTCACGGGCTTGGAGATTCAGAAGGCCAATGTGGAGATGGCCACAAGAAGTGTTCTTCTAAATCATATTGAAGACAGAGTTTCCATGGTCGAGGGTGATATATGTAATGCTTCGCAAACCTTCGGCAAGGCGACCTTTGATGTTGTTACATCAAATCCTCCTTATATGCTTGCCAATCACGGGCTCGTTAATCCCGACTCCGCCAAGGCTATCGCCAGACATGAGGTTATGTGCACTCTCGACGATGTAGTTCGTGAAAGCGCTCTTTTGCTTAAGCCTCAGGGCCGTTTCTATCTGGTACACAGGCCCTTTAGACTTGCTGAAATTATCACGACTCTCACAAAATATAAGCTTGAACCTAAGAGACTTAAGATGGTTCATCCTTTTATAGATAAGGAACCCAACATGGTTCTTATAGAAGCTGTCCGCGGCGGCAACGCAAGACTTACCGTCGAAGCTCCTCTGATTGTATATAAAGAAGAGGGAGTTTATACTGACGAAATCTACGATATCTACGGTTATTAAATTCATTGAAAGGAGAACTTATGGTCGGCACGCTTTATCTTTGTGCAACCCCTATTGGGAATCTTGAGGACATTACTCTTCGCGTTCTCCGCACTCTGAAGGAAGTTGATCTTATAGCTGCAGAGGACACCCGCAACAGTATCAAGCTCCTCAATCATTTTGAAATAGATACACCCATGACAAGTTATCATGAGTACAACAAATATGATAAAGGACATGTTCTCGTTGAAAAACTGCTTGAAGGACAGAATATTGCTCTGATAACTGATGCCGGTACTCCTGCAATTTCAGATCCGGGAGAAGTTCTCGTGCAGTTGGCTTACGAAGCAGGCATTACTGTTACCTCTCTTCCCGGTGCATGCGCCTGTGTTACAGCTCTTACTCTGTCAGGTCTGTCCACAAGAAGATTCGCTTTCGAAGCATTTCTTCCGGCAGACAAGAAGGGGCGCAAGCAGATACTTGCCTCACTTGTCAATGAGACAAGAACTCTGATTGTATATGAGGCGCCTCATCATCTTTTAAAAACACTCCAGGAGCTTTATGAAACTCTTGGTGACAGACGTATTACCGTATGCAGGGAACTTACGAAGAAGCATGAGACTGCGTTTTGTACTACATTTGTAGAATCGATAGAATACTTTACTTCCAATGAACCTAAAGGTGAATGTGTAATCGTAATTGAAGGCAAATCCTTTGCTTCGCTTGAGGAAGATTCAAGGCAGGACTATCTGAGCATGTCCTTGGAAGACCATATGAATATATACTTAAGTCAGGGCATGGATAAGAAGGATGCCATGAAAGCTGTCGCCAAAGACAGAGGTGTTTCCAAACAGGAGATTTATAAACAGCTGTTATAAAGAAAGCGCTGAACCTAATGTTCAGCGCTTTTATTATGTCTCAGTATAGCTTTTGTAAATAATTCTTTGTCTTAGTAAGGAAGTGTTTTATAAATCTTCTCAAGATCGTAGATAGACAATCCTGATCTTGAGATAGCAATAACACAGATAATTACAAAAATAATTGTTAATGCTAAAGCAACTAATACAAGAATAATCTTGGACAGAGCATGATGCTTGATATTCTCGTTCTCTGATGCTGCTGCAAATACGATACATGCTATGAATCCAATTCCGGGAAGTGCATACAGAATTTCAAGCCAGAAGAAAATACCTGTTGATACAACCTTGTTTGCCTTTGAAGGTGCTGCAGTCTGAGCTGCACTGGGTGCTGCATTGCTTGTATATACCGGAGCTGCAGGAGCTGCGGGTGCTGCAGGTGCTACGTTTGATGTGTACTGAGGTGCTGAAACAGGCTCACTTACAGGTGCTTCATTAGTCTGTATAGCTTCCTGCTCTACTTTAGCACCGCACTCTGTACAGAAGAGACTTCCATCCGGAATCTCTGCGCCACATGCTTTACATTTCATATTTGTTCTCCTCCTATTATTACTACTCATGATTGTGGGTTTTATTACTTTATTTTCCCTCATTATTAATTATAACCTTACCCTATTTTTTCGTAAAGACTTAAGGACGTTCTTGACTCGTTTTTTTAATTATGTTATGATTTTCTTTGCGTGATTTGTCTCTATAGCTCAGTAGGATAGAGCGTTCGCCTCCTAAGCGAAAGGCCGCGCGTTCGAATCGCGCTAGGGACGTGAAACACAAAAAGCCATCTGTAACAGATGGCTTTTTTATTTGCTTACATATTATCTTATGACAGTCTACCCTGCAGCCAGACATTACCTCTGAATCTTCTTCCGACCTTGGGCTCACCGATCATGTCTTTGTCATTGATAATAACCGTCATCGGAATCTCGTTGCAGTGAACAATCATCTGCCATACCTTCTCACCGGTGTCTCTGTTCTCCTCAGGAAGCAGCGTATCAATTATTCCTGTGAGCACATACATATCGGACTCTGAACCGTAAGGCACGAGGCTCGTATCAACTATTGACAGAATGTCCTCGTTCTTGATTCTCTGTGAAACCATTGCATAGCGGTCAATATCTTCTATTGTAAGATTCTCAATCGCTTCCTGGTTGCCCTTTTTTGCTTCGGCGATAAGCTTATTCTTCTTATTGATATCCTGTTTGAACTTCTCTTCGTTCTCGCTGCGCACAAGTGTAGGAAGAATTATCTTCCCCGCCTGACCGAGAGCAGTAATTGTTACAGCCTTATCGGAGATACACTTCGCTCCGCCGTATTTTTCAAAGTAAGTTACCGGATTGTTAATCCCGAATATCAGTGAAATTCCAAGCCTGGAATCATCGCACATTCCTGTGTAACCCTCTCCGTTAACCTGCTTATTAATATATATGTCTTCTTCTTTGTTCTCAGTGTTATCGAAGCCGTTGCAGTAGGGCATATATCCGGTCATATGGAAATGTCCCTCACTGTCCTCTTCTCCGAAAACCTTGATACCGCACATAGATGTGATAAGTCTTGAGAACTCAACCATTCCGGTCTTGTCCTCTCTTATATATTTCTCACATTCCTGCGCATTGGAAATAGTCCTCGCAATAAGGTCCTGAGCCTCATTCTCGTGCACTACTTCACTGTATCCGACTGTCCTTAAAAAACTGTGCATTGCTCCTCCTAAAGATTAGTCATCAAGGCAGCTCTTTCTTGTCTTAGCTTCGGTGAGAACCTTCTTCTCCTCTTCACTTAAGAGAACATATGACTCACCCTTAATGATTTCTTTGATATAAATATAGCAGCCTTCGTTTGAGCTATGTACTGAAGTCATTACAAAACCATCGTTGTTATCTGTCAGCATACAGATTGAGAAGCTGAGCTTACCGCCCATCTCCTTGAATGCATCATACTTGGAAATACTGAATTTCTGGAACGTGAATTTCATGTTGTCAAATATAGTTCCGATTTCAGCTGCGTTCATATCTACCTGATCGCTTATCTTATCAATCTGTGAAAACTTGTCAAGAATTGCAGTCTCAAGATCCTTGCCATCCTTGCCCTGCATAAAGGTTGAATAGTTCTTCTTGAACTTTCTAAAACTGCTAAAAAGTACAATATATAGTATAATCAGTATGAGTACAACACAAGATAAGCCAAGAATTACATATCCTGCATCGATTCCCAGATTGTTAAAAATGTCCATTATTCCTTGCCGCCTTTCAAAATGATCTCATAAATTTTCTCAAATTCATCTGCGCTGTTGAAGTCGATAACAATCTTACCCTTATTATTACTCTTGCGCTGAATCTCAACCTTAGAACCGGTCAGAGCAATAAGATTCTTAGCATATCCGTTATAGATAGCTTCGTCCTCAAGCTTCTGCTTCTCTTTGGTAGTCTTGTTGCCTGCATTGGCCATGCTGCGAACTATCTTCTCGATATCACGCACGCTGAGTCTTTCTTCATAAACTCTTCCTGCAAGCTCATACTGCATATCACCGTCTTCGATAGAAAGAAGTGCTCTTGCATGTCCGCCGCTGATCATATCATCAACAACCATCTGCTGAACACGAGCATCAAGCTTCAGAAGTCTCATAGAGTTAGTGATGGCAACACGGCTCTTTGATACTCTGAGCGCAAGCTCCTCCTGACGCAGTCCGTATTCTTCAATAAGTCTCTGATATGCCTGTGCTTCTTCAATAGAATTGAGGTCTTCACGCTGAATATTCTCAATAAGAGCAATCTCAAAACGCTCTTTATCCTCATATTCCTTAATAATTGCAGGAACTTCCTTTAACTTGGCAAGCTTAGCTGCTCTGAAACGTCTCTCGCCCGCAATAATCTCATATCTGTTATCACTCTTCTTCTGAAGAATGAGTGGCTCAATAACACCGTGAATCTTTATTGATTCGCATAATTCCTCCAGGGCTTCCTTCTTAAAATGCTGTCTGGGCTGAAATCTGTTGGGATCTATTAAGCTAAGACTGATTAATGATTCTCCTGTGCCGGTAGTTTCTGTAGCTACTGCCTTCTCTTCGTTCTTGGTAATCTTGTTCTCGCTGATTACAGAATCAAGTCCCCTTCCAAGTCCACCTCTTTTTACCGCCATATTGTTCTCCTCTCTTAATCCAGCCACAATATGTTGTGGTTGATATTATTTATGTCCGAATAATTTGGTACTTTTTTTGACTTCTGTTGCCTTTCTGGTCTTGATCTGCGGCTTGATTTTGCCGTCTTTGATAAGGATTTCTTCAGCAAGTCTATCATAAGCAACTGCTCCGCTTGACCTTCCATCGTACATACAGATAGGTAAACCGTAACTGGGAGCTTCCGCAAGTCTTACGTTTCTCGGAATCATTGTCTTGTAGATGTTCTGCTTAAGATTATTCTTAACACTCTCAACAACCTGAAGAGACAAGTTTGTTCTTCCATCGTACATTGTAAATACGATTCCGTCAATCTCTAATTTTGCATTAAGTCTTGCTTTGATAAGATCAATTGTATAAATCAGCTGTGATAAACCTTCCAAAGCATAGAATTCACACTGAATCGGAACTAATACACTGTCAGCTGTTGTAAGAGCGTTAACTGTGAGTGTATTAAGTGCAGGAGGACAATCTATGAAAATATAGTCATAGTTGTTCTGAATCTCCTGTATCTTGTTCTTAAGAATAAAATCCTTATCGCTGTTACCAATTAATTCTATCTCGGCACCTGCGAGGTCAACACTTGAAGAAATTACATCCAGATTCTTAACAGCACTGGGCATAATGCACTCTTTAATCTCACATGCATCAATAATCAGTTCGTAGATAGAATTCTCGACTGTCCTCTTATCAATTCCAAGTCCACTTGTCGCATTACCCTGCGGATCACAGTCAACAACAAGAATCTTCATTCCTTTCATTGCCATTGAAGCAGAAAGGTTTATTGTCGAAGTGGTCTTGCCAACTCCACCCTTCTGATTTGCTATTGCGATAACCTTACCCATATATACCTCCCTAAATATTCAAAAATGTTTCACGTGAAACATTTCATTTTCATAACAAGACTTCAAAATGTTTCACGTGAAACATTTTGAACAAAACAATAATACTAACGTATAGATATAAAGTCAACAAAGATTACGATAACGGTGAAGAAGAAGGTTTGCCTCCGCTTCGAGGATAAGTATTCGATGTAGAACCTACTTTATCAATCTTAATTAAAGATCTGTTGATGTCTGTTCCATCAAGAATGAATTCTTCACACTTGTCTGTCTTGCCGCCAAGCAATTTTATTGCATTACGTGCAGCACTCAGTTCATCAGAAGCTTTATCACCTTTATAAGAAATAAATGATCCATCTACAGCAACATAAGGCAAACAATATTCTACAAGTGTAGAAAGATTTGCAACTGCCCTCGATACTGCAACATCATATTTTTCTCTGTGCTCTTTCATGCGGGCTCCTTCTTCGGCTCTCGCATGAACAGTTGTCACATTCTTAAGTCCCAGTTCTTCAATTACTTCATTTAAGAACACAAGTCTTTTATTAAGTGAATCCAAAAGTGTAAGCTTAATGTCCGGATATAAAATCTTCAGTGGAATACCGGGGAATCCTGCACCGGTCCCTACATCTATCACTTTCTGAGAGTTAAGCTTTATAACTTTGTTGATAACAAGACTGTCTGCAAAATGTTTAACGATTACATCATCAAACTCAGTTATTGCAGTGAGATTCATGACTTTGTTTTTCTCGACAAGCATCTCATAATACTTAATCAGCTGTTCTGCCTGAAGATCATTCACAGTAATATTATTGCACGATAATACCTGTATCAATTGCTCTTTCTGAGTCATAATCAGTGATTTCCTTTCGCAAGATAAACAAGCAATACGTTAACATCTGCAGGAGAAACTCCTGAAATTCTTGAAGCCTGTCCTATGGAAGAAGGTCTGATCTTAATCAGCTTCTGTCTGGCTTCAATTCTAAGTGAAGGTACATCATTGTAATCAATATCCTCAGGTATCAGTTTCTTCTCAAGCTTCTTGAACTGATTAACCTGAATCATCTGTCTTTTGATATATCCTTCATATTTGATTTCAATATTTATCTGCTCTGCAGTAGCTTCGTCTATGTCAGGACGCTTAGGATCAATCTCAGCTATTGCTTCATAAGTAAGCTCCGGACGACGAACAAGCTCCGCTAAAGTAGAACCTGTAGTAAGCTCAGTACTTTCGTATTTTCTAAGGAAGCTTTGAATCTTCTCAGTTGTTCCTACAGTTGTAGAATTAAGTCTTTCAATTTCACTTTCGATAATTGCAATCTTATTCTTAACTGCATTATATCTTTCATCAGAAAGAAGTCCTACGCGATGACCGTACTCATAAAGACGGATGTCAGCATTGTCCTGTCTAAGAAGCAGACGGTACTCCGCACGCGAAGTCATCATTCTGTAAGGCTCTGCAGTTTCTTTTGTAACAAGATCATCGATAAGTACTCCGATATATGCATCTGAGCGGTCCAGAATCAGAGGCTCCTTATTAAGAAGCTTCATGGAAGCATTGATACCTGCAATGATTCCCTGCGCTGCAGCTTCTTCATATCCCGAGCTTCCGTTGGCCTGGCCTGCGCTGAACAGTCCGTCAATGTTTTTAAATTCAAGTGTCGCGTTGAGTTCCGTCGCATTAATACAGTCGTACTCAATTGCATAAGCGTTACGTACAATAACTGCATTCTCAAGTCCCGGAACTGAGCGGTACATCTTATACTGTACATCTTCAGGAAGACTGCTCGACATACCGGAAATATACATCTCGTTTGTATAAAGACCTTCAGGTTCAATAAATACCTGATGTCTGTCCTTATCTGCGAATCTCATTACCTTGTCCTCGATTGAAGGACAATATCTCGGACCAACGCCCTCAATCATTCCTGAGAACAGAGGTGAACGGTCAATATTATCGCGTATAATTTTGTGAGTTTCTTCGTTAGTATATGTAAGCCAGCAGCTCTCCTGCTCTTTAGACAAATCTGTATTCATATTGGTAAATGAGAAAGGCACAACCTTCTCATCACCCTTCTGCTCTTCCATCTTGGAAAAATCAATTGTGCGCTTATCAATTCTTGCAGGAGTTCCTGTCTTGAAACGTCTCACCTCAATACCAAGATCAATGAGTGACTGTGTCAGATGATTGGCTGCGGGAAGTCCGTTTGGACCGGTGTACTGACTGACTTCTCCTGTGATACATCTTGCCTTAAGATATACACCTGTACATAAAATTGCTGCTCTCAAGGGATAAGTATTACCCGCATAAGTTTTAACTCCGCAGACCTTCTTAATAGGAGCGTTCATATCTTCTACAAGAATCTCAGTAATCTCATCCTGTCTTACTGTAAGATTATCTGTGTTCTCAAGAACCTTGCGCATCTCGCGCGAATAATTCTTTTTGTCAGCCTGTGCTCTTAAGGAATGAACTGCAGGACCCTTTGAAGTATTCAGCATCTTAGACTGAATAAAAGTCCTGTCAATATTCTTGCCCATCTCTCCGCCAAGAGCATCCAGTTCTCTTACCAGGTGTCCCTTAGAAGTTCCGCCGATGTTAGGATTACAGGGCATCATTGCAATACTGTCAACACTTACCGTGAAAACAATAGTCTTAAGCCCCAGCCTCGCACAGGCAAGCGCAGCTTCGCATCCGGCATGTCCGGCTCCGATAACTGCCACATCATATTCAGGATAAATCATGTTTAGTGCCTCCGATTATTTACCCATACAAAACTCACTGAAAATCTTGTCAGCGAGATCATCTTCAACATTATCTCCCGTAATAAGTCCCAGATAAGTGTACGCATCCATCATATCGATAGAGAAGAAATCCTCCGGCATGTCCGCTGCGATACTGTTAACAACATTGTTTAAGCTATTCTTCGCCTGAACTAGCAGATTCTTCTGTCTTGCGTTAGTAATATAAATCTCATCGTTGATTGCAATATCACCGTCAAAGAACATATCCATAATGGTTTTCTCAAGAATATCGATACCATCGCGTTCCTTGGCGGAAATACTGATTACCTTGAAATCATTCAGGTTCACTGACTTATCGATACCCTTCTTCATCAGGTCTTCTAACTTAAGTGAACCGTTAATATCTGACTTATTAAACAGAATAATTACCTTTTTATCGCTTACGGAAGAAAGTATATCACAGTCTTCGTCCGTAATACCAACTGTAGAATCAATTACATATAAAATAACATCGGCGCGGGAAGCTGCCTCCTTAGCCTTGTCGACACCCATCTGCTCAATCACATTGCCGGTCTGTCTTATACCTGCGGTGTCGATAATATTGAGAATCATTCCATTAAGTGAAACTGATTCTTCAAGAGTGTCTCTTGTGGTTCCTGCAATATCAGTAACAATAGCGCGCTCCGAACCCAGAATAACATTGAGTAATGATGACTTGCCTGCGTTGGGGCGTCCAAGAATTACAGTATTAATACCTTCCTTAATAATTCTTCCGTTGTTACCCGAATCAATGAGTTTGTTCACTTCGCTTAAGATGTCCGCAATTTCTGCACCGAGTTCTTCTTTGAAACCGTCTAAGCTGTAGTGCTCCGGATCATCCAGGGCAGCTTCTATAAAAGCAGTCTTAAGAATCAGTCTCTCGCGAAGGGCTGCTATCTTATCCTTGACATCGCCTCTCAGCTGATTGATAGAATTCTTAAGTGCAAGTGAAGACTTCGCGGAAATAATATCACTTACCGCTTCAGCTTGTGACAAATCAATTCTTCCATTCAAAAATGCCCGCTTAGTGAACTCGCCCGGGTCAGCCGGTCTTGCGCCTGCTGCTATAACTGCATCAAGAACTTCTCTTGTTACAATTATTCCTCCATGGCAGTCAATCTCGACAACATCCTCACGTGTATAGGTCTTTGGAGCTGCCATCTTAATCAGAAGAACTTCATCTATAACACGGCCGTTATCCACAATATGTCCGTAAGCTACGGTAAATGTTTTCATTTCCTTAACGGTTCTTTTTGACTGCGCCTTGAAAATTCTGTCCGCAACATCAAAAGCCTCGGGGCCGCTAATTCTTATAACGCTTATACCCGAAGATGAAAGACCCGAAGCAATTGCCGTAATAGTGTCCGTGTTCACCTAAAGTTCCTCCATAACTTAAGAAAAGCGGGTTATATCATAAACCCGCTTTTCATGAAATACTATTAATTCTCAGAAGATTCAGTCTTAACCTGTGCTTCAGCTGCTGCCTTTGCTGCTGCCTTAGACTCTAAGTAAGCTGCATAATCTTTCTTGTAATCAGTGCTGTAATCCTTGGTGTCAGCACCATATTTCTTATGAAATTCGCGGCTGCTGCTAACCTTCTTATTGTTGCCACCGTTCTTTGAACCGTAGCGATTGTTATTGCCATAGCGAGAATTTCTTCTCTTATCCTCGTAGTAAACACCCTTCTTAGGAGTAACGATAACCTTACGGAAAGGCTCCTCGCCCTCACTGTGGGTCTCAACGAACTTATCGTTCTGCAGTGCAGAATGGATAATTCTTCTCTCATAAGGATTCATGGGCTCAAGAGCTACTGACTTATGAGATTTCTTAACCTTCATGGCAATGTTCTTAGCAAGATTCTCAAGTGTCTCCTTGCGTCTTGCACGATAATTCTCTGTATCAAGCTTAACCTTAACGTACTTGCCTGCATCCTTAGTTGCTGCAAGAGAAGCAAGATACTGAAGAGAATCAAGAGTCTGTCCTCTCTTACCGATCAGAATACCCATGTCATCACCGATAATCTGAACTTCAAGAGTCTCTGTTTCTTCGTTGTTGTTAACATTAACTGTAGCTTCAACATCCATTGCGCCAAGAACTTCTTCGATGAACTTCTTAACAGTATCCTCAGGATTAGCAGCTACAACGACTTTTTTCATAGCCTTAATGCGGGCAGGTTTCTTGTTGATTCCTAAGAATCCCGCACTGGCTTCCTCTATAACTTCATAAACTACTTCATCAGCAGTAGCCTGAAGCTCCACAAGTGCAGTTTCAAGTGCTTCTTCAACTGTCTTGCCGGAAAATTCTTTCCAGTCTTCCATTATTCGTTCGATCCTTCCTCTGCCTGAGTATCAGAAACAGTATCAACC
>X415_White_Rhinoceros__coassemble_333_pt1 | contig 11516 bp, 9 predicted proteins | sample X415_White_Rhinoceros__metabat2_high_PE_001 | metagenome-assembled genome bin X415_White_Rhinoceros | reverse complement strand
CTTTACAAAGGCGTGGCTTAAAAGCATTGTTTTAAGGCTTTCCTGCTCTGCAACAGTCAACTTACCGATAATATCTAATGCGTCTTTGATAGTAGGCATATCCAATTACCTCCTTCGGTGGTACTATTTCCTACTATTATTATACGCTATTTCTCGTCAAAAATCAACCATTTGTTGTGACATAGCCTAATATAAAAAGACTTGAGAAGGATGATATCAACAAGCAGTCCATTATGCGCAAAATCGGCTACGATATTATTGCGAAAAACGCGAACTCAAAAAGCGCTGACTTTGATAAGCTTGTTACCGAGGCGGAGTACAAGTGGTACATTAAGGACACTCCTTTTGCCAGGAAGAGCAATCTGTACTGTGTAATGAATTACAGATTTAAGTTCAATGCAATCGGTCTCGACTATGTAAGAGCTGAGGAAGCGGGCATAAGTAAGCCGCTTTCAAAAGAGGAGTACATGAGTATATACTGCGGCGAGAACCGAAGAAACCTGATGATCATGGAGCACTACAGGTGGTGCGCATTCCATATCTGCCACGGTTTTATACCTGCTACGATAGCCGAAATACTCTATGACAGAGACGCAGACGGCAGATATACTAACGGCAAGGATTTCATGCGCTGCACGCACGGCAATATTACGACCATGGCGGGCCTTAACGCCTTTGCTGAGATTATTTCCAAGAGAGATAATATAAGCCTCGAGGAAGCCGATGTTATCAAGTATGATTACCAGACCATGGATCAGGCGTACGAGTATCTGCAAAAGAGCGGATATGTGATTGTGAGAAGACAGTGAAATACGGCGACAGATAGGGATTAAGGAGAAGAATATGGGGGAGATAATCTGCAGAACATATCTTGATAAGTCACCGAACGGGCTTGTGCCGGTGCTGTTCTGCTCAGCGGAAGAGGACCGCGATAGGTTTTTTGAGCAGCTGACGGCGAAGATACTGAAGCTGCGCACGAATGTTGCAGTCTATGCATTTAAGGACGTTAATGATATTTCATTGGAACAGATATATTCGATGAAGCTTATTGTTGTTCCGGTTACCATGGCCTTTTTGCACAGGAACTGTGTGGCCAGAGAAAGCATACTTAAGCCTGCGATGGAGAAGAACATTCCGATTCTTCCGATACTTGAGGAGAAGGGCATAGAGGTCTTCTTCAACAGGATTGTCGGCAATCTTCAATGCCTTAATGCAGTTCAGTCAGATGACACCGAGATACCGTTTGACAGAAAATTCGAGGATTTCCTTGAAAGAGTTATTGTAAATGACGCGGAGATTAAAAATATCCGCGATGCCTTCGACACTTATATATTCCTAAGCTACAGAAAAAAGGACAGAGCACATGCCAACGAGGTAATGAGGCTGATTCATGAGAATGATTTTATGCGGGATGTGGCCATATGGTACGACGAGTATCTGGTGCCGGGCGAGAATTTTGACGATTCAATCCGCGATGCTCTTCTAAAATCTAAGCTTATGGCTCTCGTTGTGACTCCGAATCTTACGAATGAAGACAATTATGTGAAGAACATTGAATATCCGATGGCGGTCGAGAACGGCAAAGCTGTTATTCCGATTGAGGCAGTACCGACGGATGAGGGCCTTTTTAAGGAATACTATAAGGGCATAAGAGAGAAAATCCCGACTTTGGATAAGAACCGAATCGGGAATATGTTCAGAGAATGTATCTTTGAGCCCGGAATGGCCCAAAACAATGACCCTGATCATCTGTACTACATTGCGCTTGCGTATCTTCTGGGAATCGATGTTGAAACCAATGCAGATAGGGCTTTGGAATTACTCTTCAAGGCGAAAGATGCGGGATCCTTAGAGGCAGCGGATAAGCTTGTCGAAATCTACATGTCCGGACTGTACGTCCCTGCTGACTATAAGAAGGCGGCAGTAGTGCGTGCGGAATCGATTGCCGAATACGAGGCTTCAATAGAGGACACTGCTCCTGCGTATCTCAGGTTAATCGGAATGATGAAAGAAATGACAGAAATTCTGAAAGCCGTAGGACAGCTTGAGGCGGCAGCGTCCAATGCCAAAAAGGTTGCGGATTATTATAACGGACTCAAGAAGTATTTCCCTGAGGAAGCCGACGATTCAGTTATTGCAGGTGCGCTTAAGGATTATGCGGACATATTGGCAGAGATACCCGGACAGGAGGAGGAAGCCTTTGACTGGTATCAGGAAGTAATCGGCCTATACATGGAGTTATATGAAGAGAACGGCTATGACAGGAGATGGGATGTCCTTCCGCTTATGAGCAGACTTACTAAGGTAACGGGGGAAGACTGGTTCTCGCGTTCGTGGAAGATATCCTACGATTATGCGAAGAGTGCGTCGCAAAAGGGCAGGGAAGCCATGTGCGATTACAGCACATCTCATGCTATGTTGCTTTTACAGTTCTGTGAGTATAATGTCGAAATCCTCAAGGAGACGGACGGAATTATCAAGAGAAGCAGAATGGAGCTGTTAAACAATCAGGAGCAGGAGATAAAGGGATATATCCGTGTTCTGTGTCAGAATGGGCGCGATGAGATTGGATATACACTGTTAGAAAAATACATGTCCGCTTTTGGTGACCTTAAGTATGAGCTGGGTGAGAAGAAGGAAGCAATGGAGATGTACGAGAATGCGTTCAGACTGCTTTTTGAGAAGTTTGACACTCCCGATAAGATGCTGACCCAGATAGACAACGCCTACAGACTGATAAAAATCGGGGAAGAATTGAATGATTCTGAAACAGAGAAGTACGCAAGGTATACACTCACTGACATTCCGGACAAACTGATTGCCGCAACGGGAATGGACAAATATCAGGCCATGCTCGATGAAAACGAATCGGTCATTGAATCGAAGGGCTGGTGATTAATTTCACAGACATAAAAAGAAGGGGCTATGAAAACATAGCCCCTTTTGTCGTTTATGGAATTACGGACTGATAATTTTAATTGTCGAGTCGTAGATCTCGGTGAGCTGCTTTGTAAGCTCATCAAGCTTCTCGTACTCGCCGCTGTCTAAGCATCTCATGATTTCAAGCGCTTTCTGTGAGAGCAGAGTCAGTCCTACGTTGGCTGCAGAACCCTTCATGTTGTGGATGTGTTCGCGGCATGCGGGGTAATCCTTATTTTTAAGACTCTTTAAATACTCGTCAAACTGTGTGTCCTGCGCATACATTGAGGTAAGCATCTCGCAGGTCTCCTCATCCTGCTCAAATCTGTCAAGATATTCCTCAATATCGTTGCCGGCAATCTTCAACTCTTCAAGAATAGGGCTCATCATCTATCCATCCTTAGCTATTTATTGGTAAATGCACGTGTTCGCGCAATATATTACTATTTCTAATGTATCACAATTGAACCGTCTAATCAAGTAAAAATGAAGTTTTTAGCCAAATAATTTCATAGTACACAAATCGAGAAGTAATACTACACATAATGTGTAGTGTAAACTTAACAGCATTTCGCAAAATACAGTAAATCATTCATACGAAATGGTTAGTAGATGTGCGATTGCTAAACTAATATTTAGGTATAAATTTGGAGGAGGATTTGATATGGGCCCGATTGCTCCGAAAGATCCTGTTAAGAAAAAGGGATTCTTCTATATCATGCTTGATAAGCAGATTTCATCCGCTCCAACTTCTGACGGAAGGGGCGCTTGTGTAATATACGAGAACGATGGACGTATGATAAGCGCCGCAAGAATTACAGGCAATGTATCGGACGAGGAAGAGCTTAAGCTGCTCGCCACCGCAGAAGGTTTTAAAAAGCTTGTGTACGGAATCGGCGTTTCGGTAATATCTAACGACGTTGACGCTGTGGACTTTGTATTCCAGGTCTACGGCAAGACCGATCCCTACAATTCGGGTACGACAATTAAAGAGCATCTGACAACCGACGGAACGGAATATCTTATTCCGCTTGACAGTGTTAACTGGTCGGATGACGATGACATACCCGGTCAGATAAGATTTGAATTTGATAAGCCGGGATTTTTGGCAACTGTCAATGTATGCTTTTATGTTAATGAAGGTTATACGGCACCGCCTTTTGAAGCACTTACTCCCATAGATACCGCATCAGCTGCTTATAAGAATATGATAGCAGGCTCTGTTTTGAGTATCGGTGATGAATCAAGGCTTAAGGCAGTAATAGACAAGGCACAAAGCGGCGGCGATGTGACCCTGGCATATATCGGAGGCTCTATTACACAGGGCGCCGGTGCAACCCCTATCAACACAGCCTGCTATACACGCAGGATGTTTGAGGATTTTGAAGCTAAGTATGTTAAGGGCGGACATGCCACTTACATAAAGGCCGGAGTAGGCGGAACTCCTTCAGAGCTCGGAATAGTCAGATATGACCGTGATGTGCTCGGTGAGGGCAGATTTAACCCTGATCTGGTCGTAATTGAATTCGCAGTTAACGACGCCGGCGATGAGACGAACGGTGAGTGCTATGAGGGTCTTGTGAGACGTGTCCTTAACAGTCCAAACAAGCCTGCAGTGATACTTCTGTTCTCGGTATTCGTCGATGACTATAACCTTGAAGACAGACTGGTTCCTATCGGAAGACATTACAATCTGCCTATGGTCAGCATAAAGAGCGCCGTTACCGAACAGTTCTACAAAACTCCTGAGGAAGGACGAGTTGTAGGCAAGAACAGATTCTTCTATGACAGATATCATCCGGCTAACATAGGACATCAGATAATGTCTGATTCGCTTATGGCACTTGTTGACAGGGTAGCAGCAGGTGAGAAGGGCAGCGGAACCGCTAAAGAGGGTCCCTGCTTAAGCGATGATTTCGAGATGGTAGAGCTTCTGGACCGCAAGGTCAATAAGGCAGGGGCTGTAATTGAGCCCGGAAGTTTTAACGGTACGGACACAATGCTTCAGGCCTGTGAGATGAACCTTGACCCGTTCACCACACCTGAGTTCCCCAACAACTGGATGAAGGTTCCCGGAACCGAAGCCTTCAGAATGAAGATAAGCTGCAGAAGCCTGTTTATCGTAACTAAGGATTCATCAGACCTTAAGGACGGTATGGCAGATATTTTCGTGGACGGACAGCTTGTTAAGACTGTTAATCCGCGTGAGATCGGCTGGACTCACTGCAATTCACAGCTAATCCTCAGAGGGAATAAAGCCGGGGAACATCTTGTCGAGGTAAGAATGCATGAAGGCAGTGAAGACAAGTGCTTCACAATTTTAGGCTTCGGCGTTGTCAGATAATCAAGAGAGAATTAATTCGTGCAATGGGCACGGAATGGAGAGAAATTATGATAGGCGAGAACAGAATCAACGAGTACAAAGAAAGAGCCACAGCGCTCGTTTCTGAGATGACCCTCGAGGAGAAGGTATTTCAGCTGCGACACAATGCTCCTGCTATTGAGAGACTTGGAATTCCTGCGTATAACTACTGGAATGAAGCTCTTCACGGAGTAGCACGTGCGGGCACAGCTACCGTATTCCCGCAGGCAATCGGCATGGCAGCATCCTTTGATGCGGAACTGATAGGCAAGGTCGCAGAGACTGTTTCAACAGAGGGACGCGGCAAGTACAATGCACAGTTCAAGTATGACGACCATGATATTTACAAGGGACTGACCTTCTGGGCTCCCAATGTCAATATATTCAGAGATCCCCGCTGGGGCAGAGGACATGAGACTTACGGTGAGGATCCGTATCTTACCTCAAGACTCGGTGTGTCCTTCGTTAAGGGTATTCAGGGCGATGACAAGAATTACCTTAAGGCTGCAGCATGCGCTAAGCATTTCGCAGTACATTCAGGCCCTGAGAGCATCAGACACAGCTTTGATGCAAGATGCTCACAGCAGGATCTGTATGAGACTTATTTACCCGCATTCAAGGCACTTGTTCAGGAAGCAGGCGTTGAGGCTGTTATGGGCGCTTATAACCGCACAAACGGCGAGCCCTGCTGCGCAAGCAAGACACTGCTTAAGGACATCTTAAGACGTGACTGGGGCTTCGACGGACATGTAACCTCTGACTGCTGGGCTATTAAGGATATCAACGAGAATCATTGCGTTACCTCAACTCCTGAGGAGAGCGTAGCGCTTGCAATTAACAACGGATGCGATCTTAACTGCGGTAATATTTTCGAATACCTTGTTAAGGCCGTTGATGAGGGACTTACTTCCGAGGATGTTATCGACGAGGCACTTATCAGAGTTCTTACAACACGTATGAAGCTCGGTCTCTTCGACGATCCCAAGAACAATCCTTACGCAGGAATCGATTATACTGCTGTTGACACCGCTGAGGCTAAGGCACTTAACCTTAAGATGTCAAAGGAGAGTATCGTTCTCCTTAAGAACGCTGAAGGCGCACTTCCGCTTGATGCAGGTGAGATTAAGACCATCGGTGTTATCGGACCCAATGCGGACAGCAGACGCGCACTTGTAGGTAACTACGAGGGTACTTCTTCAGAGTATGTTACTGTACTTGAGGGTATCAGACGTGAGGCAGAAGCAGCCGGAATCAGAGTATTCTACTCAGAGGGCTGTCACTTATACAAGGACAGAAAGCAGGGTCTCGGCCTTGCCAATGACCGTCTTGCAGAAGTCAAGGCAGTATGTGAGGCCAGCGATGTAGTTATCGCATGTATGGGTCTCGATGCGGATCTTGAAGGAGAAGAGGGCGATACCGGTAACGAGTACGGCAGCGGTGACAAGCCCAATCTTAAGTTCCCCGGACTTCAGCAGGTTGTTATGGATACAATCGCAGCAAGCGGCAAGAAGTGCATCCTTGTATGTCCGTCAGGTAGCGCTCTGTACCTCGATAAGGAAGCAGAGTCCTACAATGCGATCCTCCAGGGCTGGTATCCCGGCGCTCAGGGCGGACGCGCAAACGCTGAGATTTTATTTGGTAAGGCTAATCCTGAGGGCAAGCTTCCTCTTACCTTCTACAATGAGAAGAACTCAATGCCCGGCTTCACCGATTACTCGATGAAGAACAGAACCTACCGCTACATGGTAGAGGAGCCCCTGTATCCCTTCGGATACGGACTCAGCTACTCGACCTTCGAGGAGAAGATTACTGCACTTAAGCTCAACGGCAAGACCGTTGACCGAGGCGGCAAGCTTGAATTCAACAAGGGCGACAAGGTTGAGGTTGAGGTTTCGGTATACAACACAGGCCGTATGGACGGCGCTGCTACCGTTCAGCTTTATGTTGAGTACGGTTTCGCAGGCGCTCCCGTAAGACAGCTTAAGGGCTTCACCAAGGTGAAGGTACCTGCAGGCAAGTCTGTCAATGTTAAGTTACCTGTTGATACTGCATCACTTGCTCTGTTTGATGAGCAGGGTGTTCTTAAGCTGAATGCAGGCACATATACAATTAATGTCGGCAATTCACAGCCCGACGCACTCAGTGTCAAGCTTATGGGCTCCAAGTGTGACAGCTTTAATATCACAGTAGCTAATACTGTTGATGCCTAGTTTTTTTCATAAATATTTTCCCGGAGAGGACCGTTTGAAGAAACGGTCCTTTCTGCGTGTATGGAATAATTCACTTGTATTTCAAAGGAGTAAATGTTACAATGGAAACTGAGAACAAGAAGTACAGTTTCCATTTCTGTTGCAGCAGGAGGTGATTGTTTGCAGACAGATGTTGAGAACAGGATTATTGCTGCAGCAATAGCCTCGTTCAATCAAAAGGGAGCCAGATTCACAATGGACGATGTGGCAAACAGTCTGGCAATGAGCAAGAAGACTCTGTATAAGTACTTTGAGAGCAAGGATGAACTGATTCTTGCAGCCGTTAAAAAGGGGTTTGAAGCGGTCAAGGAGTGCGAGAGGGCGATATGTGAGGACTCCTCGTTAGATATTGTTCAGAAGATACGCAGAGTTATAGTTGTAATTCCCAAGGAATATGAGGGAATCGACTGGCGAAGGCTCAGCGAGTTTAAAAATGCCGTACCGCAGGCGAGTGAGCTTATACGGCACTACCTTGAGACAGGCTGGGAGATGACCATTGACCTTCTTAAGGAAGGCATCAGGCAGGGCAGAATAAGGGACATTGAGATTCCTGTTCTGAAGTGCATGATAGAGAGCAGCTTCGAGGGCTTCATAGAAAGCAGCGCGCTCACTGACGCAGGCATAAGCTATGAACAGGCGCTCAAGACAATGATTGATATTATTATGCAGGGCATAACTATATAAGGGGGATTTTTTTATGAGTGGCAAAAACGAACAAAGCGTACGGGATAAGAGAAATCTGATATTCTACCCGTTCGGAACAGTCGGACGCGATATGATGTATTCACTGTTCACAAACTTCATTCTTCTGTACATTATGTACACAAGAAACCTTACCAATGCGCAGCTCGGTGCCGTAACCGCTATCATGGTTGGCGCGCGTATCTTCGACGCATTGAACGACCCGATTATGGGCAACATTATCGAGAGAACCAGAACAAAGTGGGGCAAGTTCAAGCCCTGGCTGTTAATCGGCGTTCTTTCGACCTGTGTCGTTGTATATCTCGCATTCAATTCCAACCTTGAGGGCTGGAACTTCATCATATTCTTCGGTGTTATTTACTTCATGTACAGTATCACCTACACCATGCACGACATCTCTTACTGGGGCATGGTTCCCGCACTCGGCTCGGACGGCGACCAGAGAAACAAGTTCACTGCCCGCGCAACACTCTTCGCAGGCATCGGCGGAACTCTTGCTTCAGTGCTTATTCCCGTGCTTACGACAGGTGAGTTCGCTCTCGGCGGCAACGCTAAGACTGCGTATGGAAGAATAGCACTTATCATCTGTATTCTCACACCGCTGTTCATCTGCTTCCCTCTGTTCGGAGTCAATGAGAACCGCGATGATATGGATAAGCCTGCTCCCAAGGTTTCGTTTAAGAAGATCTGCTCGACAATCTTTGGCAACGACCAGCTGCTGTGGATTTCACTTATTTTCCTCATCCAGCAGATCGGTAACGGCCTTGTGCTCGGCGGTGTAGGCTCTAACTACATCTATTTCGAGTTCGGCTATGAGGGCGGACTCTATTCGACCTTCACTACAGTCGGAATGGCAGCTACAGCGTTCCTTATGGTATTTTATCCGGCTATATCCCGTAAGATTCACCGCAAAAAGCTCGTTACAATCATGGGCATTACGGCGACAATAGGTTATGTAATCCAGCTGGGCGCAGGCATTATTATGCCCGCTACGATGGTCAAGTTCTGGATACTGACCGTAGGCTTTATGATGAGCAATTTCGGACAGTACGGTCTGTACCTCATCATGATGATCTCAATCATCAATACTGTTGAGTACAATGAGCTCACAAAGGGCACAAGAGACGAGGCTATCATTACTTCAATGAGACCCTTCCTCACTAAGCTCGCAAGCTCCTTCACAGTTATCATTACATCCGTTACATACATAATCGCGCGTGTAACCAATTATACAAACAAAATCTCAGACCTTGAGACCGCAGCAGAGCAGGGACTCATCTCAGGTGAGGCCAAGGCGGGCGAAATCGCATCAGTTATCGCATCTGTAGCAACCTCTCAGAAGAACGGTCTGCTCCTTGCAATGACAGTGCTTCCCTGCATTCTTATGCTGGTAAGCTGTATCCTCTATCACAAGTTCTACAAGCTTGACGAGGACCGTTACAATGAAATAGTCAGGGAACTCGAGAAGAAATAAGGCAGTATATATGGACATTGAGTACAGGTATTATGAGGTCATAGATTCGACCAACAATGAGGCTAAGAGAATATTAGAGGCGGAAGAGCTTTCTTCGCCTCTTGTCCTTGTTGCAAAAAGCCAGACCGCGGGTCGCGGGCGGCAGGGCAAGACCTTCTTCTCGCCCTCTGATACCGGCATATATATGACTGTGGCCATCCCCGCGTTCTGTCCCATAACAGGGCAGGTTGGCATTACTACGGCCTCTGCGGCAGTCGTTGCACAGGCAATAGAGGAGGAGTGCAGAGTCACACCTTCCATCAAGTGGGTCAACGATATTTACCTTAACGGCGGTAAATGCTGCGGAATCCTGGCGGAAGCCGTGAACGATTATGACAGACAGATAATGAAGTATGCTGTCATAGGGGTCGGAATTAACCTTGAGACCAGAGAGTATCCTGAGGAGCTTAAGGACATCGCTACAGGCATCCTTGACAGTGCGGATAGCGAGCTTAGAAGCAGACTTATTAAGAGAGTGGCAGAGGGGCTTGTCGGGGTCGTAACGCAGAAGGACAGAAGCGGCTACAGAGAGTACTACATAAGCCGCTCAAATGTAATAGGACATGATATAACCTATACTCAGAACGGGATTTTAAGGACTGCTCACGCTGTCGGCATCGACGAAGAAGGAGGCCTTATAATTGAGGACGAAGAGGGCCGTAAGGTGCTTAATTCAGGCGAAATCTCAGTAAGGGTAAGGTAGAATTTATTTTTTTAACTTTTTATTGCTTTAAAGCGCTAAAGGTGTTATAATGCCATGATAAGGGCAGAAAAACAGCTTTAGCGCTTATTTTATGCACCTTTAGACATTTTTGACTAGTGGTGAGACAATGACTGACAGATTAAAAAACTTTATCGTTGTGACCGGTCATTATGGCTGCGGCAAGACGAATTTCTCGATTAATCTTGCGCTTGATTATGTAGCCAAGGGACGCAAGGTCACAATCGTCGATATGGATCTGGTCAATCCTTATTTCAGGACCTCAGATTATCGCGAGCTCCTCGAATCAAAAGGAGTTGAAGTAATCGCTCCGGTATTCGGACACACAAATCTCGATATTCCCTCGCTCCCTGCTTCAATGTACGGAATTTTTGATTCAAAGGACATTGTTATTGTTGACGTGGGCGGAGACGATGTCGGCTCGACGGTACTCGGAAGATTCAGACCTAAGTTTGAAGGACTTGATTACGACCTTCTGTATGTGGTCAACAGATTCAGAAATCTGACCGCAACTGCCGGCGAAGCAGCTGAGATACTCAAAGAGATTGAAGCGGTCTCAAGACTTAAGGCCACGGGAATCGTCAACAATTCGCACCTTATGGGCGAGACGACAGACGAGGTGCTTAAGGAGGGCGTTTTATTCGCAGAGGAAGTAGCGAAGCTTACAGGACTTCCCGTTGTGGCGAACACGGTAAGACGGGATTTGTACGAATCGCTTGACCTTGGGTATGAGAATATTTACCCTATAGATATACATGTGAAGGTCAACTGGTAAGCTAAGATGTAAGAACTCCCTGAGGGGATTTCCATAAATTTACAATTTAATAAAGATTATACGGAAAAAGGAGGGTTTGTAATGGCTAAGATTACGATTAACGAGAATCTGTGCAAGGGCTGCGAGATGTGTGTTAATGCCTGCCCTAAACACTTGATTGCTCTGGCTAAGGACAGGATTAATGCGAAGGGTTATCACCCCGCATCAATGACTGACCAGTCGCAGTGCACGGGGTGCAAGTCATGTGCGACAATGTGTCCTGATGTATGTATTAC
>X415_White_Rhinoceros__coassemble_328_pt1 | contig 11630 bp, 8 predicted proteins | sample X415_White_Rhinoceros__metabat2_high_PE_001 | metagenome-assembled genome bin X415_White_Rhinoceros | reverse complement strand
TGGATAAATAAATCCCCTACTGTTGTAGAGTCTTGATAATACAAGGCTTTTTTAGACAGCAGGGGATGTGCATAATTTTTTGGGGATAAAGTGGATAACTTATTTGCCAAGGAGCGTTTCGCCTATTTTTACTACATCTCCCGCACCCATAGTTATCAACAGGTCACCGGTGGAACAGTTTTGTAAAAGAAACGTAACAATTTCATCAAAGGATGAAAAATGGTAAACATCTTTACCATATTCGTTTTTGAGGATGTCGCAGATATCTTCGGAAGATATTCCGAAGGTGTTGGTCTCTCTTGCAGCGTAAATATCAGTGAGTACAATCTTGTCCGCATGTGAGAGGGCCTCGGCGAAATCATGCTTAAAAGCAGCTGTTCTCGAATAGGTGTGAGGCTGGAAGACTGTCCATAAGGTCTTGTGAGGATATCTTGCTGCAGCCTTAAGTGTTGTGGCAATCTCGGTGGGATGGTGAGCATAGTCGTCAACGACCGTAACTCCGCCGATGCTTCCCTTGATTTCAAAACGTCTGCCTGTTCCCGTGTACTTAAGAAGAGCAGCCTTAACTGTATCAAGGCTTATGCCGCTGTTAAGTGCCATGGCTGCAACTGCAACTGCGTTGGCAACATTGTGCTCGCCCATGACCTTAAGGTCAATGTGTCCGAGCGCCTTACCCTTATTCATAAGAGTGAACGAGGGCTGGCCGAAATCATTGTAGCTGATGTCTGTTGCATAGTAGTCAGCGCTTGTATCGGTAGAATTATAGGTAATAATCTTACAGCTTACATCTTTAAACAGCTCCTCCATATCGGGAATGGCTGTGCAGGCTACCAAAAGACCATCTGCGGGAAGCTTGCCCGCGAACTTCTTATAAGAAGCGCGCTCGTTCTCGAGTGTCTTGAAGTAATCGAGATGCTCTGCTTCAATACTTGTGATGATGGCACGTGTAGGGTGGAAGCTTAAGAAGCTGTCACAGTACTCGCAGGATTCAACAACAAAATTGTCGGAAGCGCCGATTCTCATGTTGCCGCCGATGGGGGCTAAGATTCCGCCGACCGAGATTGTAGGGTCGAGACCCGCCTCTAAAATTACCAGCGAGAGCATTGAAGTGGTAGTGGTCTTGCCATGGGTTCCGGCAATTGAGTAATTATGCTTGAAATGAAGCATTACATCGCCGACTAAGTCTGCGCGCTCAATCTTAGGAATATTAAGTCTGTCAGCCTCTAAAAGCTCGGGGTTGTCAGCCTTGACTGCTGCGGTATATATGAGCAGGTCGGCGTCGCCCGGAACGTTAGATGCTTTCTGCGTGCCGTAAGCGACCTTGGCACCGAGCTCCTCAAGGCGCTCGGTAATAGGTGTCTCCTTCCAGTCAGAGCCTGTTACGGTGAAGCCCTTTTTGATAAGAAGCTCCGCAAAACCGCTCATGCTGATTCCGCCGATTCCTGTGAAATGAACCTTCTTGGGGCAGTTAAAATCTATGTATTGCATATTGTCTCCAATCTGCACCGATTAGGGTGTTCGTTTTTGTTCCAACCCATTATAAATAAATCGTTCCGCCATGTAAAGTTTATTCGATTTATTCCCTTTTAAATTGGTGTATGATATACTTTATATATATGACGTTTTTAGGGGGTGTACAAAATTGATACGTAAGGAAATGATCGCCATGCTTCTCGCTGGCGGCCAGGGCTCACGTCTGGGCGTGCTCACCGCAGACATGGCCAAACCCGCTGTAAGCTATGGCGGTAAGTACAGAATTATTGATTTCCCTCTCAGCAACTGTATCAACTCAGGTGTCGACACCGTAGGTGTTCTGACCCAGTATCAGCCGCTGAGACTTAATACACATATAGGCATCGGTATTCCGTGGGATCTGGACCGAAACATCGGTGGCGTAAGTATTCTTCCGCCCTACGAGAAGTCTGACAACGCAGAGTGGTATACAGGCACGGCCAATGCTATTTACCAGAACATCAAGTTCATGGAATACTATAATCCTGAGTATGTGCTCATCCTTGGCGGTGACCATATCTACAAGATGGATTATGAGATGCTTTTGGATTTCCACAAGGCTAACAATGCGGATGTGACTTTGGCGACCTACCCCGTTCCGTGGGAGGAGGCATCACGTTTCGGCGTCGTTATTACTGACGAGCAGAAGCGCATCCTCGAGTTCGAGGAGAAGCCTGCCAAGCCCAGAAGCAACCTGGCTTCCATGGGTATCTATATCTTCAGCTGGAAGGTGCTTCGCGAGGCGCTTATTGAACTTAGCGAGCAGCCCGGCTGCGATTTCGGCAAGCACATTATTCCGCACTGCCACGAGAAGGGACAGCGCATATTTGCATACGAGTACAACGGCTACTGGAAGGATGTAGGAACACTTTCTGCATACTGGGAGTCCAATATGGAGCTTATTGACCTGGTTCCCGAGTTCAATCTCTACGAGGAATTCTGGAAGATATACACCAAGTCGGATATGATCCCGCCCCAGTACATTGCGCCCAATGCTGTCGTAAGCCGCAGCATCATCGGCGAGGGCGCCGAGATATACGGCGAAGTATATAACAGCGTAATAAGCCCCGGCGTAATAATCGGCGAGGGCACTGTTGTTGCGGATTCAATTATTATGAACTCCTCACAGATAGGTTCTAATTCAAAGATCTACAAGGCAATCATTGCCGAGAGCGTCAAGGTTGGCAATAACTGCGAGCTCGGCGTGGGCGACGAGAAGGAGAACCGCGAGCATCCCAACATCTACTGTAACGGACTGGTAACACTTGCTGAGGGCACAGTGATTCCCGATGGTATCAGAATCGGCAAGAATACCGTCATAAGCGGCGAGACAACGCCTGAGGATTACAGGGACGGCTGGCTGGATGGCGGCGAAAGTCTGATTAAAGGAGGATCTGGCAAATGAGAGCTATAGGTATTGTTCTTGCCGGCGGCAACAGCAACAGAATGCGTGAGCTGTCCAACAAGCGTGCGATTGCGGCTATGCCCGTTGCCGGAAGCTACCGCGCAATTGATTTCGCACTGAGCAGTCTGTCCAATTCCCATATTTCAAGAGTTGCGGTTCTTACACAGTACAACTCAAGATCGCTTAATGAGCACTTAAGCTCTTCAAAGTGGTGGGACTTCGGACGTAAGCAGGGCGGCCTGTATGTATTTACCCCTACTATCACAACTGACAATTCCTTCTGGTACAGAGGAACTGCCGATGCAATATATCAGAACCTGAGCTTCCTTCGTAACAGCCATGAGCCTTACGTTGTAATCTGCTCGGGCGACGGAATCTACAAGCTTGATTTCAATAAACTGATTGAGTACCACATCCGCAAGAAGGCAGACATCACGGTTGTATGCAAGCGCGCGGACGAGAACATGGACATCACCCGCTTCGGTATCGTGAGCGCAGGCGAGGACATGAGAATTACCGAGTTCGAGGAGAAGCCCTTCTTCTGCAAGGAGGCTGAGCCCTTTATTTCGACCGGTATTTACGTAATCAGAAGAAGACAGCTCATCGAGATGATTGAGAAGTCCGTTGAGGAGGAGCGCTACGACTTCGTGCGCGATATCATCGTAAGATACAAGGACATCAAGAAGATGTACGTATATGAGCATGATGAGTACTGGAGCAACATCGGCTCAGTTGATGATTACTACAGAACCAATATGGATTTCCTCAATAAGGATATCAGGGATTACTTCTTCAAGCAGTACCCCGATGTATACTCAAAGATTGACGACCTTCCTCCTGCGAAGTATAATGCAGGTTCGGATGTCCACAACTCTTTGGTTTCGAGCGGTACCATTATCAACGGACGCATCGAGAACTCGGTTGTGTTCAAGCAGGTGTATATCGGTAATAACTGCACAATCAAGAATTCAATCATTCTGAATGATGTCCATATCGGTGACAACACCTACATAGAGAACTGCATCGTTGAGAGCCGCGATACAATAAGGCCTAACCAGACCTACATCGGCGAGAACGGTAAGGTTAGAATTGTAGTTGAGAAGAACGACAGATATCTGATATAAACACTTCCCCGCCCGGGACTATACGCGGGCGGGGATTTTAAAGCAAAGAAGGTATACAAGTGAGTAAAAGAAATACGACACGCAGAGCTTTGGCCGTTGCATGGATTATCACGGCAATCGCTGCGATTATTGTCATGGCCATTTATGTGGTCAAGCTTCAGAAAATCAATAAAACCGTGGACATTATAAACCAGGGCGGGATGATTACTGAGGCACCCAAACATACTGATACAGAAGACCTTGCAGACCTTGGCGGAACACAGGTCGCAGAAATAACCGAGCCTGCTACGGAGCCTGTTATTACTACGGAGCCTGCGCCCACTGAGGAGCCTGAGCCTACCGCGGAGCCGACTCCCACCGCGGAGCCTTCGCCGACTCCCAGACCCATACCTGATGACGCACCCTATTATTATGATCCGTACCTGGATCCAAATCAGAAGATCATAGCCTTCAGCTTTGACGACGGACCCAGCCAGTACACGGACAGAATCCTTGAGGCGCTCGTAAAATACGACGCCAAGGCCACCTTCTTCATGGTAGGCTATAATCTTGATTATTATAAAGACCAGGTCGTTAACGTGTATAACGCAGGCTGCCAGATAGGCAACCACACGACCAAGCATGATAATCTCAAGAAGGGCTCAAAGGACCAGATTAAGAAATGGGTATTTGACAACGAGAAGCATATTAATGAGATAGTTCCCGTAGGCGAGATAGTTGTCCGCCCTCCTTACGGCGAGCACAACGAGACAGTAAGAAGCGTAGTGGACCGTCCGATGTTCAACTGGTCGGTAGATTCCCGTGACTGGGAGACAAGAGATGCAGCTTCGATTGTTAAGCAGATTAAGCAGGATGCCAAGGACGGATACATTATCCTCATGCATGATATATATGAGCCCACAGCCGAGGCAGTTGAGATTATACTTCCCTGGCTTATCAGTGAAGGCTATCAGGTGACCTGTATAAGTAACATGTTCGAGGCCCGCGGTGAAGAAACAGAAAACGGGCACGTGTACAGATTCACGTCGCCCGCTCCTACTCCTGCAGAATAATTATTAAATTGTTCACAGCTTCTTTTTGAAGTTGCCGTCGATACTTGAGATCTGATCGTAGGTGATGAACGCGTGAGGATCGATCTCGTGAACCAGACGTCTTAACTGGTTCATCTCATACTTAGAAATAACAGAAACAAGAATGTGCTCGGCCTCGTGAGTGTAAGCTCCGTCGCCCTGCCATTCGGTAACACCTCTGCCCAGCTTCTTCATGATTGGCTCGGCAACGCCGTCTTCCTTGGTGAATATCATGACTCTGATCATGATGTTCTGATAATGAATCTTATCAAGGGTCAGCGAGCTTACTGAGGTGTATATGATAGAATAAATCGCAGTCTCTACATTGAAGAGCAGTGCGCACAGAATGTAGAGGATTATGTTACAGATAAGGGCTACCTTGCCGACGCTGGCATCGGTGTACTTCTTGGTCAGGTACATGCCGACGATGTCGAGGCCGCCGCCAGATCCGCCGTAGCGGAGCATGAAACCGATTCCGACACCTACAATTAAGCCGCCTACGATACATGAGGTAAGCTTGTCAGCGACAACCGGCGCAGGTGTGGGGATAATTGACAGGATAATCGTAATTGCCGTTGTTGCAAGAAGTGTCTTGAAGAAGAAATTCTTGCTGATTACCTTGTAGGCAATGATGAACAGCGGAATATTGATTAAGTAGTAAATAATACCCGACAAATCAAATCCCTCGGGAAGATTTATGGGTGTGAACATAGCGAGCGCGGAACGGAAGATCTGCGCAAAACCCATGATTCCGCCGGTGAACAGGTTGTGCGGAGTCACAAAGAAAGTAAGTCCTACGGAGTACATTGCGGCTCCGACAAGGACCAGAAGATACTTGGATATATTGCTTTGACGTGCGGTTAATTGAATCTCTTTTTTCATTTACCCTCCAATAGATACATTAGAATATCTTATCAAAGTATATCCCTACAGTTTTTAAATTACAAGTAACAGGAAGGATTTTATGAAGGCTATATTCGGACTAGGCAACTACGGCAAGGAGTACGCGGGAACCCGCCACAACATGGGCTTTGACACTGTGACGAGGCTCTGCGACACTCTGGGCGTTAAGCTCGACACTAAGAAGTTTAAGGGTAAGCTGGGCTTTGGCTACATCGGCGGTGAGAAGATAATCCTCATTCAGCCGCAGACCTATATGAATCTAAGTGGCGAGTGTGTGAGGGCAGTGCTTGATTTCTTCAAGCTCACCAATAAGGACATCATAGTCGTGTACGACGACATAAGCCTTGAGCCCGGACAGCTCAGAATCCGCAAGAAGGGCAGTGCGGGCGGACATAACGGTATTAAGTCCGTAATAGCGCATCTTGGAACAGAGGAATTTGACCGCGTTAAGATAGGTGTAGGAGCCAAGCCTGAGGACTGGGACCTCGCTGATTATGTGTTAAGCAGATTCAGTAAGAACGATGAAGAGAACATAAGGAACGCCATTGCAGAGGCGGCCAAGGCAGTTGAGTTCATGGTGACCGACGGAACTGACGCGGCAATGAACATTTATAACCGCAAACCGGAGAAAGAAGATAAATGAATTCGTTTACTCAGCCACTAACTGAATATTCCGAATTTCAAAAGCTTGGCGAGAGCATAAGCAAAAAGAAATTCCCCGTTCATGTGACGGGCTGTACAGACTCGGCAAAATGCAACCTCATGGCTGCTGTTGCGGAGTCTAAAAAGCGTAGGCTGATAATTGCCTCTGATGAGGTCAGGGCGAGGGAGATAGCGCAGGACATGCAGCTCTATGACAGGGATGTTATGTTCTACCCCTCAAAGGATATTATTTTCTACAGCGCCGACGTTCACGGCAACGCCATCGTCAAGGAGCGCATAAAGTGCATAAGAAAGCTCGCACACGATGAGCCTGTGACTGTGGTAGCAAGCTTCGCCGCAGGTATGGACAAGCTCATGCCGCTTGAGGTAATAAAAAGCAATGTAATATCCATCGGCATGGACGACAAGATAGATCCCGATTCTCTGTCGGAGATGCTCGTCAGAATAGGCTATGAGCGCCTTCCACAGGCGGAGCACCCCGGTGAGTTCGCTGTGCGCGGAGGCATTATTGACGTGTTCCCTATAGCACAGGAGGCGCCCTTCAGAATTGAACTGTGGGGAGATGACATAGATTCCATCAGAATGTACGACCCGGCAAGCCAGCGCTCAATTGAAGCGGTGGAGGGCTTTGACGTGTTCCCTGCAGTGGAGATAGTGCTTACTGATGAGGAGCAGGCTAAGGGTCTGGAGGCCATAGATAAGGACGCGACAAAGTATATTAAAAAGCTCCGCGACGACTTCCGTACCGAGGAGGCTGCAAGGGCGAAAAAGACCGTAGCAGAGTTTAAGGAGAACCTTGAGTACCTTAAGGGCAAGGCGTGCCTTGACAGCTACGTAGACTATTTCACAAAGGATACAGTGTCGTTCTTTGAGTATTTCACGGACGATGACAGCATAATCTTTATCGACGAGCCGGCAAGGACCAACGAGGAGGCTGAGGCTGTCGAGAAAGAGTTTGGCGAGAGCATGAAGGGTCGTCTTGAGAAGGGCTATATTCTGCCCGGACAGATTGACACCGTGTTTGGCCGTATGGAGTTATACGGTATTCTCGGACATGCGCCTCTTATATATGTCAGCACCATGGAGTACAGATTCTCAGTACTTCCTGCAATCAGCCGCGTGGATATTAACGCGCGCTCGGTAAGCTCCTACAACAGCGACTTTGAACTGCTGGTTAAGGACCTTGCGGCTTGGAAGAAGGCAGGCTATAAGGTAATCCTTCTGACCGCTTCACGCTCGCGTGCGGTAAGACTTGCGCAGGACCTTACGGACAGGGAGCTTTCTGCATTCTGTTCAGAGGATGAACAAAGAATAGTTAAGCCTAAGGAGATTAAGGTCGCTTCGGGCGCTATTTCCCGAGGCTTCGAGTATCCGCTCCTTAAGTTTGCAGTTATTTCTGAGACTGATATATTCGGAGCTCAGAAGAAGAAAAAGGTCCAGAAGAAGCTCTATGAGGGAACGAGGATCCCTGATTTCTCAGAGCTCAATAACGGTGACTACGTAGTTCACGAGAGCTATGGCGTGGGTGTATACCGCGGCATAGAGAAGATAGAGGTCAACCATGTAATCAAGGATTACATCAAGGTCGAGTACGCGGGCGGCGGAACGCTTTATGTGCTCGCGACCGCGATGGACGCAATCCAGAGATATTCGGGACCGGAGGGCAGGCAGCCCAAGCTCAACAAGCTTGACAGCAACGAGTGGAGGTCCACCAAGACTAAGGTCCAGAGTGCGGTTAAGGAGATAGCGAATGAGCTTGTTCAGCTCTACGCTTTAAGAAGCGCCAAGCAGGGCTTCAGATTCACGAAGGATACCGTATGGCAGAGAGAGTTCGAGGAGACCTTCCCGTTTGAGGAGACCGAGGACCAGCTGAAGGCCATTGAGGACACCAAGAGGGACATGGAGTCCGCTAAAATTATGGACCGTCTGATATGCGGTGACGTAGGCTACGGTAAGACAGAGATTGCAATCCGCGCGGCCTTCAAGGCAGTACAGGACGGCAAGCAGGTAGCATTACTCGTACCTACTACGATTCTTGCGCAGCAGCATTACAATACCTTTGTGCAGAGAATGGCGAGCTTCCCCGTAAGCATCGACATGCTCTCCAGATTCAGGTCGCAGACGGAGCAGAAGAAGGCTCTTCAGAAGCTTAAGACAGGGCAGCTGGATATAATTATCGGAACGCACAGGCTGCTTTCTAAGGATGTTGAGTTTAAGAACTTAGGTCTTCTGATTGTCGATGAGGAACAGCGCTTCGGCGTAACCCACAAGGAGCGGATTAAGCAGATGAGGGGCGATGTGGACGTTCTGACCCTCACCGCGACTCCTATTCCAAGAACCCTTCATATGTCACTTATCGGAATCAGGGATATGAGCGTTCTTGATGAGCCTCCCGTAGACAGACTTCCGATACAGACCTTTGTGTTGGAGCACAATGAGGAGATAATCCGCGAGGCCATAAACAGGGAGCTTGCAAGAAACGGTCAGGTATATTATGTCTATAACCGCGTGAACGGAATAAGCGATATAGCGGCCAAGATTCAGAACCTCGTTCCGAATGCCAACGTGGTCTATGCGCACGGGCAGATGAGCGAGCATGAGCTCGAGAGAGTCATGTTCAGCTTTATAAACGGTGAGATAGATGTGCTCGTCTCGACCACAATTATTGAGACGGGACTTGATATTTCCAACGTAAATACTATCATTATCGATGATGCGGACAGACTCGGCCTGTCACAGCTGTATCAGCTGAGAGGACGTGTAGGACGCTCCAGCAGAACTGCATATGCATTCCTCATGTATAAGAGGGACAAGATTCTTAAAGAGGAAGCAGAGAAGAGGCTTGCCGCCATCAGGGAGTTCACGGAGCTCGGAAGCGGCTTCAAGATTGCCATGCGTGACCTTGAAATCAGAGGCGCGGGTAACCTTCTGGGCGCGGAGCAGTCGGGACATATGTCTGCGGTAGGCTACGATCTGTACTGCAAGCTGCTTAATGAGGCAGTTAAGTCTCTTAAGCTTGGCAGTGATGAGCTTGAGACCTGGGAGACCACTATCGATGTGGAGATAGACGCGTTCATCCCCTCGTCATATATTAAGAATGAGCTTCATAAGCTCGACATGTACAAGCGCATCGCCTGCATTGCAAACAATGAGATGCTCATGGACATGCAGGAGGAGCTGACGGACCGATACGGCGACATACCGGCGTCTGTTGACAATCTTTTAAAGATTGCGCTTCTAAAGGCCAAAGCGCACGATGTGTTTATTACGGGCATCATTCAGAAGCAGCGCAATGTACGGCTTAATCTGTACCAGAAGGCTGGCATCGATATCGGAAGACTTCCGGAGCTTATGGCGAAGTATCCGAACAGGCTGAAGCTGAATCCGGACAAGGTGCCGAATTTTACATTTACCATTGAGGATAAGAACGGTAAGAAGACGGGCATCATAAGACCGGAAATGGTTTTTGCACAGCTGCACCAGCTGTTTGACGACATTAAAACTATAGCAATTAAACAGGAAGACAAGATTGAGAAGAGTAAGTGAGTTTAAGAGATTTTTGGTACTTTTTATGGCAGTCTGCGTTGTATTTGCCATGAGCGGCTGCAGCAAAAAGAGCGACACTTTGGAGGACGCCTCGGGACTTGCGGGCGTTACTACAAGCTTTGAGGACGACACGGTGTTCACTGTTGCTGACAGGCGCGTGAGCCTTACGGAGTGGAACCTCTATGCGCTTTCGAAGGTAGCCCAGATTGAGAGCATGTACGGCAACAGCATCTGGAACTACAGCGTGGATACTGACGGGGCAACGATGAGTGAGAAGCTCAAGGAAGATATCAAGGATCAGATAGTATATGTCAAGACTATTTCCTCGCAGGCAGAAAGACTCGGTATTACAATCAATGAGGATGAGCAGATTGACATCAATATCCAGACCGAGGAATTCTTAAGCAAGCTGACTGAGGCTCAGAAGGTGGAGTACGCAATCGACGCAGACGCAGTCAAGGCAGTGCTCACAGAGAACCAGCTCGCGATGAAGGTGTACGAGAATCTTACACTCAATATTGACACGGCTATCCCTGACGAGGAGGTCCGCCACATGGTCCTTGAGTACATCATGGTTCCGAAGACCTATGAGGACGAGAAGACCGGTGACATAATGGAATACTCGGTCGAGGAGCTTGCTCAGATGAAGGCGGAAGCTGAGAATTTCATGAATTTCGTTAAGGCGCAGGGCGCAGAGGCAACTCTTTCGGAGCTTAACGAGGAGGAATACTCTGTTGTGACGATGATTGCCGATTATGCGGAGCTTAAGGACAAATTCCCTGAGGAGCTTGCAGGAATAGCGTTTAACTTAAGACAGTACGAAATCGACGGATTGTATGAGACGGACGCGGGCTTCTTTGTGCTACAGTGCGTAAGCAGAACCGACGAGAAGACTACCAATGCCGCGCGCGTTAAGATTATAGAGGAGCGTCAGAAGGCTCTTTTTGAGAGCGAGTTTAAAAAATGGCAAAAAGAAGTGGTAGTCAAATATAACTACCACTTATGGGACGATATTAATCTACACCCTTGACCGATACAAACTCAATACCGGCATCGGCACATTTCTTGATCTCATCCATACCGTACTCGACATTAAAGCTTTCAATCTGCATTGATACGCCTGCGTCGAGCTCGCGGATGATGTCGTTGTCGGTTGCGTTGCCTACGCTCTGTCCTGCAAGTCTTGCAGGTGAGAGCAGGATGCGTGTCGCGGGGGTCTCGCCGCGCGATACTGCTTCCTCGTAGCGCTTCTTCTCATCGAGCATAATTTTAGCGAGTAGCTCGGGATTTGAGAAGGTCGAATCAAGAATCGAGTTGTAGTTCTTTATCTGGAAATAATCAATGTCATAAATATCGTTATATCTTGCGTCTTCGTTATGAGCTCTTGCAATCAGCTGAGCCTTAGCG
>X415_White_Rhinoceros__coassemble_325_pt1 | contig 11694 bp, 11 predicted proteins | sample X415_White_Rhinoceros__metabat2_high_PE_001 | metagenome-assembled genome bin X415_White_Rhinoceros | reverse complement strand
CCTCAACTGCGGCGCGTGCTTCTTCCTCTGCCTTCTTAGCCTCTTCTGCCTTCTTAGCTTCCTCAGCTCTCTTGGCCTCTTCTACCTTGCGGGCCTGCTCCTGAAGATCGAAGGTCGCTGTGGTGTTCTGAGTGGTCTGTGTGTTCTGTGCCTGTCTCTGAGCTTCCTCAGTTCTTCTGTCAATGTCGTTCTTGGTGTTATTGTACGCAGTGTTGAAGGATTCCTTAACATCCTGCGCGGTCTTCTCGATGCCGCTCATTGTCCTGTTGGCTGCTGCCATATTGGCCGGGCCCTCAAACGAGTAGCTGCATCCGAAGAACAGACCTATAATGAATAAGACCAGTGAAAGCTTCCAGAAACAGCAGAAGATCAGGATTGCTGCCCAAATAGGAAGGTTGATGATGGGGCTGCCCTTGCGCCTTACGATGAAATGATTCTCGTGGCTCTTGATAAAGAGCTTCTTAATCTTCTCGCCCAGATCATCCCTGCTCTTCTTATAGGTCTTAGCTTCTGCGGTATCAACCTTCTTGTAACCGGGCTGATTCTCGAAGCTTGTGGTAAATGTTTGTGCCTGCGGCTTGCTGTTACTTGCAGTGCCCTTGTTGGCATTCTCGATTGCGATCATTGCATCGAGCATATCCCAATTGTTGGCCTCAAGTGCTGCCTTGGCTTCTTCAAAACTTACGTTGGCCTTCTGTGCTATTTTCTCTACTTTCTCAAACTGATCCATGATTTCTTCCTCTCTTATGTGACATGGGGTCAGGCCTGTTTTCACATTTGTGACATGGGGTCTGTCCCCTTTTCATATTTGTGACAAGGGGTCTGTCCCTTTTTCACAAATGTGAAAATAGGACCGTCCCCTTGTCACAATAATAGCAGGCCAAAATTAAGCGGTCTTTTAAGATAAATTAAAAAGAGATTAAAACGCGGCTTTAATCACCAGAGTTTATCGAATTTGAATACATCGTCCCAGTTCCTGTGCAGAACAAACTCGTGGGTCTTGTCGGTGTTGTTGTAAATAACGGTCCACTGAGTGTTGCTTACGATGCTTGTGGGGTCAGGCTTCTGCGAAGCAGACTTGGCTGCGTCCCAGGCAGTGGTAAGGCTTGTGTTGCCGGCTGCCGCCTCGATGGTCTCCTCGATGTGGTCACGGCGCTCTCTGCCGCGTCCGTATTTCTCGTGAACCTTGTAAGGCTCAACCTGGTCCTCGTACATAGCGTAGTAATTGGTGATGGTGCGAAGAGGTGTGACAACCATCGGTCTGTCCGCCTTCTCGCAGTCCCACTCAACTACGACGCCGTCGCCCGATGCGTCCGTAATGTAGTAGTGATAATCACGGCCTGAGGTTGCGAAGCAGTCGTACTGCGCAATCAGGTCAATCGCCTCTTTTGTGGTTGCCGCGCGGTCACGCACCACGCGGATAAGAATAGGTGTAGCAAGCACGGGCTTGCCGGTCTTCTGTGCCGTGGGCTCGCTGCTGAGCGTCAGAACCGCAATCGAAACGCCCTTCTCGTTCATGCCGTCGAGGCATACGAACGGAGCCGCAAGGCAGGCTGCCGTGTTGGCTGAGGATGCGAACGGATCATTGAAGCCCAGATTGTCTAAGGCTGCGTAGCCAACGGATGCGTAGCCGTCCTTCGGATGACAGTACACCTGCATCGCTGAGGAATCAAATCTGAAATCGTAGTTTCTGCCCATGTACACCTTGCCGTCATCAGCCTTCAGGGTGAAAGCGCTGCAGCCGTACTGAGGTGCGGTGATGTTCGCGCCCACTCCGGGCATAGCCTCCTCGAGGATGGTGTTCAGCATGGCCTGGTTATCGTACATTCCAACGGGTGTAAGATTGTCCAGATTATAATCGTAGAACACCTCCATGGTGTAGATATTCAGCTCGTCGTAATCCGTAAGCTTCTTAATCGAAGCCATCGTCTGCAATCTCTCAGCAGAGAACAATGACTGTGCATCGTCTTCGGCGCTCTTCTTGTCCGTCTTGCGCTTAATCTTCGCAGGCACTGAGCTGACAATCTTCGCGTCCTTCGCCGCCTTCTTAACGGTTATCTTAAGCTGCTCGGTCGAGCTGCCCTTGATGTTAAGATTGGCGGGGTCGTATAGCTTTATAGTCCCGATTGTTCCGTCCTGAGCAATCGTCAGGTTCGTCTTGACCTTGACCTTGAGCGTCGTAATCTCGCCATAATTCTTAATGGTGAGCCCGCCGTCCCCGTATTTGGCAGTCAATACGCCGGTCTCGCCGACGGTAAGGCTCTTAATCCTGCCGCGGTTACTGATGGTCGCCTTCGGCGCATCTACGAGGAAATCAATCTTCGAGTAATCGCCCACAGGAATCTTTATCTTCGTCCTGCTTCCCGTGACAATATTAATCCTGCCCTCTGTGACTTCTTTCAAAACTGCCTTCAGTTCTCTGGTCGTTGAGACTTCGTTCACAAGCAGCGACTTAGCCGAAGCTGCAACCGGAAGGTCTGCAAACAGCAGAACCGTCGCCATAATGATGGCGAAAATCATTCTGAACTTCTTCATATTCCCCCCTAAATAATGTATTTTTTTGTACCTTGCCTTCATCGTATATGATTATTCTGTTCTTGTAAATAATCTCCTGCCCGCAACCCGCAAAAAGTGGGGCATCGGTACGTGTCCCCGATGTCCCACTATGGCTAATTTTATGAGGTTTTTACACTATTTAATTATTCCTCTTCCTTGCGGCGTGCCTTGTAAGTCAGGCTTCCACCGGCAAGGATGCATGCTGCGCTGATTGCATACAGGATGCCCATTGATACGGCACCGGTCTTGGGAAGTTCAGCCTGAGGAGTCTCAGCCTCAGCTACTTCAACTTCTTCTGCCTCGTCAGCTTCTGCAGTCTCAACTGTTTCTGTTGTCTCGGGCTCAACTGTCTCGGGCTCAGCGGTCTCAGGCTCAGCCTCAGGAGTCTCTGTCTCAGTAACATCTACCACTGCGGACTCTTCCTTGGTATCTGCAGGAGGAAGAACTACAGGAACATAATCTGAAGGAGCTGTATTGTTACCGCCATTGCCGTTATCACCGTTGTCATCGCTAACAGGTGCAGACTGAGGCTTAACCTTAATGCGGTCTACGAATTCTGCGTTGTAATGCTTCACTGATTCAGAATCATCCTCGTCCTCAGTAGCAGGAGCAGTATCTTTCGCAAATTTTTCCTTGTAGGCTTCTACAGCTTCCTCAGTAGGAACGTAGATTGTAAGCTTAGCAGGATCTAAGTTGGTAAATGTTAATGACTCAAATTCCTGAGGAGTAACGTCTTCGAAGATAAGTGTATTCAACGAAAGGCAATTTATAAACTGACGATTACCCAAAATCTTAGTATTCTCACCAAAAGTAACTTCCGCAAGGCTTGTACAATTCTCAAATGTGATTTCACCAAAAACTGATCCGGCCGGAATATATAACTTTGTAAGCTTGCTATTACCTGCCTCTTGATAACAAGAAAAAGCACCCGCCCAAATTTTAGTACTTCCCTTAAAATCAATCGAACTAATATTAACACAATCACTAAAGCATCCGCCTGATATATCGCTCTTACCTTTAAATAAAACTGTTTCTAATACTTCGTTATATTGAAAACAGCCAGATATACACGTCGCATCGCCTTCAAAAGTAATCTTCTTCAATTTCGAACACCGGCAAAACTTGCCACTGCTAATATAAGCGGTCTTCGGGAAGTACAGTTCAGTTATTTGCATAGCTGAGCTGCTAAATGCACCGCCATCAATATGAACAGCACCTTCAAAAATCAGTGTTTCAATATTCGGGTCATTCATAAAGGAACCGCTTTCTAAATCGCAATCTCCCTTAAAAACTAATTCCTTCAGATTAGCCAGATTGCTGAAAGGGGTTCCGAATTTACACGCAATGTTCCCTTCAAATATAATGCTTTCGATGCTTTCTACACTATTAAAAACAGATTTATCAATCTCATTAATGTTCTCGCTAATAATGACTTCCTTAACGTCTTCTGCTGCGAAGGTTTCGTCTTCCTCCCACTCAGTAAGACCTGCTTTAGTTAAGATATTGAGTGTTCCGTTCTCGAACTTATATCCTACCGTTTCTTCCGCCGAAGCCTTGCTCTTCTGCAGGCCAAATGTTCCTACGATCAGTGCGAGTACCATCACAAGACTCAGCACCAGTTTCATTCCCTTTCTCATACAGTTCCCTCACTTTCAAAAAAATTCCTCGTTTTATAGGTAACGAGGAAGACCCCAAATACGCATAAAGTAACAATTCATTGTCACTGTATATATCATAATTTCATTTTTCGTGTAGTACAAGTGTCAAAAAGTTACCTTTTTGTGATATGTCAAAAACCCCGAAAACGTTGAAAAACCCCATGTTTTTGACAACATGGGGTTTCTTTTAGATACCTTTTGTATTGGTATTGGATATATTTACTGAGCTGATACAGCGCCAAGCTTAGCAGTGTTAAGCTTGATACCAGGGCCCATAGAAGCTGCGATAGTAGCGCTCTTGATGTACTGTCCCTTAGCTGCAGCGGGCTTAGCCTTGATGAGTGCTGAGATAAGTGCGTTAGCGTTATCTGTAAGCTGCTCCTCGGTGAAGCTTGCCTTGCCGATAGGGCAATGGATAATGTTGGTCTTATCAAGACGGTACTCAATCTTACCTGCCTTAATATCCTTGATTGCGCCTGCAACGTCCATTGTTACTGTGCCGGCCTTGGGGTTAGGCATTAAGCCCTTAGGTCCAAGTACACGACCAAGACGTCCAACAACGCCCATCATGTCGGGTGTAGCAACAACTACATCGAACTCAAACCAGCCATCGTTCTGGATCTTAGGAATGAGCTCATCGCCGCCAACATAGTCAGCACCTGCTGCCTCTGCCTCTGCTACCTTAGGTCCCTTAGCAAATACTAAAACGCGAACCTTCTTGCCAGTTCCATGAGGGAGTACAACTGCGCCACGGATCTGCTGATCTGCATGACGTCCTTCAAGACCCATACGGAAATGTGCTTCGATTGTCTCGTCAAACTTTGCTACTGATGTCTTCTTAACTAAACTGCAAGCGTCTGCTACATCGTAAAGAGCTGCCTTATCGATGAGCTTAGCTGCTTCAACGTATTTTTTTCCTCTTTTCATTCTTATAACCTCCCGGTGGTATTAACGGATTCTCGTAAATCCTTCCACCTCTTTCAAATGTGATGTTTTCAGTGTCAAATTAATCTTCTACTACGATACCCATCGAACGAGCGGTACCGGCAATCATACTTGTTGCAGCTTCAAGGCTTGCAGCGTTAAGGTCGGGCATCTTCTGCTCAGCGATCTTAGCTACTTCAGCTCTCTTGATTGTTGCTACCTTAACCTTGTTAGGCTGTCCTGATGCGGACTTAAGGTTGCATGCCTTCTTAAGAAGAACTGCTGCAGGGGGAGTCTTTGTGATGAAGCTAAAGCTTCTATCAGCGTATACTGTAATTACTACAGGGATGATTACATCACCCATCTGTGCTGTTCTAGCATTGAATTCCTTAGTGAACTGTACAATGTTAACACCGTGCTGTCCAAGTGCGGGACCTACCGGAGGAGCCGGAGTTGCCTTGCCAGCCGGAATCTGTAACTTAATGTAACCTGTAACTTTCTTAGCCATTATTGTCTCCTCTTTTCATTATCAAATAAAAATTAGTTATCGGATTTTACATCCGTAAATCCAAGTTCAACAGGTGTCTCCCTGCCAAACATGTCGATATAGAGTGTAACGGTCTGCGCCTGGGTATTAATCTCTCTTACGACACCCTGCATATCTGCCCATGTTCCGTTTGTAACGGTAACGGTGTCGCCAACCTCGAAATCAAGGATGATTTCGTCGGGTCTGAAGCCCATGGTTGCCATGTCTTCTTCTGTAAGCGGTACGGGCTTGGATCCGGGTCCAACGAAGCCTGTAACACCACGTGTATTACGTACTACGTACCATGTATCATCATTCATGATCATGTAGATGAGCACGTAACCGGGGAACATCTTCTTCTGAACACGACTCTGCTTGCCGCTCTTAACTTCGATGACGTCCTGAAGAGGAACCGAAACCTCTAATATCTGGTCCTGAAGCCTTCTGTTTTCAATTGTCTTCTCAAGGTCTGCCTTGACTTTGTTCTCATAACCTGAATAGGTATGAACAACGTACCAATTAGCTTCTGCCATAATTACTCCTGTCCTTTATAAACGATACAATTATCAAACGATGATCTTGTCAATGCCTAACTTGATTGCTGCATCAAGAAGAGCAATGAGTGCACCTAAAAGAATAGAAATAACCACTACAGCGAATGACTCCTTCGCAAGGTTCTCCTTGGTAGGCCAGGTAATCTTCTTCCACTCGGACTTAACGCCCTTTAAGAAGCTTTTCTTTGCAGGCTTAGCTGCATTTGTGTTTTCTGCCATAGAGTCCTCCTTTGATTACTTGGTTTCCTTATGCAGAGTGTGCTTCTTGCAGAATCTGCAATACTTCTTGGTTTCCATTCTGTCAGGATGATTCTTCTTCTCTTTCGTCGTGTTGTAGTTACGCTGCTTGCACTCTGTGCATGCTAAGGTAATTTTTACTCGCACAACTTCCACCTCCATTTTCTAATACTCACGAGCAATGTGGTATGTTGCTCATGGCTGTAAATTTATGCCCTTGCGCCAGTTTTTATCCCCAGTGCAAACCCTGAAAATTTGCACACAAAAAAAAGAACTGTCGCCAGCCTTTCAAATATATCACGAATTATTCTATTCGTCAAGCACAAGTTAAATGCAAATTAGGGACGTAGTCAAATTACTCCGATTCTACAAATTAGGGACACAGTCAACCCCTCTCAAATCTTCTCACTACATAATAAGTAATCGTTCCGGTGACAAATCCGGCCACGATGCCCGTGATAATCAGAACCGGAAGATAATACAGCACGCTTGCGCCCAGTGCGAGGCATGCGACGATTATCTGGCCGAGGTTGTGCGCCACGCCGCCCGCGATGGAGACTGCGGGTACGGAGAAATGTCCGCTCTTTTTGAGAATTATCATTAATAATATAGAAAGTACCGCGCCCGCGAGCGAGTATATCATGGCACTCATTCCTGTGAAGGTTAATCCCGAGAGCACCACGCGGACCAAAGAAACTGCCACTGCCATGCGCCAGTCGAGCACGTACAGTGCGGTCATCGAGGCAATGTTAGCCAGGCCCGGCTTGATTCCGGGGATGCCGACGAAGGTCGGCAGAAGGCTTTCAAGGTACGACAAAATAAAGGCAAGGGCCACAAGCACCCCTGCCAGAGCAAGTCGTTTTGCCGAACTTTTTTTGCCCATCTGTTTCATACCCGCCTAATCCTTATTCTTCCAATCCGCTCACTTACGCTCAGCTTCACACCTCTATTTCGCCACACCGTCGTATCCGTCTTCCGCGCCCCTGATGGTGAGCACCACCTTGCCGGGCAGGCAGACGATCGACTCGCCGGTCTTCTTAATCGGTCTGTGGTCAACGCATATCTGGTCGGGGCAGGAGGCTCCGGTCACGTCTGCTTTGCCGTCCTCGATTGCGCAGTGAACATACGCGCCGTCGGGCGTTACTATGGTAAATGTTTTGTTCTTATCAAGCGGATACGTGCCCTCCACCTTGCCGTCAACGCTGACCTCAAGGTAGCCCGCAGGCTTCGCGCCAATCAGAAGAACTATCGCCCATGCTATGGCGATGAGCGCCACAGCTGTTATCAAAATATAAATATCCTTTTTCTTAAACATCTTCTACCTTACTCTTCCTCGCTCCTAACCACGATTCTGCACTCGTCGGTCTTGCCGCTCGTAGATGTAATCGTAATCACGCACTCGCCCTCGGCAAGCGCTCTTACGCGGCCGTTCTTTGATACGGTAGCCACGGTTTCGTCAGAAGATGCGAAACTCACTACATCTGTAGTCTGCTCAGGAATCACATCGTATTTCACAGACCAGCTCTGGCCTACGCTCAGGTTCTTCTTCTCCTTGCCCGCCTCTAATGATGTGACGGGGCGCTTGTAAGCGCGGATAAGCGATACCGCTGAGTTGCCTCTGTTGTCCGATGCGTAGAGGGTGTAGGTGCCTTCCTCTGCCACCGTGAAATGCACCACGTCTGCCTCGTCAGGCTTGAGCGCGCTGATTGTCGAGTTCGAGAACTCTGCCGCATCGTGAACGCCCTGAAGGTATTTCACCGTGCGAACATCCGACTGATAGTCGCTCACCTCTGCGTCGATGTTGAACAGACCGGCCTCGTTGTCGTAACGAATCTTTATATTACTGATTGTGGGCGGAAGCAGATCGTCCACTATCTTAAGGGTTTTTAAGGTATAGTTGCCGGCGTAATCTACAATATAGAAGGTGTAGATTCCACCCTTTGAGAGCATGAGCTTGTTGCCCGAGATTACCGAGCCCTGTCCGCCTCCCGCGAAATACGCAGCGTCCTTACGTCCTGTGAAATACCGCACTGAGTTGATGCCCGCATCACCTATGTCCGCGGTGGTGAGCTGCAGAACGAGGTCGCCCTTTCTGTATTTGAGCTCCACGTCGAGGATGGGAGCATATGTGTCGTGGTCAAGTGCGTCGCTGCCCTTGAGCGCTCCGTAGAGGCTCGGGATTCCTGCGTGTGTCATGATCGAGCTGAAGCTGTCAATCGGCTTGACTCCTCCGAAAATAACATCGCGCACATTGCGCGCATAAAGTCCGCGGCCGAGGGTGTACAGAACTCCCGCGATGGCGCTGACCTGCGGCGCTGCCATTGACGAGCCGCTCATGAGGCCGTAGCTTCCTACTATAGTACTGAACACGTCGACTGCAGGTGCTGCAACGTCAACGGAGGTTGCTCCGTAATTGGCCTTGAGCGGAAGTGTTCCGTTGGTCTCAAGGTAGGTCACGGAAATAATATTGTCGAGGTCGTAGCTCGCCGGATACAGCGGTTGTACGTCGTTGTCAATTCCGTCATTTCCCGCAGCGCAGACAAACAGCATGTTTGAGCGCTCGATTGCGGTACAGATTGCTGCGGAGTAATTGTATGCGCCCCAGCTGATGTTGCAGACGTTCGCGCCCATCATGTCCGCGTAGCGGATGGCCCTGATTACGTCCGAGTTGGTTCCGCTTCTGTCGGGTCCGCCGTGCACCTTGAGCGACATAATCTTCACGTCAGCGCAGGATGCCGCGCCGGCAATTCCGATTGAATTGTTCGCAACCGCAGCTATTATGCCGGCACAGTGCGTGCCGTGGTTATCGTTATCATAGGGAGATGAGAGGTACATGTCATGCTCTTCGTTATAAGCATAGTGACAGACGCTCGCATCGCCGTTATAGAAGTCCCAGCCGTATACGTCGTCCACGTAGCCGTTGCCGTCATCGTCGATGCCGTTGTCCGGAATCTCCTTGGGGTTGGTCCACATTGCGCCTGCGAGGTCCGCGTGCTTATAGTCGACGCCCGTGTCGATGATTGCCACTACAGCTGTAGTCTTCTCGATATTTGCCTTCGTCTTATACTCGGCCCAGCCCTCGGGTCCGTCTATATCTACATCTTTCTTGGAAATAATTTCTGAGGCTGTCGTTGACTGGAAATGGGTGTATTTACCATTATTGTCAAGCCAGTACTGCGAAGATGAATACTTGTCGTCGGTTAGTGCGCACAGCTCGCTTGCCGCGTCGCGCTCGACAAACAATACGGCACTGCAGGTCTCAAGCCCGTCAGTGATGTTTTTCAGGCGCGCGTCTGTGCCCTCGTAAGAAGCGATGATGAAATCGCGGTCAGAATAGGTGACTGTCAGGTCTTCTATTTTAGAAATTTCGTTAAGTGCTTCGGCGGATGAAAGGTCGTTGTCCTGAAGGGTCACAATGAGATTTGTGCGCAGAACATCAAGCCCCTCGCGGCTGTTAACCACGGGAAGCATCATAATCGCGCACAGAATTAAGGCAACCAGCTTCTTCATTTTTTATCCCATCTTTATACTTAACTTATTGCTTGTTACTGATTTTTGTCACGTTGCTACATTATTATAGCTCAAAAATTAGCAACCTATACTATACATACTTGTTTTGAAAATTGCAAGAGTGAGTCGATGGGGACGTTTCTGTGAGTCGATGGGGACGTTTCTGTGAGTCGATGGGGACGTTTCTGAATGACTCATTAGAAATGAGTCATTCAGAAACGTCCCCATCGACTCACAGAAACGTCCCCATCGACTCACAGAAACGTCCCCATTCAATCATTCAGCCGTCTTCATGGCTTCAATTGCGGAAATACGTGTTGCCTTGAGTGCCGGGAAGAATCCTGACAGAAGGCCTACGAACATTGCAAATGCAGCGCCGAAGATGGGCAGCCACAGAGGTATTACTGAGAAGCCTGCAACTCCCGTTCCTGTACCCATCACGGATTCAAACAGGTTCGCGCCGTATTTGTTAATCAGCCAGGAGCCGATGTAGCTTAGTATGATACCTGCAATACCGCCGATAAGACCGATCATGCCTGCCTCGAAGAGGAACAGCTTGCGCACGTCTGCGACCTTGCAGCCGAGAACCTTCATGATACCGATTTCTCTGGTGCGCTCGTAGATTGACATGATCATGGTGTTGGCAATGTTGATTGCCGATACTAACATCGCTACCGCGCCGATTGCACCGAGCACGAGCTCGAGCATGTTGGCGGTCTCCTTCATGGGCTCAATGTACTGCATGTCAGAGGTTGACTTGAGGCCTAACAGCTCTATCTCGTCCTGAACTGCTGTAACATTGTTCATGTTATCAACGTTTATACGGATATTTTCAAATGATTCAAGGCTTGCGATAGCCTTCTTGCGGTCATCGATTTTAAGGGTGTTGGCGTACTTGGTGTACAGGTCCTTATACAGATCGATGTCCATGAATATATACCAGTTCGCCTCGGAGTAACCGCTCTCAGGAGCGGCAATCTTCTTGACGTCCTTTAATACATAGGAGAATTCCTTCTTTCTGGGGTTGGGCTGATACTCGCTGAATTTGAGCTCCAGCTTGTCCTTGCCTAACTCGACAGTTTTGGTCTGCTGACTTCTGCCGCTCCAGTAATAGAAATCGTAGAGCGACTCGGAGCCGAAGTATATAGTGTGGGAAGCCTCTTCCTTGGTAGGATAGGTGCCGTCCTCCATTGCGGGGTATCCGAACTCTTCGTAGCAGCTCATGTCCATGACCATGAAATTCGGCCAGGTGGAGTATTTACCACAATAGAGCTGGGAATTCCAGCAATACATTATGGGCGTTACGCTCTTCACGTGCTCGATGCCGCGCAGCTTCTCGATGGTCGTATTGTCGAGCTTCTGCTTGGTGCTCGTCCAGTTGCCATCGTCGTCGACGTCGTAAGAGTTGGAGCTGACATCGATTACAGTCATGCTTCCGTTCTCCATAACCGATGCCTCGAAGCTCTTGTTCATTCCGATACCGATGGAAATCATGATGACGATTGAAACGGTACCGATGACTACGCCGATGATGGTGAGCAATGTTCTCGCCTTGCGCCTGAAGAGGTTACGTAAACCCATTTTAATCAGGTCAATAATCCTCATCGTCGTCCTCTTCCTTATTCTTCTTAGATGCACGCTTAAGCTTCAGCGTTCCCTTTTTCTTCTTGATGATAATAACAACTGCTGCTGCAATTACTGCCGCACCGACTACAATCAGAACGATCTT
>X415_White_Rhinoceros__coassemble_324_pt1 | contig 11702 bp, 8 predicted proteins | sample X415_White_Rhinoceros__metabat2_high_PE_001 | metagenome-assembled genome bin X415_White_Rhinoceros | reverse complement strand
GGGCGCTACCTCCTCTTTTGACGCCATCGTAACAGGAGTTGACCTCGACGGTCTCGCCCTCTCTGTCGTAAGACTCGGTTCCAGCGAGTTCGAGGAATATTACTACAACGGAGCGACCTCAATCATCACTAAGTATGACCGCCAGATTACTGCGGCTCTGCTTAAGCCCGGTGATTTCGTAAGTATCACATTTACCGATGAGAACCTCTTAACAAAGGTCTGCGCGCTCAAGGACATTGACGTATATGAGAAGATTCTGAATCCCGTCATCGAAGAGAATCCCAAGAGAATCACGATTGCCGGCGAGACCTATCAGTACGATGACAATCTTCTGATTCTGAACGACGGTTACTTTGTAGGGCTTAACACTCTGGTTTCTACCGATATACTCACCGCTTACAGCAGAGACGGCTTCATCTATATGCTCAAGGTGTTCTCAGGACACGGTTATCTTGCGCTTTCACACACGACCGCATTCTTAGGCGGCACTCTCTCGATTGCGCACGAGGGTGATTTTGAGATTACCGAAGATTTCATGTACACTCTGCCCGAGGGCGAGTACAGCATCCGCGCTACCAACGGCGAGGACAGCGGTTCAGAGACTGTGCTCATAAGTCGCGACCGCACCTCGATTCTCGACCTCGATGCGTTCCTTCCAAACGGCGGCAACTACAGCGTTATTACTTTCTCCATAGAGCCCAAAGAGGCAACCCTCTACATCGACGGCATAATGAAGAATCACAATATCCCCGTTGCAGTGGGCTACGGCGAACACCGCATCGATGTCATCGCTGACGGTTATACTTCCTATGAAGGTCCCATTACTGTTTCAAGAGAGACCGGTGCATTAAGCATCTCACTTCCGATTGCGGCAGTTAAACAGCCCTCGATGGACGAAGAGCCGGACTACGATTACGAGCTCCCCTCAGACCAGACTTCAAACGACAAGACCGGTTCAGGCAGCACGTCAGATTCCACCAAGCAGAATTCTTCATCGACGCAGGGCCCAGACACAGGCGTTACTTCGTATCCCGGAATTCCCGATTCGACCAGTGATACAGACGGTGATTCCTTTGGAAGCGAGACACCTGAGATTGAGGATCTGACCTTAGGAGACGAGGATTCAGATGCTCCGGGCTTAGACGGAGAGGATTCAGATAAGACTGACACAGATAAGACCGATTCCGGCAAGACCGATAAGACAGCTTCCGACAAGCTTCAGATGATTATCGAATGCAGTGACGGTGCCGCAGTATATATCAACGATGTATACAAGGGTGTGATTTCGGGCGGTAAGCTTGCATTCCAAAAGCCCGCTGAGGGCACGGTTTCAGTGCGCATCACCAAGGAAGGCTACGTTACAAAGTACTACACCGTAAGCATTGACGATGACGGTGAGGACGCCAGCTTCAAGTTCCCTGCCATGGTTCCCTTAGGATAAACGGCGCCGGGTATTTGGCAAATTAATAATTACTAATTCGCTGTTAATGATATTTAATGGTTAGTACATTTACCATAAAATAGAGGCATCAGAAAAGGAGGAACTTAATATGAGTTCAGACAAATCACAAAAGATTGGAAGTCTGATCAAATACGGAATAATCGCGCTGGTTATTCTGATTTTGGTCGGCAATTCCTTCTATACCATTAACGAGCAGGAGGCCGCAGTGCTCACAACCTTCGGTATCGCATCGTCGGTAACCGATTCCGGTCTCCACTTAAAGATACCCTTCATCCAGAAGGTTACCAAGGTCGACACGACCATCAAGGGCTTCCCTATCGGATACGTTGAAGGTTCGGATTACTCAATTGAAGACGAGTCACTGATGATTACTTCAGATTTCAACTTCGTTAATGTTGATTTCTACGTTGAGTACAAGGTCATCGACCCCATCAAGGCTCTCTACGCTTCAGAGGATCCCGTTTCAATCCTTAAAACCATAGCACAGTCAAGCATCCGCGCCGAGATCGGTTCATACCCTGTTGACAGCGTTATCACAACCGGTAAGAGCGAGATTCAGGCGGGCATCAAGGAGAAGATTACAGCGCATCTTGAGGAGCACGACATAGGCATCCAGCTTATCAACATTACAATCCAGGACGCAGAGCCCCCTACAGCAGAGGTTCTCGAGGCATTCATGAATGTTGAGTCAGCCAAGCAGGGCGCCGAGACAGCAATCAACCTGGCCAACAAGTACCGCAACGAGCAGATTCCCGCTGCAGAGGCTCAGGTCGACCAGATTATGAAGGAAGCCAATTCGACCAAGGAGGCCAGAATCAACGAGGCTGAAGGTCAGGTGGCAAGATTTAACGCATTGTACGAGGAATACATGAAGTACCCTCTCATCACAAAGCAGCGTATGTTCTACGAGACGATGGAGGAGCTTCTTCCCGACTTAAAGATTATCATCGACAGCTCAGATGGCGGAGTTCAGAAGATACTTCCCCTTGAGTCTCTGGTAGATATTGAGAATGTCGGAGGTGGATATTAATGAACGAATATAACGATAACATTGAACATATCAGACAGCCCAAATCACACAAGGGACTGATCGCAATTATAGTAGTGGCAGTCATCGCACTGTTTGTACTCTGCCAGTCCTTAGTAGTTACCTACGAGAACGAGTACACCTTAATCAAGCAGTTCGGTAAGGTTGACCGCATCGTTGACAGAGCAGGCCTCTCTTTCAAGATTCCTTTTGTAGAGACCAAGGATACTCTCCCCAAGAATCTTCTTCTGTATGATTTAACAGAGTCCGACGTTATTACCCAGGACAAGAAGACCATGGTTGTCGACAGCTACGTTTTATGGCAGATTACAGAGCCTCTTAAGTTCACACAGACTCTTACAAGCGTAAGCAACGCCGAGGCCCGTATCAATACCATCGTATACAACTCGATGAAGAACGTCATAAGCAGCATGCTCCAGTCAGACGTCATCAGCGCCCGCGACGGAGCGTTAAGCGACCAGATTATGAGCAACATCGGCACCACTACAAACCAGTACGGTATCGTGCTTGTAGCCGTTGAGACCAAGCACCTTGATCTGCCCAGCGACAACAAGGCAGCCGTATACGAGCGAATGATTTCAGAGCGTAACAATATCGCTGCTTCCTACACCGCATCCGGTGAGGCCGAAGCTAAGAAGATCCGCACTGAGACCGATAACGAGATTGTTATCAGCGTTTCAGAGGCAGAGGCTGAGGCTGAGAAGGTTATCGCTTCAGGCGAGGCTGAGTACATGAAGATTCTCTCCGGTGCTTACAATACAGCTGAGCGCGCAGAGTTCTACACCTTCGTCCGCTCCCTCGACGCAGCCAAGAAATCAATGACCGGTGACAAGACAATCATTCTGAATGCCGACTCACCTCTCGCTCAGATTTTCAACAATGTTGAATAAACATATAGTTTAATAAACAAAAAGCTCTGCGATAATTCGCAGAGCTTTTTTATTCAAAGCATCACTTTGTCATAAGCTTTATAATCTCATCGTTAGTCTCACGCATGCCCTCGCTGCCGAGCTGGCTTATGTTGGCAATAGTGTTCTCGACGCCCTTGACTACCAGTCCGTCACCGCCCATGAACTCCTGTCCGCAGCGGTACATATTGAGTGCCAGAATTGCCGCATCGACAGAAGAAGCAATCTTGGCTGCACACGAGGCCTTGGCTCCGTCACACACAATGCCTGCCACTATCGCAAGGGTGTTGACTATGGTGTGTACCACGGTCTCGTAATCCCCTGCCGTAAGGTATGCTATTCCTGCTCCCGCACCTGCTCCTGCGCTTACTGCACCGCAGAAAGCAGACAGTCTTCCGATGCCGTCCTTCTGGTGAATAGCCGTAAGGTTTGATAAGGTCAGCGCGCGGTACAGCTGGTCCTTGGAGGCCTTAAGCTCCTCGGCGTAAATAACTACAGGCACGGAACAGGTAATTCCCTGATTGCCGCTTCCCGAGTTGACAATAACAGGCATCTCACAGCCGTTCATTCTCGCATCTGACCCCGCTGCCGCATAAGCCTTGGCGCGGATTTTTACATCGTTCCCATACGTATCCAGCAGCACACTTCCTATGTTAGCGCCGTAATCACCGCTAAGTCCTGCCTTGGCTATAGCCATGTTGTACTCAATCTGGCGTGTAAGTATAGGCTCGACATCGCGGATATCCATGCTGTTGACGAAATCCCAGATATTCTCCATGTTGAGGTCTGAGCGGTCAGTCATGGCTGCTTCTCCCTCAGCCTTGGTCTGCTTATCAACCAGCACGTTCCCGTCCTTCTCCTCAAGAACAATGTTAGTGTGGAACTCGGCAATACGGACCTTTGAATAATGCCCGTCTGCCCTAAGCTCAATAATCTGGTCGAATACTGCACCGCCGGTGAGCGGTTCGACCGTTACGGGCACTGCTTCAAGAAATGCCTTCATGCGCTGTGCGTCATTAGGTGTGGCGTCAGCAATTACCTCGAGCCCCTTTGAGGATTTGCCCGCAATAATACCTGCTGCCACAGCAGCAGGTATTCCTTTTAAGTGATCGGTATTGGGAACAATAACCGATTTGACATTTTTAATTACGCTTCCGCTGGCAAGGACCTTAACAGATGTCGGTTCCATGCCAAGGATTTCTCTTGCGCGCGCTGCTGCCAGTGCCAAAGCAATCGGCTCGGTACAGCCCTGCGCAGGTATCAGCTCCTCTTTGAGAATACTGACAAAATCATTGTAAACCTTGCAACCCCTGTTCATTACAAAATCCCTTCAAAAGATTATTGCAGATATTCGTTGATTACGCGAACCATAAGGTCGTTAAGCTGTTCTACATCATAATGTCCAATGGTAGGCTCGATATGGTCTCCGCCGATTCCGCTGTCGTTTGTAAGGAATGTATAGGTTCCTCCGGTTGTCATTGCAAGAGTACGGAGAAGGAACTCTGTGCTCTTGTCCACGCCGCTTGCTGCAACAGGGATAATTCTGATACCCTGTGCCGATGCAGCATCAATTGTTGCCGAAAGGCTTGCCTTGACATTCTCGTTAAGATGAGGCGGAGCATCGAGAACTAAGAACATAATCTTAACTGCGTCCTCATCCCATACATGACCGTTGACTGCGTCGTTAAGTGCCAGCTCAACTGCCTCTTCGTAGTCGCCGCCGCCATTAGCATACTCAGCGCGTAAATAACTCATCTGCTCATTGATATTATAACTGAAAGGATACGATCTTACCACATAATCATCCTCTAAATCCCTGTAGAAATTAACGCTTAAATTAACGGGAAGATTGGCGTTCATACGTGATACACGGCTGACAACATCGTCAAGCTCTGCCTGAAGATAGCTGATCTCATCGCCCATCGAACCTGTAGTGTCAACTACGAGCATAAGGTCAAGCGCCTTGGCTGCGCGTGTAGCATTAATATTAATTTCAGTAACGGTGCCCTCAAGGAGAGCGTCACTGGTAAGCTCCACAGAAGCTGTCTCGCCCTTAAAGCTTACGTCTGCTTTTGCAGGAATACCGTTCTCACCCTTAAGGTTATAGTATACATAGCACATGCCCTCGTGATCTGAGACTACAGTGCGGATTACACTACCGTTCATGTCACTTACGGTTACATAAGCTCCCTGTAATGCTCTTCCCTCAGCCTCAGTGATTCGGAGCTGAATTCTTGTGAAGGGAGTAAGTCCCCAGTCCTTAAAGAAGTTACTGTAATCAAAATTCTGTCCGTCCTTAAGCAGTGCTCTTAAGAAATCGAAATTCTTATTGTCGTTCCACTCACCTGCTGTCAAAAGTCCCGCTCTGGGAAGAATATAAGGTGCAGGTGTAGGAGTGGGCATATAGGGATCATCCGAAATAATCGGGATTGTGGGATCGTCTATAACAATCGGGTCATAGGGATCGATATCCCATGCTGCAGGCTCCTCTGCGATAAAGAGTCCGGGAGCCACATCCATTGGTGCCTCAAAATCAGCTGCCTCTGACCATGACAGACTACCCTCACCGGTTTCATAATCATAGACTCCGCCATCTGAAGTCTTAGCCTTGCTTTCAGCAGCAACATAATCATCGGTTGCGTAAGTAAAAGCCGTGTCATCAACTGCTTCTCCGACTGCATCGGGGACGTCCCAGCTGACATCTGTCTTAGGAAGCTCAGCAACTTCCTCAGTCGATGCGCTGCCTCTGACTTCTGCGGCATTCGTTTCAGCGCTGTCCTTCTTTGTATCAGAAGCTACTGCTGTACTTACGGCCGTTTTAACATCAGCAGATGTAACAGCGGGTTCTTCCTTAACCTTCTTGCTGCAGCCGCCAATAACTAATGTAATAACAAGCAGAATAGCAAGTATTCTCCATAATTTCTTCATAAACATTCTCCTCTCTGCTTAGGCTCTTTATTGCCTTCTCAGTTAATAGACGAAGAAATTTCGGCATCGGTTCCATTATTTGGCGAAGTTTTGTCAGACTCGCTCCACACCTCATACCACGCAGCCTCAGCTACAGCGAGTTCTTTTTGTGCCTCCTCGTAGGAATCAAAATCCGTAGCGCTCTCAAGCCTGCTCCTCGCACGGTCGAGCTCCTCCTTAGCAAGCCTTAACTTCCAGTCTATGTGAGCCTCCTCAGTGCTCTTAAACCCTATCTCATGCCTCTCGGTTTTGGGCACGGCCTTAAGTTCTGCTATCATTGCGGCATCCTCAGCAGCGACAAGTCCCATTATTTCGCTTCTTACGGTCTTCTCGGGCGTGTCTGCCATATCGGGTATATTTGTGTTCCTTATAATCCTGCGAGCCGTTACAAGGCGCTCTAAGCGCTCCAGATAGTGCTCGTAGTCAAACGGGTAGAACAGCGCGTGCCCGTCCTCAAAGATATAGAAGGAATCCGCGAGGCGGCTTATTAAATATCTGTCATGTGAAACCACAAGTATTGTGCCCCTGTATGCCCTGAAGGCGGACTCCAAAGTCTCCTTGGCATCGATGTCCATATGGTTCGTGGGCTCGTCCAGCACAAGGAAATTAGGCTTGGCCGTAAGCATCTCGGCAATTACAAGGCGCGCCTTCTCGCCTCCCGAGAGGACGTTGACCTTCTTATACGCCTCTTTGCCTGCAAAAAGGAAGGACGCCAAAGTCGTGTGCAGCTCCTTGTCATTCATCATAGGGAAGCGCTTCTTGAAATGCTCGTACACCGTAAGCTCCGAGCTGATTTCTGCGCTCATCTGGTCAAAATATCCCACCTCAACACGGTTGCCGAGGGTACATTTACCGTCAAGTGCGCGCAGCTGTCCGATTACGGTCTTTAGGAAGGTGGTCTTACCGCTTCCGTTGTCGCCTACGATTGCCACCTTATCGCCGCGCTTGATCTTCATCGAAAGCTCGAGGCAGGTCTTGTCAGGATAACCGACCTTGAGGTGCTCAGCGTCTACGACCCATTTACCCGAGAGATTAGCAGGAACGATGTCGCCCGTGAAGATATGTGCGTAATCCGTAAAAGGCTTCTCAGCCGGTGACATGCGCTCGAGCATTGATTTGCGTGAGCGGGCAAATGCCGCCTTAGAGGGCTTGTTCCTGTATTTGATTATCAGCGTCTCTAAGCGCGCTATCTCCTTGCGGTCTCTCTCGTAGGCCTTGAGGGCAAGCTCGGTCGTCTTGCGCTTCTGCTGCCTGTACGCAGTATAGTTGCCCACGTATCTTGTGAGCTTCTTATTCTCAGCCTCATACACAACGTCTGCGACCCTGTCGACAAAAAATCTGTCATGAGAGACAAACACCACTGCCTTCTCGTAGCCTCTCAGGTACTCCTCAAGCCATTCAACCGTCTTCATGTCCAGATGGTTCGTAGGCTCATCAAGGAGCAGTATATCAGGCTTAGAAAGCAACAGCTGTATCATCCTAAGCTTGGTCTGCTCACCGCCCGAGAAGCTCGCAAACGGACGGTTTTTGTCCTCCAGCCGGAATCCAAAGCCCGTAAGCAGGCGGTCATACTCCCACTGCGGCGCATTCTGTACAGCTACTGCCTCCTCCGCTTCCGAGGTCTGCCGAAGCAGCTCCACACTAAGAGCTCTTGCCGCAGAAACCTCCGCACTCTTGCGCTTATCGTCGCGGTCCGCTTCAAGCTCACCTGCAATAAAACGAAGCAGGGTTGTCTTCCCCGCTCCGTTTCGTCCGGTTATCGCTATTTTTTCATTACCGTGGATTTCAAAGCTTACGTGAGAGAGAACCTCCTCCCCGCCAAGCGAAATCGTCACATCACTGATTTTGTATAACATGTTAAATAATCCATTCTACCAAATACACTCCGATGCAGGAGAACAGGGCCACGATCATGAGGTCCTTCTCCATAACCGAAAGAACGATAGCTATCAGAAGTCCCACAGCGGCCGACCAGATGCTGTTGGTAGCGTACAGTATCGCCGGGAAAGTCATCGCTGAGAGAACCGCATAAGGCACATAGGCCAAAAACGACCTAAGGAACCTGTTTGTTATCTTTTTCTTGATAACGGCAAACGGAAGCGCGCGGATTGCGTACGTCGTCACAGCCATTACGAGGAGATAGATTACGAAGTTGCCGCTCATTCTGCCACCTCCTTCGTCTCTTCATCCTTCACGGGGAACAGGACTGCACCTAAGCCGGAGGCTATGACTGCGCAGATGATTACCTGGAAGCCCGAGGTAATCTCTACAAAGGGCTGATAGTACAGCGCGCAGCTTAATGCGATAGCTATTACTACTACGATTGCAATGTTCTTCTCGCGCTTCATGGGCGGAACAACAATCGCAATGAACATTCCGTACAGGGCAACGCCCAGTGCGGTACAGATGCGCTGCGGGAGCAGGTCTCCGCTGATACCGCCAAGCAGAGTTCCCAGTGCCCAGCCGAAATACGGGGCTGTCGCAAGTCCCAGAAAATACCTGCGTCCGACTTCTTCCTTACGGCTTGCCGAGACAGCGAATATCTCGTCAGTCACTGCGAAGCCGAGAACCAGCCTTGCCGGTGTATTAAACTTTTTGTCGACCTTCTGTGACAGCGCTATCGACATCAGCGCGTATCTTAAATTGATAACGAGCTGGGATATGAACATCTCCACGTATGAGCCTGCTGCCGCAATAATTCCTATTCCCGCGAACTGGCCCGCGCTCGTTAAATTGGTCATTGATATAATTACTGTTTCAAAAATACTGAGTCCGTATTTGACACCCATGATGCCGAATGAGAACGACACCGCAAGGTATCCAAGGGCTATCGGAATTCCGTCCTTAAAGCCCTGCTTATAGCTGTTCATGCTTCTGTTACCTTCCTATACTTACTGCCAAGGATGTGTTCCGCTCCTCAGCTGTTCTTGCCTGCCTGCTTTCTTTCGGCTTTGTCCTTTTTGTCGCCGGCCTTGTCAATCTGGAGTCTCTCGCGGTAATCCTTAACAAGAAGCTCCGCGATAGTGGTCACGAACTTTCTCGTCTCGGGCGAGTTCTTAAAGGACTTGGCCATAGTGAGAGCCTGTCTCCATTTCTTCTCAGCGATTTCTGTTATAGTCTCAGAGCCTGTTGATGCTATGATTTCGCTGATTTCGTCGATGACATTCTTGCGCTCCTCTATTGTCATGGTAGCGATCATTCCGTTCATTGCCTCATCGAAGGAGCGGCTGCTTCTGCTTAATCCGCCGGGACTTCTGACAAACTCACAGCGTCTGACCTCCCAGGTGAAACCGTCATGCGCGCCTGCGCCTCTGCAGGAATCGTTGACTATTATGACATCATTTACCTGCTGAAGCAAGGTCCCGACCAAAGAATGTCTGGGCAGGAACGTATATATTCTTCCCGCTATCTTGAGATAATCCGAATTAATGTAGAACTGAGGCCTGAAGCCCGGTCCGTCATTATTGAATACAGCCGAGATTCGGTTCTGGATGTCCGGGCGCGCGCAGGATGCTGCGTACACCGCAAGATTGCCGCCCTTTGAATGTCCGCCCACAATAAGCTCGCCCTCATAGTTGTCAGCCACCCAGGTGAGATAGTCGAGTGCATCGCGCTGTGCGGCAACCGACTCCTCGACGCTCATCATTAGGTCTTCCTTCCACGCGAGAACCGTGTCATCCGTTCCGCGGTATGCGACGTAGTGCCTGCCGTCGGGAAGTGTCGCGGTAATCGCCGAGAACTGCTCCGTCTCAGCCTCGCTGCATTTCTTCACAAAACCGCTCAGGCGAAGGTCCATAAAACGCGCCGTCTTCGGGAGCATCTGAATGACCTCCATGATGTGAGGTGACGCCAGGGCTCCGAGGTAGCTGCCTGCCCCGCCGCACTTAATGTTATACAGATCAACGGCGTCGCCAATCTTTATCGTAGTTGTATCCGCGGGCACAATTCCCGTGAAATCAGGCGAACCGATTTTGGAAATAATGTAATTGTCGACCTCGTTAAACGGAGCGTAATCCATCGTCACATCTCCGCGCCACTCAAGATAATCACTGATTGTTGCCATCTGTAATGCCTCCGGTGTTGTTTGCCCTGAACTGCGACGGCGCCATGCCTATAGCGGATTTGAACACTGTCACAAAGTAACTGCTGCTCGAATAGCCTACCATACGTGCTATCTCATTTATCTTAATATTTGTTGAAATAAGAAGATTCCTTGCCTTCTCCATTCTGTAGTCCAGAATGAAGGTGTTGATTGCCATTCCCTTATTCTTTTTAAACAGAACGCTCAGGTAATTCGGTGAAAGAAAAACCCTCGAAGCCAGATATTCTACGGATAGATTTATTCTCGCATACTCCGTTCTGATAATCTTAACAACCTTCTCCACGGCGCGGTCACTGTTAGAGAGGCGTTTCTCCTCCTCGCCCCTGCGGCGTGCCAGCTTCCACAGGGTGTTAACCACCTTCTCCTCGATTGCGAAAATATCGGAGGCGCTGAGCACATATTTAACTAACTCAAGATTCTCCTCATTCGGGGTGTCCGGCGAGGAAGCCGCTATCTTCCCGAGAATCTCGATGAAAATATGCCTTACGTATATATTGCTGAGCCCTGTTTCAGCCTCAATGGTCTTAACAAGCAGATGAATGTTGTCCGCCGCCCTGAAATACTCCCCGTATCTGATGTCCTCGTAAATATGGTTGAGCATTCCCTCTATGGCTTCATTTATGTTGGTACCTGTGAAATACTTCTCACGGTCAAGCAGAACTGCTCCCTGCCTCATAAAGAAACGGTATTCCGACAGATTCTCAATGCGGGCATATACCTCCGAGAGCTTCTTACCGCTCGGCGAAGGCATTCCTATCATTACAAAACAGTCAACGGCAAATGTGGCATTTATCTTATGGCGGATGTACTCACCAAGCTCTCTGAGCGCCTTCTTGCCGGGAAGCTTCTCACTCTGGAAGAACAGAAGCTCCCTGCTCTCGGACAGGTTCAGACACATGGATATCTCCCGGGAGTATTGAAGTACCAGCTGAAGGATACGCTCCTCACGCTCCGAGACAATAGGCTCGGTAGTTTCTATAAACAGCAAGGTAACGTATTTGCCGGCGAAGGTCTTCGCTGCGAACTCTTCCGCGCTGTCGGACAGGCATCCGTCGCTGTCGGAAATCAGCTCAGTGAGAATGCGGTTGGCCTTAAGCGACTGATTCTCAAGCAGCAGGCTCTCCATTCTTTTGGTTTTAACCGCGCTGCTGTCCAGCACAACTATAATCCTCTTCACGGCTGCCATAACCTCTGCTCCGTCTAAGGGCTTAACGA
>X415_White_Rhinoceros__coassemble_317_pt1 | contig 11851 bp, 9 predicted proteins | sample X415_White_Rhinoceros__metabat2_high_PE_001 | metagenome-assembled genome bin X415_White_Rhinoceros | reverse complement strand
GTATTCTTCGGATCTGCGCTCAATAACTTCGGTGTTGAGAACTTCCTTAAGTATTTCCTTAAAATGACCCCTACTCCTCTTGCAAGAGAGGCAGGCGGCGAGAAGATAGACCCCATTAACAATGATTTCTCAGCCTTCGTGTTCAAGATTCAGGCGAACATGAACAAGGCTCACCGCGACCGTATCGCATTCATGCGCGTGTGCTCAGGACGCTTCGATGCTGACGCTGAAGTATTCCACGTTCAGGGTGGCAGAAAGCTCCGTCTCTCTCAGCCCCAGCAGATGATGGCTGAGGAGCGCAAGGGTATCAGCGAGGCTTATGCCGGCGATATTATCGGCGTCTTCGATCCGGGTATCTTCTCAATCGGCGACACCGTATGTGCTCCTTCAATGAAGATTCAGTACGAAGGCATTCCTACCTTCGCTCCCGAGCATTTCGCCAAGATCCGCCAGATGGATACCATGAAGCGCAAGCAGTTCTTAAAGGGTGTTATGCAGATTGCGCAGGAAGGCGCAATTCAGATATTCCAGGAGTTCAATACCGGTATGGAAGAAATCATCGTCGGTGTTGTAGGTGTTCTTCAGTTTGATGTTCTTAAGTTCAGACTTGAGTCCGAGTACGGCGTTGAGATTAAGATGGAGACTCTTCCCTACGAGTATGTAAGATGGGTAGTCAAGACTCCCAAGAATCTCTCAGACCTGTCCGTAACCTCTGACACCAAGCGTGTTAAGGACTTGAAGGACAACCCGCTTCTGCTGTTCGCTCACGAGTGGAGCATCAGAACTGTATGCGAGCGTAACGAAGGACTTGAGCTTGCTGAGTTCTCAAAGAATTAATATTATCAGGCAAAAAAAACTCCGGACAACCGTGCTGGCTGTCCGGAGTTTTCTTTATGCGTTTAGGTCTTGTTAATGAGCGTAATTATTTGTCCAGCTCTGAGGTGCAGTGAGGGCATCTGGTTGCCTTGATGCTGATCTCTGACTGGCAGTAAGGACAGATTTTTGTTGTGGGCTCCTTGGGTGCTTCCTCTTCCTTCTTCTTGAGTCCCTCTGCAAAATCTGATAACTTGTTCATTCCCTTAACAATCAGGAATACAATGATTGCCATGATGAGGAAATGTATAACTGCGGTAATGAAGTTTCCGTAGTTAAATGTTGCAAGTCCGAGCTCCTGTGCCTCTGCAAGTGTTGCAGGCTTGGCAATTCCGTCGGGATTGCTCAGAATCAGGTACAGGTTAGAGAAATCGGTATCGCCGATAAGGCATCCGAGAACCGGCATGAAGATGTCGTTAACGAGTGAAGAAACGATGCTGTTAAAAGCTGTACCGATGATCATGCCGACTGCAAGGTCAAGCATGTTACCGCGCATAATGAACTTTTTAAATTCCTTGAACATAAAATAACCCCTTTCAAAACTTATAATATATATATTATAAATTTTCAGTTCGGCTAAGACAAGAAGAAATCTATAAATTAGGGACGGTGCAAATTAGGGACGTAGTCAAATTGCACGTGAATTCTCGTGCAGTTTGACTACGTCCCTAATTTGCACCTATTCAGTAGCTTCCCCGTCCGCGGGAAGTCTTTTCAAAAAGAATACAACTATCGGCAGTGTAGTAAGTGCCGCTAAAAAATCAGCAATCGCCTGTGAGCACTCGATTCCCGTAAGTCCCCAGATTCTGCTGAGAATCAGAACAACAGGAATGAAGTACAGTCCGCTTCTCGTCATTGCGAGGAAGGTCGCGCGCACGGACTTACCGGTACTCTGGAACAGCATATTGCCGGCTACCGTCATGGGCAGGCACACAAGGGATGCGGCCTGGAATCTTAAGGCCTTCGTTCCAATCGGAATAACCTCAGGGTCATCTCTAAAGAAGGTAATAATCGGCTCTGCAAAAATAAATCCGACAACTGCAACTACTGCCAGCAGTGCAACCGCGAAGGTGTAGGTGAACCAGAAGGCTTTGCGCACACGGCTGTATTTCCTTGCACCGTAATTGAAGCCTGCAACAGGCTGGAAGCCCTGTCCTACTCCAAGTCCCACGCAGAACATGAAACCTATAACACGAGCGGCAATGCTCATCGCTGCAATTGCGGCGTCTCCGTAAGGCTTCGCTGATGAATTGAGCACCATTGTTGAAACGCTGTTGAGGCCCTGTCTCATAAGGCTCGGAAGTCCGATTGCAATTATGGAGCCTACAAGCTTACCATTGACTGCGGCCACCATGCCGTCTGCCTTGGTAAATACACCTCTGAATGTAAATTTAGACTGAGTCTTGCCTGTAATAAAAGGAACCAGAAGGATAATCATCGAAATCAGCTGTGAGCATCCCGTTGCGATTCCTGCGCCTGACACGCCAAGTCCTGCAACATTGATCAACAGGAAATCACCCAGAATATTCAAAAGACCGCCTGATACAAGGCCCACCATAGCGAAGGTCGCCATGCCCTCGTATCTTAAGATATTATTCATAACGCAGCCCGCTACCATCGCAGGTGCCGCAATTAATATGTATCTGCTGTATTCCTTCGCATACGGAAGAATTGTTTCAGTACTGCCCAAAAGTCGCATAAGGGAATCCTGATAGGTAAGTCCCATTCCGAGAATAATCAAGCCGCAGATAACACCCCAGAACAGACTGGTCGTAGCGAATTTGCCTGCGCGCTCCTTCTCATGAGCGCCCAAAAGTCTTCCGATATTGCTGCCTGCGCCATGTCCGAACATAAAGCCGAAGGCCTGTATGATTGCCATAAGGGCAAACACAATTCCCACGGCGCCGGACTGGCTTGTTCCGAGGTCACTTACGAAATAAGTATCAGCCATGCTGTAAATATTAGTTACCAGCATGCTGATTGTCGTAGGTAATCCCAGTTGCAGCACCAGCTTGTTGACCGGTGTCTCTGTCATTCTCCTGTACTGCTCTTCGGCAGAACCTGTTCCTCTAAGTGCCAAAACTTTTATCTCCTTTAGAACATAATTGGGCGGACTAAACCAAGTCCGCCCCCGATTATCGATTCAATTATTCGATTCCGACACAGCCGATTACTGCTATATCGTTACCCTTAAGAGTGATGAGCTCCTGCTCGATCTCTTTATACTTGGACAGGTCGACCTGTTCAACAAGGACTGCTGCCCCTGACTTAGTCACATTCTTAAGTGCTGATGTATTATAAACGATGTTCTCCTCAACCTCTGCCTCAAGTCCTCTGTTCTTAAGCTCTCCCACAATACTCTCGAACAGCTTCCTGTTGGCCTCGCAGATGCAGGTACCTGTTATTGAAACAGCCTTGCGCTCTGCCTTCTCACAAAGAATTGCTATATTGGAGCAGATAATGTCTGTTCTTTCTTCTTCCGTAAGCTTCTTCTCACCGCTGTGTCTCCACTTATAGAAGAGCTTATCAAGTCCGCGGTACTTCTTAAGTGAATCATAAGCACCGAGCATTCTGATATGGTACTGACTCTCAAGCTCCTCTCTGTTCTGAAGTCTTGAAGCAAATATCGCCTTGCAGGCTATCCATGCGCAGGCTAAGAACAGACCGAGCACAAAACCGAGTGCCACGTACTTCTTTGAGAATGAGGGTGCAGGTGTAGCAACGGTAACCGGCTTCGTATCCCCAGCTTTGTTGGCTTCATAATAAGCTAACTGCTTTGCAGATAATTCCTTAAATGCATTATCTGCATCACTCTTAACTCTATCCAGTAACGTAATTTCGGATACTTGTTTATTAGCCAAATCTCTGTCAACAACAGTCTTATATTCCTTAAATGCGAGTTTTATCTCATGATTACAAGTTGCATCCTCTACATCAGACTTTATACTTTCTATATATGTTACAACTGCATCAGCAACTACATTACCATCATTCCCATCCGGGCATATTATATTGATGGTAAGAGCCATTGGAAATTCCTGACCTGTTTTTAAAGTTATTTTCTCATCTTCAAAGCTAACCAACTCACTGACATACTTTGTTTCAGAAATACCCATTATCGTACCTAACACAGCTGACAGTTCTTCGCTTTGAAGTTTAACCTTATATAGCCCCTTAACTGCGTCTGTCGCCTCACCGGCATCAATAAAGAAACTTACCGTAGCGACCTTAAGATTGTACGGATCAGCCTGAATCAATGCTGAATCAGACAGATAGCTTTTAAGATTCTCAGCGTCACTGACAAGCTGAGCTGCAATGTTAAGCTGAGCCATCTCATCCTCATTAAGCGTTACGGATACAGTGTCACCTATGTACGTCTGCTTAGCATTGTTATATTTATTGTAGGATACCAGTCCGCCGATAATCGTGCAGATTACTGCCAGGGCCAGAACAAATCTCCAGCCGAATAATATCCTCCAAAGTAAATCAACTATTGATATTTCTCTCTCGTTGCTCATTCTTAAGCTCCTTCGATATTATTTTCAAAGCCATCTTATATTATAACCTTTAGATAATATCTATGGCAAGAGCAAAACAAGTTCTACTTCGTCTTTCTGAAACGGTATCTGAGCCATGCGGTGAAGCCGCTTATGAACCATACGGCACCGGTTGACCACCAGATTCCCCATACACCGATTGTTGCGATGCTTGTGAGCGCAATCGGCACGGTGAAACGTCCTACAACCTCAACAATACCGTTAAGGAGTGCGAAGAACGAATCGCCAAGACCGTTTAAAATTCCTCTTGTTACATAGATAACACCAAGGAATACATAAAACAGGCTCGTAATCTGAAGTGCTCTGCCGCCCATCTCGATAACTGCAGGCTCGTCTACGAATATATGAATAATCTGTCTGCTTAAAAGCTGCATAATCGGAATCATGCATGCAGTAAATATTACCATCATCAGTAAGCCCTTGCGGTAACCGCTCTTAACACGGTCCATTCTGTGTGCTCCGTAGTTCTGTCCGCTGTAGGTAGAAAGCGAAGCACCAAGTGTCTGATAGGGCTGATGGATAACCTGCTCGACCCTGCTCGTTGCAGTGAACGCCGCAACTGCTGTCTCACCGAAGCCGTTAACAACTCGCTGAAGTGCCATGCACGAAATAGAAATCATTGCAAACTGCAGCGAGAGAGGCACACCAAGCTTGATGACCTTTTTAACGATTGTGAGATCAACCTTTAAATCAGATTTATTGAATTTGAAATACTCGTTAGTTTTAAACGCAAATATAATGCAGCTCACACCTGAGAGCAGCTGCGAAATAATAGTTGCAAGGCCTGCTCCGAATACGCCCATGCCCATTTTCACGAACGCAATATCCAGTCCGACATTGATAAAGCAGGATATTATGAGGAAATACAGCGGGGTCTTCGAGTCGCCCAGAGCTCTCAGCATTGACGCTATAAAATTGTAGATTGAAACACATACTACGCCGACGCACATAACGCGCATGTAGGTAATCGAATCGTTAATGATCGCATCCGGGGTCTTAAGGAATCTTAGCATGTATTCACTTGCGATAAATGCTATTGTTCCAACTATTATTGGCATAATCAGCATGATATATGCCGTGTTGACTATGCTTTTTCTCACCTGTGTATCATCCTTGGCACCGAAGGCCTGCGCGGTTACGATTCCGCCGCCGTTACCGATGCCGTTGCACAGCGCAAAAAATAAAAACGTTGCCGAACTGGTTGCTCCGACCGATGCGAGCGCATCAGCTCCGAGCATCTTGCCAACGATTGAAGAATCGGCAATGTTGTAGCACTGCTGAAACAGGTTGCCGACAAGCATTGGTGCAGCAAACTGAAGAAGCAGCTTTATAGGATTGCCTTCAGTCATCTGAAGGGTTCTGGACTTATTGTGACTCATTGAAACGCCTTTCAAAAATTAGGTACGTGTATACATTTCTTTAGCGGTATACACTTTAACACAACTGTCACGAGGGATAAATGTACTTTTTTGTTACTATTTTGTTCTTTTTTTGTACACCCACCAAATATTTTTATCGTCAAAAAAGACCCGCAGGTGAACACCTTCGGGTCTTAGTTTGCAAATTTATTCTGATATCGCCGTGCGGATTATTTACCAAGAACGCCTCTGACCTCAGCAAGAGTCGGAGGATTAAGCGGGAGCGGGTATCTTGAGATTGCAACGCTTGAACAGGCTGATGCAAATCTTACGGTGTCCTCATCAGAATAGCCATTGAGCAGCGCGTACAGGCAGCCTGCCTTGAAGGTATCACCTGCGCCCAGAGTGCTCTTGACCTCAGCTTTAAACACCGGCATGTAATGAATACCCGTTGAGGCTCTTCCGTATACCATGTCCTCATGTCCCCTCGTGATAATCACAAGACCTTCCGTGGTATCGGTAAGCTTCCTAAACACTTCCTCCACGGGCACGCCCTTATAGTGTTCGCCTGTACACTCCTTGGACACAACATTGATAGCTGAATGCTGATGCAGATAGTCCGTATGAGGACAGTCAATCGTGACATAAGGCACATTGTTCTTAACGCACAGCTCTGCTGCCTTCACGGTCTCTTCCTGGAAGAAGGGGTCAATTCCTGCCACTTTGCAGTTTAGGATGTCCTCCTCCTTAGGCATGTTCCAGCGCTTCTCCCTGTTATTGTAAATAGTCTGGAAGAAGCCCATGGGTGAGCGCACAAGTCCTGCGACAACCACATAGTCCATAAGCCCCACATAATCAGGGTCAAAATAGAGGGAGCTCAGATCAACTGATTTGCCCTCATAGAAGGCCTTGAGCATCGGAGCGACTTCCGTTCCTATATGTGTTCCGTCAAGCTTCACTGACACTCCCAGAGATGCCAGAACAGTTGCCGCCGTTCCGGTCTCGCCTCCCGGAAGGAAATACTTCGCGTTCAGCTCCGAGTATTCATCCGGTTCAAGAAAGCCGTCCCTCAAGTAGAAAGAATGTGTGCCCAGAACCTGTCCATGCATGTATACATCAAATTGCTTACTCATGTAATTCCTCCTATATCAATCCTTTTTGCCCTTTCTCATTATCACTACCACAGCTGCTGCCGCAATCGAGAGGATACCGCAGCCCATAAGGATATAAAGCTTGTCCTCCTGCCAGAAGCCATCCTGTTCTTCATCGTCTGAGTCCTTCTCAGGAGCCTCGGTTACTATAGGTGCCTCGGTTACTATAGGAGCTTCAGTGACAACGGGTGCTTCAGTTACCTTGGGTGCCTCTGTTACCTCAGGTTCAGGTTCGGCAGTTACCTCCGGTTCAGGGAAATACACTCTGTCCTCTTCACTCAAGGGTATATATGTCTCAACATCCTGCGGCCACTCCTTGCCAAGTGTGTAATAAATCTGTCCGTCCAATATTGCCGCGCCGTATATTGCGTTCTCACCTGTATCAATTACATATTCATCACGGAAATCATTGCCGTCCAGATCCATGCTCGAGAAAGTAGTCTGTGTATTGAAGAATATTCTGTCATCCTCAACCTTAAGTACATATCCGTCATACCAGAAGTAGTGCTCATACGCAGACTCAGCAAATATTCTGTGTAATACGCTCTGACTGCCGCTCAGGTCTGCGGGTCTTTTGGCTATTCCGGACTTGATTCTGGTACCCGGAAGCTCCTGGCGGACTGTATAGTAGAAGTTGTCCTTATAGTAGAGAATCGGAGCCTGAACTTCCTTCCAGAACGCATCATCATACTTTGTAGAGGTAGCATGAAGATCTAATTCCTTATTGTAGCAGTTAACATGTCTGTCACCGTCATGTGTTCCGTAATACTCCTTAAGATATGCCTCAGAAGTCATAAATCCGTCATGCCATACTCTTCCGAGTATATCCCAGCAGGGATTGTCTATCGTAAGGTCTACCTCATATGCCTCACCGTCAATAATCACGGTGTTCCATGCGTGCTGGTTTAAAGCCGTATCGGTATAGTAGCACTCAATTCCTGCCTGGTTGCACAGATACTTATAAGCCAGAGAGAAGCCTTCGCAAACGCACAGATGCTCAACCAATGCGCCATAAGCCTTGTGGTTGTTTCTGCGTCCCTCATGATTAACTACTGAGCTGTAATCGTAAGCTGCCGTCGCTACAAGATAATCATGAAGAGTAAGTGCCTTCTGCAAATCATTCATATCCGGAGTAAGAAGTGCCAGTGCCCTGTCTCTCGCAGCATAAAAGGCATCCATGTCATACTCCTCGTCAACATAGGTCATGTTAAGCTTCTGGAAATAATAACCGTCTGCTTCTTTTCTCAGTTCGACAGTGCAGGTCGATGACCATGATACATCAGCGTATTCCTTAAGTACTCCGCCATAGATAGATCTCGCCTCTACATCTGCTCTCTTCTCATTCTCATCAAGCAGAATTTTGAACTGAGACATATCAATATCTGTCTCCTTGGCCATAAGCTTCTCATACAGATAATCAAATACCGGAGACTTAGGTGTAAGCTCCTGCGCTCTGACCTTCTCATAGGTCTCAGCATAAGCTGCCTTAGGACTTACCGCCATTATAGCAATTAGCAGTGCTGCCATAAAACCTACTGCAAAACCTGCTGCCATTCCTGTAAACTTTTTTGTCATGATAACCCCTCCCTGATCATTTCCAAAACTCTCGTTTCTCTTTGTATCATTGTATCTTTAAAAAGATCCCCGCTCTTATACTCAGAATCAACCTTAATCGCTTCGTTTATATCTACAAATCTCAGGGTAAATTCCGCTTCTTTTTCATAATCATCCAGATTCTGTTCAACTATATTCTCTTCACATTCACATCTGAAGTAGAAGTTCTCCTGTTCAAAAACGGTATTCTCATAGTAATTGCTCTTTAGTCTGCGAAGCACACTTCCAAACTCAGTTATGGTCTCAGGCTTCACAATCAGACCAACCTCTTCTCTGACTTCCCTTATTAAGGCAGCCGGCATGTCTTCCCCGTCTTTAATTCCGCCTCCCGGGAATTTGTAATATTTTTCTTTTAGACTATATACCAGAGCTATAGTATTATTCTTAATGATAATTGCTCTGGCAGACGGACGTCTGAACACCGAAGCATTCGGACTGTAATCTTTTAAATCCATTGAAAAAAGCTCTTTCAACGCTATTACTCCTCCCCAAGTATATTTAGCTGCTTTCTCAAATTATTCGCCTCTATTACTTTGCCAGCTCCATTGCTTTTTCAAAGTCACAACGCTCTACTGCAGAATATGCCTTTCAAGATATAATGCGGAATAATATGTCGGATAAAAGGCTCCGCGTCCTCAGCGCGCTTATTATAATCATTTACTAAGTACTCGTCATCGGTATAAGTTACCGAATAGTGATACAAATTCATAATTCACCAATCTTATCTTTAAGCTGTCCTATCTGATTTCATATTTCTTCAATTCAGAAATGGTATCTATCGTCTGTTGAATACCTTCATGCTGATCATTTTCAGCAGTACCTTCTATCCCCAGTGCTCTCTTTATATTATATTCCAACCACCCAAGCATCCCATCGAAGCTACTGCATAATACCGCTTCCCAATCTACATCGTTAATATTACTAATCTCAGAATAAGCAGCCATTAAAGCATCAAACTTCTTTCTATCATATTGACCGGATTCATTTTGAATCCAGTAATTTAATACCTCAATCAATTCCTGATATGGATTCACATATCCCGCTGCTTCCCAATCAATAATATACGGTTCATTATTGTTCCACATTACATTTTTAGGATCCAAATCACGATGACTTATTACCTGTTTCTTAGAGATTTCGCGAATACCATAAACTGCGTTTTTGTCCCACTTAATGATATCATCACGATTTTCCTGTAAAATATCTAAAACAGCTGAATCACGTTCCTTGGCCATAACTATAAACCGGTTCCAGGAATACTCTTCCCTTGTGTTACAATCCGGATTCATAGATTCAATCTTAATACAAGCTGCATGAATTTTGCCTAGAATTCTTCCAATCTGCTCACAATGGTATTCTGTAATATCCGGAACAAAAATAGATTTTCCAACTAACCAGTCAAACACTACAAAATAGGTTCCATCGACCTCAATAATATTTTCACCATCAAATGATTTCGCAGCAATTAAAGGAATTATATCTGATAGCGCATTAGATACCATTTCTGAATTGACCATATTAGCTAACGCCTTAGGTCGTCTCATAATATCCGGATTCAGTATTTTTATTGCGTATTCTCCTTTATCGGTACAAACATGGAACATTTCATGCATCAATCCACCTGCCACCTTATTGGGAGAATCCATTATATTACCTAAATTGCATTTCAAACACAATTTGCTTATTCTATTCATAATGACAATCCCCATTTCCTTACTTCTCCTTGGAGAAAACTATATCATCTGAAATGCCTTCAGCGTATCCACATCTACATCGATTAATCATCCGACTTCTGACGAAGTTGGGAAAGAAGAACAACCGTCTCCACATGCACGCTCTCAGGGAACATGTCCACAGGCTGTACCTTCGTAAGTGCGTAGCCCTTCTCCCTTAAGTACTTAACATCCCTTGACAGGGTTGCGGGGTCGCAGGATACATAGACAATCTTCTTAGGTTCAAGATTCACCAGACACTCAAGCAGCTTCTCGTCACAGCCCTTGCGCGGAGGATCGACAACAATCGTGTCAGCTCTCATGGAAGGATCTTCGCGGTATTTTGCAGGCAGAACCTCCTCTGCTGCCCCGACGAAAAATTCGGCATTCTTGATTCCGTTCATCTGAGCGTTCCTTCTCGCATCCTCGATTGCAGGAGGCACTACCTCAACACCGTACACCTTCTTGGCCTTCTGAGCTAAAAACAGTGATATCGTACCGATTCCGCAGTACAGATCCCATACGGTTTCATTGCCTGTAAGTCCTGCGTATTCTAAAGCTGTAGAATAAAGCTTCTTCGTCTGAACGGGATTGACCTGATAAAACGACAGCGGAGATATTCTATACCGTACATCCCCTATGTAGTCCTCTATGTAATCCTTGCCGTGCAGAGTGCGGCACTCCTCGCCAAGAATCACGTTAGTGTTCTCAGTGTTAATATTGACAGTCACACTCTCAAGCAAATATTTCGGACCTGTGCCCACCGCCTTAATAAAGCACCTCTCATTATAATCCGCTACTGCTGCCTCGAGCGCTTCAGTCAGTCTGTTCCCGTTAGGCAGCTTCCTGCCGTTAATAACCACGCAAACCATGACCTCGTGAGTAGTGAAGCCTACTCTTGTTAGGACATGCCTTACAAGACCCCTGCCGGTCTCCTCGTTGTAAGCACTTACATGCTCTTTTGTCATATAAGTGCGGACGGCTTCCATAAGCGTGTCCGTTATCGGATGCTGTATCATGCAGCTGTCAGTCTCAATTATCGAATGTGTATGTCCTGCGTAGAAGCCGCTGACTATCTTCCCGTCGCGGTTCGTCCCAACAGGAAACTGGCCTTTATTCCTGTAATGCACAGGCTCATCCATACCGATAATCGGCTTAAAGCCCGTAAGCTCACTCTCATCTATTCCGCCAAGGCGAATCAGGTCGTTTCTGACCTTGTTCTCCTTATACTCTAACTGCTTGGCGTAGCTTAACTGCTGAAGCTGGCAACCGCCACATCTTTTAGCGAGTGGACAGGGTGCTTCCACGCGGTCAGGTGACGGTTCTATAACAGAAATCAGGCGGGCATAACCATAGGTCTTCTTGAGCTTGGTTACCCCCGCTAGTACTCTGTCGCCGATTACGGCGCCCTTGATGAAGAAGGTCATGCCCTCGTAGCGGCCAATTCCTTCCCCATCACTGCCCATATCGGTAATCAATATTTCAAATTCATCATTCTTGTTTAGCATTATCAGGTCCTTCTAATGTTGCTTTCAAAATTGCGCTGGAAACCGAACCAGTCTGCCTTCTCATCAGCAGAACCGAGC
>X415_White_Rhinoceros__coassemble_316_pt1 | contig 11865 bp, 12 predicted proteins | sample X415_White_Rhinoceros__metabat2_high_PE_001 | metagenome-assembled genome bin X415_White_Rhinoceros | reverse complement strand
AGGAGGTTCTTATACCTGAAAAAATGCGTGAGGACTTTGACGGGCTTTCGGCAGCATTGTATAATTATGACGGGGAAGGAATTGCTTCTCTCGCCCGCAACTGTATAGAAAAATTGAAAGGATGATTCTATGGGACAGAAAGTTTTGATTATGGGAGAGAATAAGGGCTCCTACATGATGAAATCCATCCAGGATTCCATGACCGCAGAAGGCTTCTCAGTTGTCCTTGTTGATGTCAAGGTCAAGAAAGCAACACTTCAGGCTGAACATCCTGATATCCTTTTGATGTTTGTCGGAGAGTATATTTCCGAGAACAAGGAAGCTGCGGGACTTATATATGAGTACGCGATGACCATGGCGAAGAACATTCACCTGATCGGTTACCGCGATGAGATTATGTACGCCATTAAGATGTTCAAGGACAACTGCGTAGGAAGAACCTTCGAGCGCCCTTTGAATATCGGTGAGATGGTCGACTACTTCGTGGCTGAGAGCGAGAAGCATGCGGATACAGGCGGCAAGAAGACAATTCTTGTTGTTGACGATTCAGGCCCGAGCTTAAGAGCAATAAAGGGCTGGCTTGAGGACAAGTATCAGATATCCGTTTCTTCTTCTGCTGCTATGGCTATTTCCTATCTTGCCGAGCATAAGCCCGATTTGATTCTTCTCGACTATGAGATGCCTATCTGTAACGGTCCTCAGTTCCTCGAGATGATCAGAGCCGAGGAGAGCACGGCAGAAATTCCGGTTATATTCCTGACCGGTAAGGATGATGCAGAAAGCGTTAAGAAGGTCGTTGCGCTTAAACCGGCGGGCTATCTTCTTAAGACACTTCCCCCTGCCCAGATTATTGAAACCGTGGACCAGTTCTTTGCAAAGCACGGATAATCAGGCTTGACAACGTAACATGAGATGCTATAATGTACTTTAATGCTTTAAAGCGACAAACAATAGTTACGTAGAGGAGGAGAATCATGTCTGAGAAGAAGCTAATGTTGGGGAATGAGGCGATTGCCCGTGGAGCGTGGGAGGCAGGCGTCAAAGTGTCTGCTGCTTATCCCGGAACACCCAGCACGGAAATCAGCGAGAACATTGTAAAATACGAGGATATTTACTGCGAGTGGTCACCCAATGAGAAGGTAGCGACTGAAGTCGCAATCGGTGCATCCATGGCAGGTGTGCGCGCACTTGCATCCATGAAGCACGTTGGTGTTAATGTTGCGTCCGATCCTTTGTACACCGTAAGCTACATCGGTGTTACCGGAGGACTTGTTATCGTGGCAGCAGATGACCCCGGAATGTACAGCTCACAGAATGAGCAGGATTCCAGAGCAGTTGCCCGCGCAGCACACATTCCCGTTATTGAGCCTTCTGATTCACAGGAAGCCAAGGAATTCATCAAGTTTGCTTACGACATGAGCGAGAAGTACGACACCCCGGTTATGTTCAGAACAACCACCCGTCTTGCTCATTCACAGGGACTCGTTGAACTTGAAGACAGATTCGAACCCATTGATATAGAGTATGAGAAGAACGTTGCCAAGAACGTTATGATGCCCGGTAACGCAATCAAGCGTCATCCCGTTGTAGTAGCACGTGAGGAGCAGATGGCTGTTGACGGCGCTGATTTCCCCATCAACCGCATCGAGATGAATGACACAAAAATCGGTGTCATCACATCAGGTATCCCTTATCAGTATGTTAAGGAAGCGCTTCCTAAGGCATCAGTTCTCAAGCTCGGCTGCGTGAACCCTCTGCCCAAGCAGATGATTTTAGATTTCGCGGCTAAGGTAGACAAGCTCTACATTGTAGAGGAGCTTGATCCCATTATCGAGGAGCAGGTTGCAAGCTGGGGCGTTAAGTGCATCGGTAAGGAGATATTTACCGTACTTGGCGAGTACAGCACTAACATGATAAAGAAGGCCATCCTTAAGGAGGAGCTGAGCATTAATCAGCCCGCACAGGTTCCTGTACGTCCTCCTATTTTATGCCCCGGATGTCCTCACAGAAGTACATATTACACCTTGAAGAAGCTCGGCAAGCATGTTGCCGGCGATATCGGCTGCTACACTCTCGGTGCAGTTGCACCTCTGGGAGTTGTTGAGTCGGTTGTATGTATGGGTTCTTCAATCAGCACTCTCCACGGTATGGAGAAGGCTAAGGGCAAGGATTACATTAAGGACTGGGTTGCATGTATCGGCGATTCGACCTTCATGCACACCGGTGTTAATTCCCTGATGAATATGTTCTACAATCAGGCGACCGGTACAGTACTTATTCTTGATAACTCAACTACAGGTATGACAGGTCATCAGGATCATGCGGCTACAGGCAAGACCCTTATGGGCGAGACGGTTCCTGCAATCGATCTGTATAAGCTCTGCCACGACGGTATCGGAATTGAGAACACATACATTGTTGACGCATTTGATACTAAGGCACTTGAGGAAGCAATTAAGCGCGAGACCGCCCGTGAGGCAGTTTCAGTACTTATTGTTCAGGCTCCGTGTGCTCTGCTTAAGAGCAACAAGCAAAAGCCCGCTTTCCATATTGACACTGATAAATGCAAGCGCTGCGGAATGTGCATGAAGCCCGGTTGCCCCGCTATTACAAAGAGCGATGACGGCACGGTTTCAATCAATGTCACAATGTGCAATGGCTGCGGATTATGCGCAGGATTGTGCAAGTTCGGAGCAATCGTTCAGGAATAAGATAAGGGAAGGGGATTAGTAATGAGCACAAAGAATATTATGATTGTCGGTGTAGGTGGACAGGGAACTCTGCTTACCAGCCGTATTTTAGGTGGAATAACAATTAAGGCCGGCTATGATGTTAAGCTTTCGGAAGTACACGGAATGGCTCAGCGAGGCGGAAGCGTTGTTACCTTCGTGCGCTATGGCGAGAAGGTCAACGAGCCAATCGTTGAGGAGGGACAGGCTGATGTACTTATAGCCTTTGAGAGACTTGAAGCTCTCAGATATGCACATTTCCTTAAAAAGGACGGCGTTTTGGTCGTTAACGATCAGCGAATCGATCCCATGCCGGTAGTAATCGGCGCAGCCAAGTACCCTGAGGGTATCATTGAGGAACTTGAGAGCCGTTATAAGGTTCTTAAGATTGATGCCATGGCAGAGGCACTTAAGCTTGGTAATGCCAAGACCTTTAACATCATTGTTTTGGGTATGGCAGCTAAGCACATGGATTTCAAAAAGGAAGACTGGTTAGAGGTTATCGAGGCTACGGTTCCTCCTAAGACAGTGGAGATTAACAAGAAAGCCTTCGAACTCGGTTATTCGAAGTAAGGTTTGAAAAGGGAGGGGAAGATGTCATGATTTGGAATGAATCCAAAGAATGCATGAGCCGTGACGAGATGACATATCTTCAGAGTGTGCGTCTCGTTAAGCAGGTCGATAACGTATACCACAAGGTGGAGTACTATCGCAAGAAAATGCAGGCAGTGGGCCTTGAGCCCGGAGATATTAAGGGAATCGAGGATTTGAATAAGCTTCCCTTCACAACTAAGGATGATCTTAGAAACACTTATCCTTTCGGACTTTTTGCAGTACCGAAGTCCGAGGTAGTAAGAATACATGCTTCCTCGGGAACTACAGGTAAGGCAACTGTCGTAGGATACACCAGAAGAGATATTCAGATCTGGGAAGAGTGTGTTGCCCGTGTTCTTTCAATGGGCAATGTCGGCAACAGCGATACCATTCAGATAAGCTACGGTTACGGAATGTTCACCGGAGGTCTGGGTGTTCACTACGGAGCAGAGCATGTCGGTGCTACGGTAGTACCTATTTCCACCGGCAATACAAAGCGCCAGCTCACGATGATGAGGGATTTCGGAGTAACGACCATCTGCTGTACGCCTTCGTACCTTATGGCACTTACCGAAGCCATCGAGGAGCAGAAGCTTTTGCCTGAGCTTCAGCTCAGAACCGCTTTCTGCGGAGCTGAGCCCTGGACAGAGGAGATGCGTAACCAGATTGAGGAGCGTCTGCACATAGTCGCTCACGATATCTACGGTTTAAGCGAGATTATGGGCCCCGGCGTTGCCGGCGACTGCGAATTCCATGCAGGACTTCACATCAGCGAGGATCACTTCGTTCCGGAGATTATTTCCCCGACGACGTTTGAACCTCTTAAGGATGGCGAGACCGGCGAGCTCGTATTCACAACACTTACTAAAGAGGCACTGCCTCTTATCAGATACAGGACAAAGGACCTTACAAGCATTACCCATGAGCCCTGCGCCTGCGGAAGAACAACCGCAAGACTCAGTAAGTTCAAGGGACGTTCGGATGATATGCTTATTATCCGCGGCGTCAATGTATTCCCGTCACAGGTTGAGGCTGCTCTGCTTGAGATGGGCGAGGCAAGTCCTAATTATCTGATGATTGTCGACAGAGTTAACAATCTGGATACTCTGGAGGTTCTGGTCGAGGTTGATGAGCGCTTCTTCTCAGACGAGATAAGGGAACTCGAGAATCTGACAAAGCGTATTACCCAGGTGCTTCAGCAGGCACTGCTCATTGCACCGAAGGTCAAGCTCGTTGAACCGAAGACACTTGAGCGAAGTGAGGGTAAGGCTGTCAGAGTAATTGATAAGCGTAAGCTTGTTTAAAACATTGGGGGGTACAATATGATTCTTAAACAGTTATCAGTGTTTGTTGAGAACAAGGAAGGGCGTATGTTAAGCATCACCCGTGCCTTGAAGAACAACGGCATAGATATAAAGACCTTAAGTCTGGCCGATACTTCCGAGTACGGCGTACTTAGATTAATCGTTTCCGATCCTGACAAGGCGAAGGAAGTGTTAAGAGCTGAAGGTTTCCCCGTAAGCATCACTGACGTCCTCGCAGTGAGATCGGAGGACCGCATAGGTTATCTTCACGATTTATTGAAGGCGTTATCGGATGATATTACAAGTATCGAGTATATGTACACACTCCCCTCAGAGGAGGGTACTATCATCATTCTTAAGGTTGCAGGTCCTGAGCAGATAGAGAAGATTCTTGAGAGCAAGGGGCTGTAATAAAGCGACTAAAGGAGAATCTGATGAAAAGGAGAATTGCGATTTTTGCCAACGCGTGGAGCGGAGCTTTTATCGAAGAGGTGTATGGAGGTATTGCGCAGGAAGCAAAAAAGGACAATACAGATATCTATCTGTTTGTGACCTTTGTTTCCGCATGGTACAAAGCAGTGGACAACGTTGTTCAGCTGGATCTGTTCAGACTTCCTGACCTGAACGATTTTGACGGAGCTATTGTTTTAGCCAATACGTTCAACACCGAAGACGAGCATAAGATTGCCAAAGAGCTTGTCGAGCGCGCGCATGAGGCAGACATTCCCATTCTGAGTCTTGAGGTCAGGGTCGAGGGAGCTTCCTTCCTCGGAACTGAGAACTACAAGGGTATGTATGATCTTACCAAGCATCTCATTACACAGCATGAGGTGCGCGACGTTGTCTATATGACAGGCGTTGAGGGTAACCCTGAGGATGCCGAAAGACGCAGGGCAGTTTCGGATGCTCTTAAAGAATACGGTCTTGAAATCAGGGACGTAATCCCCGGTGATTTTGGATATTACGTTGCAGAAGAGAACATCAGACACTGGATTGAGGACGGCAAGGAGCTTCCCGACGCATTCATCTGTGCTAATGACCTCGAAGCAATCGGTACCAGCGCGGCTCTTCAGAATCACGGATATGAGGTTCCCTGGGATGTGATAGTAACCGGCTTTGACAAGATCAAAGAAAGCAAGATGACATACCCCATGCTTTCAACGGTTACCAGAGATTGGGAGACAGTTGGAAGAGAGGCCTACAGAACAATTATCATGCAGGCCGGCAAGCCCGATCCCAATTACTCAAAGATTTTCCAGTCAAGATTTGTTCCTTCAGAAAGCTGCGGCTGTATGCCTACAGCTGAGGAAGAAAGATATAGAAACAAGATGGTCCGTAACATGTATGTAAGCAGTACGGACGAGGTTCTTTTGGACGGCTTCTTCCAGGCACTCAGAATCAGCCTTGATCAGGTAATGTCCAAAGAAGATATTTACAATATCGGCAGTGATATTCTTCAGGGCAATACTAATTTCCTGGGGCCTGATATGGCAATATGCACCGAGCCTGACTTCTTCTCTGCACCTGATAAGGTCATCAAAAAGACCATCAGGGACAGATACAGTAAGGAGATGGATGTTCTCTTCCAGAAGATAAACAAGAAGAAGCAGCCTCAGATTAAGTTTGAGTCACAGACACTTATTCCGAGATTTGAGGAGAATCCCAACAGCTCGGATGTATACATGTTTGTACCGCTTCAGTTCCAGGAGTATGTAATCGGCTACGCCGTATGTAAGAACGATCTTAAGATGCTGTTTGAGAAACGTCTGTACAGATGGCTCATCAATATGAGCGCGCTGCTCATGTCGCTTCGCAGAAACATCGGGCATAAGATTGTAATGGATAAGTACGAGGCACTCAAAGAAGATAATAAGGATTGACAATTTTCCTAAAATATGATACTTATGAGAAAGCAGCATAGAGGGAGTAATTGGCGCTGATTATCAGTGCGGAACAGTCAACAACACTGTCCGGGACTTTCGGTCTGGCTTACCTTAAACAATGAGACTCATGTATAGCTTTTTTAAGGCTATACCTGGGTCTTTTTTTGCGGCTTATCTCAAGGAGGACACTAAAAATGGACAAAATGATTATTGCACTAATTGTATTTATCCTGATGTATGCGGGAATGCTCGCGTTCAGCAAATGGAGAGTAGCATTCGCCTTAGGCGGCGCCGTATGTATGATTGCAACGGGCGTACTTCCTTTTGCGCAGATTCCCACAGCAATTAACTGGAACGTAATTATGATGATTGCCGGAACGATGGGCATCGTCAGTTTATTTATTGAAACAGGAATGCCGCAGCGTCTGGCAGACCTGATGCTTCAGAAGGTTCCGAACGCCTGCTGGGCAATCATTGCACTGTCAGTCTTCTCAGGAGTTGTATCAGCTTTTGTAGACAACGTGGCGACAGTACTTATGGTAGCGCCCGTCGGACTTGCTATCTGCAGGAAGCTTAAGATTAATCCCATTCCCGTAATTATCGCCATTGCGGTTTCTTCAAACCTTCAGGGCGCGGCAACTTTGGTCGGTGACACCACAAGTATTCTTCTTGGCGGCTACGCCGGCATGAGCTTTATTGATTTCATCTGGTGGCAGGGCAAGCTCTCTATCTTCTGGGCAGTTGAGTTCGGTGCACTCGGCACCGTAGTAATTCTGTATTTCCTCTTCAGAAAACAGAAGGACCCTGTAGATGCCAAGGAGCTCACACCCGTATCGGACTATGTGCCCGGTATAATGCTTCTTCTTGTAATCATCTGCCTTATCATCGCTTCTTTCTTTGAAATTCCTTATATCGATGAGTACAAGAACGGACTTATCTGCATGCTCCTGTTCATCATTGACATTGTAAGAAGCTGCATTAAGAAGAAGAGTATGGAGCCTGTTAAACTCGTAAGCTCGGAAATGGATTACGCAACCCTCGGTATGCTGTGCGGTCTGTTCATTGTTATCGCATCGATTACTGAAGCCGGTATTGTTGACGCAATTGCAGACTGGTTCGCATCCATCGGCGGCGGCAGCATCTTCCTTCTCTATACACTGATCGTATTCGGCTCGGTAATTCTCTCAGCCTTCATCGACAATATACCTTACGTTGCAGCTATGCTGCCCGTAGTTCAGGGAATTGCGTTAAAGCTTGGAATTAACCCGGTTGTTCTGTATTTCGGTCTTTTGACAGGCGCAACGCTTGGTGGCAACATCACACCCTTCGGTGCTTCAGCTAACGTAGCCGGAATCGGAATTCTGCGCAAGGAGGGTTACGATGTTAAGAACTCTGATTTCTTTAAAATCGGTGTTCCCTTCACCCTGACAGCAGTTCTTATCGGTTATGCATTTATCTGGCTCGTATGGGCTTAACGGAGGTTTGATATGTTACCTAACGATCCGGTTCTGCTCGTGGGATTTTTGAATCTGAAGCTCAGAGATGAGTTCTCCTCGCTTGAGGATTTATGCGACAGTCTTGACATTGATAAGGACTTTATTGTGAAGAAGCTCAAGGATGCGGGCTATGAGTACCGCGAGGACTCTAATCAGTTTAGATAAAAACTCAATAAATAAATGTCGAAAATTCGTGAAAAAAAGTTGTTGACTTTAGTGTGGTAACGTGGTAGCATGGTAGCACACAAAAACAAGAACATTTTAAACCCACGTTTTGGGGAGAATAGGAGACGTTTATTATGAAGAAGTTTTTAGCATTAGTTTTAGCATTAGTTCTCGTTCTGTCACTTGCAGGATGCAGCAAGGCAGAAGAGAGCAGCAAGCAGAAGTTTATTATGGGTATTGACCCTGAATATCCGCCCTTCAGTTATATGGGCGATGACGGCAAGTACACCGGCTTTGACGTTGAGGTCTGCAAGGCAGCCTGCGAGAAACTCGGTTGGGATTTTGAAGTTTTCGAAGTTAACTGGGATGAGAAGCTCGTTCAGCTTGATGCAAAAGAGTGTGACTGCGTTTGGTCAGGTATGACAATCGTTGATACCATGAAGTCATCAGGCTATGTTATTTCAAAGCCTTACTACGAGAACACACAGGTTCTTCTTGTTAAGGACGGCAACGGCATTACTTCTTCTGCAGACCTTGCAGGCAAGGTAGTAGCAGTTCAGCTCGGAACCTCAGGTGAGGCTCTTCTTGCAGAAGATCTCGCTGATCTTGCAGCAACCTTCTCATCAATCGTTACCTGTGACAGTTTCTTAAAGTGCTTCACAGAGCTTGGCGGCGGCGCAGTTGACGCAGTATTCGTTGATTACCCCGTAGCAGCAAGCTATGCAGCTTCAAACGCAGGCTTCACAATCATCGATGAGAAGCTCGGCTTTGAAGAGTATGGTATTGCATTCCGTTCAGGCGACCAGGCTTTATGCGACGCTATCGACAAGGCAGTTGCAGAGCTTGTAAGTGACGGCACATACGCTAAGATCGCAGCTAACTATGAGGACATTATCGACAATCTGGTATTCCTTAAGTAATCAGCGATTTATTCGACAACAGTAGAAGAATATCACAGTGAGATAACCAATTTCCCGGAGGCCCAATATGACCGCCGGGAATAGCTGTGTGAAAAGAGGTATTTTTTATGACTTTGTGGACGATGGTCATGAAGATGAGCGAGGGTCTCGGAAGAACCTGTGCCATCTTCTTCCTGACTTTGATTTTCTCATTGCCCCTCGGTATGATTGTGGCTCTTCTCCGCATGAGCAAGAGCAAGATTATATCAGGTATTACGCGCTTCTTCATTTCGATTTTGCGCGGAACACCGCTTATGCTTCAGCTGCTCGCGGTTACCTACGGACCGTACTATATTTCCAAGAGCTTAGGTTTTGCTGAGATCGCCGTTGCGCGCAATAAGCTGGTTCCGGTTGTTATTGCGTTCGCAATTAACTATGCGGCTTATTTCGCAGAGATCTACCGCGGAGGCATCGAGTCAATCCCTAAGGGACAGTACGAGGCAGCAGAGGTTCTTGGCTATTCCAAGTTCCAGACCTTTGTGAAGATAATTCTTCCTCAGGTAGTTAAGCGCATTATGCCCAGCATAACAAACGAGGTCGTAACTCTGGTCAAGGATACCTCCATGGCATTCACGGTTTCATATCAGGAGATGTTCACCATCGGCAAGACCATAGCCAACTCACAGACCAGCTTCATGCCTTTCGTAGTAGCGGGCGTGTTCTATTTCATATTTAACGCAATTGTTGATTTCGTAATGGGTAAGATCGAGAAATCAATGCAGTATTACAGATAGGAGGCAAAGTCATGATTCTTCAGATGACCAATATCGAGAAAAGCTTTGAAGACTGCGATGTCCTCCATGACATCAGCCTCTCTGTAGACAGCGGTGAGGTCGTAAGCATTATCGGACCCTCGGGTTCGGGCAAGACGACATTACTTCGATGCGCAACGTTTCTCGAGAAGATAGATAAAGGTTCAATCAGATATCTTGATACACAGGCGGCATGGACAGATGAAAACGGCAAGGCAGCATATCTGTCCAAGAAGGACCTGGTACATGTTAAGAGCTATTTCGGGCTGGTATTCCAGCAGTTCAATCTCTTCCCGCACTACTCTATTTTGAAGAACATTATGGACGCGCCGATAAATGTCCAGAAGCGCGATAAGGTAGAGGTTGAGGAAGAAGCAAGGGCACTTCTTAAGAAGATGGGACTTGAGGACAAGGCAGATGCATATCCCTGCCAGCTCTCAGGCGGACAGCAGCAGCGAGTTGCTATCGCAAGAGCTTTGGCGCTTAATCCGGATATTCTCTTCTTTGACGAGCCTACTTCAGCGCTCGACCCTGAGCTCACAATTGAAGTACTCAAGATAATCAGACAGCTCGCAGACGAGCATATGACCATGGTCATTGTAACGCATGAAATGAGTTTCGCACGTGCAGTCAGCAACCGAGTCATATTCATGGACGGCGGATATATTGTTGAACAGGGCGCACCCGAGGAAGTATTCGGCAATCCTAAACAGGAGCGAACCAGGCAGTTTTTAAGGAGTTATGAACAGCAGTGAAAATCGACTATTATCTTATTGACCCAACAAGAAACACTACAATTCTTGCAGAAGGTAATGTTCCCAAGCCTAAGATGAGCAAGGTAGGCGCTGAGCTGATGAAGCTGGAGCCGATAGCCGAGCAGGCAGGCTTTGTTTCTTTGAATCCTAAGGCCAAGGGCATTGATATTACACTTGAGATGGCAGCAGGCGAGTTCTGCGGTAATGCAACGATGGCCGCGGCGGCACTGTTCTGCGAGAAGGCACGTATGCCCAGAGGAGAAAGCCAGGATGTGACAGTAAGTGTATCCGGTACACCGAATCCTGTAGACGTGCATATTGAGAAGACTGAGAGCGGCAAGTTCCGCGGAACCGTGAACATGCCCCGTCCGATAAGTGTTGAGGACCGCGATTTTGTATTCGGAGGTGTCAGGTACAGCCTTACACTTGTCGACTTTGGAGGCATCAAGCACCTTATCACTGAGGATATCAGAGACAGGTTCGTCGCTGAGCAGATGGTCAAGGCATGGTACTGGGAACTGGATGCGGCGGCACTCCGTCTTATGCTGTACAACCGCGATGAGAACCGCCTCGATCCGCTTGTTTATGTACCGGCTCTCGATTCACTGTTCTGGGAGAGCAGCTGTGCGAGCGGAACAACAGCCCTCGGAGCATACTTTGTCAAGAAGGACGGCGGCCCTATTAAGCACAAGATTAAGGAGCCCGGCGGAGAACTTACCATAGAATCCAATGACAAGGGCGAGCTTAAGCTGTCAGGATTTGTAAGGATTTTGCGCAAGGTTGAGGGAGTAGAAATGAACTGAAATACGGAGCACTTGGGGATAACCCGGTGCTCCTTTTTTCTTGTAAGCAGACTACAAGTATAGTATACTGAAAAGAGTGGGGTAATACACTTTAATGGAGAAGAATTATGTACAAAAATGCCGGATTCAGAAGAGTTGATACCGAGACCTTTGAGATGAAAATGCCGGAGGGAAGGGACTTTAAAATCCTTCAGCTGACCGATGTGCATCTGGGTTTCGGACTGTTTTCAAGGAAGAAGGACCACAAGGCGATGGTGACTGTGACCACGCTGATTGAGAGAACAAGGCCCGATCTTATTATTTTCACGGGTGATACCATATTCCCGCTGCTTTTTAAGACAGGAACGGGCAACAACAAACGTGAGGCCCGCAAGTTCGTGGAATTCATGGAGATGTTCAGAATTCCATACGCCCTGGTAATGGGC
>X415_White_Rhinoceros__coassemble_309_pt1 | contig 12011 bp, 12 predicted proteins | sample X415_White_Rhinoceros__metabat2_high_PE_001 | metagenome-assembled genome bin X415_White_Rhinoceros | reverse complement strand
TCGCCACTGGGGACGTTTCTTTTTGGCTACTCTTAACTGCCTCAATTCTCTGAGCAAGCGTGGGGTGATTGTACTCCAGCGCAACTACTACGGGGTGAGGATTAAGGTCCTTCAGCGCCTCGCGGTTCAGCTGCTTAAGCGCCGAGATTATGTCCTCGCCGTAGCCCTCTTTAGCTGCCATGGCGTCAGCGCGGTACTCGCAGCGACGGCCAAACCAGTTTATAACAAGGTCCGCCAGGGTGCTGATGGGCCAGGTAATAAGCTCCAGCATAAAGAGGAAATAATAATTCACCCCATCAAAGCCAAAGCTTGTGAACAAACTCGGGAAATTCAGAATTACGGCGTACAGACATATAGTCACGCATACGCGTATTATGTTCCCAAGCATCAGCTTAGGAACGTCTTTGTGCTTGGCATGGCCGAATTCATGGGCGAACACCGCTACAATCTGATCCTCTGTGTAACGCTCAATCAGGTTATCAGCGAGTGCCACGCGCTTGTTTTTGCCGATGCCTGAGCAGAAGGCGTTGGCCTTGGTGGTACGTCTGCTCATGTCCATGGAATCAATTCTCTTGACCCTCGCGCCGTACTTTGTACACAGCGCGAGAAGCTTCTCCTTGAGGCTTCCGTCCTCAAGCGGAGTGAACTTATTAAACAGTCGGAGGAAGATTCCCGAAGTCAGTTGCATCAGAATCAGGAATGCCGCAACACCTGCACAGGCAATCAGAATGCCCTTGTTGCCGAAATTCTCGAACGCACCCATGACAAGGAACATCAAGAAACCCATAAGGCAGAAGCCGAGCACAAACTTCTTAATCTGGTCGCCGAAGAACGTGCCCTTTGTCGCCTTATTCATGCCGTACTTCTCTTCTATGGTAAATGTTGCGTAGTACTCAAACGGCATATATACGATTATGTTCAGTCCCTCAAAAATCAGAGCGAACAGCACATAATGCACAAATGTGCCTCCGGGAAGGAGTTTGAATACCGTGGAGTAAATATTTCCCACAAGAAGCGCAATGTTAATCACTGCTAAAACGACCGATTTAACGGTGTCGAGCTTGCGCTTGTCCGAATGATATGCCTGCCAGCGATTGTACTCTGTCTCGTCATAGACATCCTTCACACAGTCCGGCAGCTCCCTCTTAGCTGCCACTTCCCTAAGATGATCAACGTATGCGTTGAATGCAATCTTCAGCGCGTACATTCCAATAACAAACCATTTCAACATAAACTACTCCTCCTTCTTCCTTCCTGATTCCTTAAGTTCCTTCTCAAAAGCCTCAGGATTCTTAAGATAATAGTCCTGATGATACTCCTCAGCCTCGTAGAAGCTCTTGAATGCCTCGATTGCTATCTCCGCCTGTCTGCCCTCCTCAGCCTCAAGCTTAGCTATAGCCTGTTCGGCAGCCTTACGCTCCGCCTCCGTCTGATAATACACTGCAAGCGTGTACGAGAAGCCCTTGTCTATGAACTGACCTTCCGCATCGAACGGATCAACATTCGCAAGAAATATCTCAAGCAGCTTCTCATAGGATACCCTGTCAGGATCATACAGCACGCAGATAGTCTCCCGATGCCCGGTCCGCTGCGCTTTCACATCCTCGTACCTCGGGTTGACCTCGTCTCCGCCCGAGTATCCGCACACAACCTTCTCCGCTCCGTATGTCATAAACACCGGCGTGATGCACCAGAAGCACCCGCCTGCAAAATACGCCTTCCTATAGACAAGCTCTTCCATGCCCATAAGCCTTACCAGATCGCCGAAGCTCTTATTATACTGCGCCTGCGTTATAGCGCCATTCTTCAAAAATGTATCCAGAGTCTGCTTCTGATTCAGAAACAGCGCCTTCTTCTTCTCATCTGCCATATTTACTCCTACAAATTAGGGACGTAGTCAAATTCCTCCAAATCTGCAAATTAGGGACGTAGTCAAATTCCTTCATTTCTACAAATTGGGGACACAGTCAAATTCCTTCATTTCTACAAATTGGGGACACAGTCAAATTATTACCTCGTACATTGTACCATAAGAAAAGCCGAATGACAGCAAAAATACTATCATTCGGCTTATTTCTATTTAATATTCATTGGATATTATTGCAATGCATAGTTCATAACACTACCACTTCATAATGTCGCGTACTTCTTCTCTTCCTTCTCAAGAGCCAGAGCCCATGCAGTCAATGCTGTGTAGATGATGCCCATTGCGCCAAAATCAATCTTCGAACCGATTCTGATTGATGTTGCGATGTCGAGGATGGTGCATACGATTGTAACTCCGAGCATTGTGTGAAGTGCCTTCTTACCTGTGAGTGCTTTCTGTAATTTCTTCATGATGTATATCTCCTTTGGGTTTGTTTGGTTTGTTTTCTTTTGATGTACCCATAATACCATCCGGGGAAATTCCATTCCATCGAAGGTCCTTACAAATTGCTTACACTTCTGTAAGAAATACTCATTACCAAGTAATATCCTTAGTGTATCTGCACGTAGGGAAATTACTGCATCCATAGAACTTCTGTCCTATATTGGAGCCATGCTTCGCAACCCTTAGTTGCAATTTGCCGCCACAATAGGGGCATATCATATCATCTGACGTCTGTTTATCGGATACCTGTTCTCTAGGTGGCTGTTCTTTAGGTGGCTGTTCTTTAGGCTGCTGTGCTTTAGAAGGTTCCTGTTTGAGTTCTTCCTTTGCCGGCTGCTCTTCTTTGGGTATCACGAAGGGTACCTTCTCCATATCGTCCGGCAGTTCCTGAATAGGGAATTGTATTATATTCGATTCAGGGTAAATATAAGAATTGCCTGCCTTCGGTCGAACATTCAAAACTCTCTTAGAAGAATACCTTCCGCCCTTTCTGTTTCTGATATTCTGAATGTGCTGCTCCTTGACCTCTTCTGACACCTGTGTGAAGGGATACAGTTTATTGAACAAACTGTCAACACTGTCCTGTGTTATTACTACTTCAGCATTGCAGGCTTTATCCAGCACTGTCCTAAGAGCATCCCTGCGATATAATACAACTGCATTCTTCTTATTTACCGTTACATTTCGAAACACGCATCTATCAGAAAATACAACAACAGAATGTATAGGAACATACTTGCCAACCTGTTTACGCAGCCATTTTATATGATTCTCATTTTGCTTTATAGGATTCTCAAATTTCGATTTATGAGATTTTCTTCCCGCAGGAAGTGTCTGCGTCCATGTCTTATCTTTCTCGTCGCCAAAAATCCATCCGCTATAATTCTTGCTTTCAAATACATACATTCCTGTTTCATGGATCATTATGATATCTATTTCGGTAGTTTCACCATGTTCCTTGGGTAAATAGCAATTAAACAGAAATCTTGCGCCATCACCTTCAAATCCTTTTAACTGCTTATAAGTCAAGTATTCCCCCCTCGTACCCTTATCAAAGCGCACCAAGTAATATGGCTTCTGAGTGAGTTTATAGTATGTTGTCTTTTTATATTTTTTTTCAGGTATCACATAGAATAAAACTATTACCAATGCCAGTAAAAGCAGATAATCCATACCTAATCCCCTCTCAGTCATAACTTATAACTACACAATTAGTGTAACATGCCTCTCGACAAATACAAGTTTCTTGTGCATAATGATTATATACATAGCGCGTAAGGAGGTTATCATGACACATTTTTTTCTGTGCAGCCTGATTCATTACGGTGTTCTCGGCGGCGGCCTGATTGTTGACGGCGATTCGGTCACCTACAAAACAACCAAGCTCACCGTTGAGAAGAAATACAAAAATCTCCGCCTCGATAGAAGCGAGATTGACAATATCACCTGGCACTGGAGCGTATTCCCCGTAGCAACCTTCTTTATGAAGAACGGTGAGAAGTATAAGTTTCTTATTTTCAACAAATGGCGCTTTATGAAGGTATATCAGGAATGAAGGGGGATGTAATATGAACAGGCGTAACAGGCAGCTGGTACTCGCCGCACTTGGCATAGTCGTTATTTTAATCGCAGTATTTGTAATCAGGGCAATCACCTCACGTGAGGCCAAAATGTCGGTATCCGTAAGGGGCGGCCGTGCTGACAGCTCTTCCGGATATTACTACACGCTGTGCGCCGGCGATCAGTTCTACGACCACTTCTCGTGCACCACGTCTGAGCATTATGACGAAGAGGACTGCATTCTGACAATAGAGAAGGTCACCAAAGACTATGTGACGGTTAACTCTTACGGCTCCACCAATGACCTGACCTACGGCGAAACAATGAGACTATTCCCGGAGTATATGATGTACGATAATTCGGACAACACCTACTACATAATTCAGTTCTCACCCATAAAATAATAACAGGGGCTCTTACGCAAGAGCCCCTTATTCATTCTACATTCTTACATGTTCCATCTCAATCAGGTTCCATGGCTGCTTCTCAACCACTTCCCTGTCTGCAAACCCGACCGACTGATAACACCTGTGCGCTATTTCATTGCCTTCGAAGACGCCGAGGTTAATAACGCTTACGCCCAGGATTTCGTAGGCGTACTTAAGTCCGAGCTCGAGCATCTGTCTGCCATAGCCCCTGCCGCGTATAGAATTATCAACTATAACCCAGCCGAAACGCAGCACCTTCGGATCTTTGTGTAAATATCGCATGATAAAGCTGCCGACCACCCTGTTCTCATCGTCAACCGCTACCCAAGGGTAGAAATTGTCGGGTTCCTCACAGTTGCCGTTCTTTTTGGTATACACTTCGTCTATAATCGCCCCCGCAAGCGGATACTCGCCAAAAAGGTTGCCGCCCCATTTGAGGTATATATCTTCATTCGTAATCCAGCTTGCGATGATATCCGCATCGCAGCTCTTGTATGGACGTAATCTTAGCATCAGTTATTTCTCCTATTCTCTATGCTCGCCGTCACAAATCTCTCGGCAGCATGCGCAAGCATCGGAATTACAAAGCAATTGGAAATAAAATACACAAACCCAATTCCCAGCGAGAACAACATCGAGGACAGCATTTCATAAGCAATCTTCTTCAGGTTTTTGTCGCGGCAGATAATAGCTTCGACTGCGATATCTGCACAGAATACTATCGCATTGAGCGGTATCGCCATGAAAACTTTGAGACCGTTAAAACGCAAGAGACCGTAAATAAAGGTCTGCATGAAGACTCTCTGTACAATCTCCATCGTCGCTGCTTCAAGGCATCTGAGTGCAATAGTCTCATCACTTGTCCTTTTGCGTCCCGCAACAAGAACAACGAGCGAGGAAATAACAACAGTTGCTATAGCAGTCAGCCACATCTGCCAGCTTATAAGCGATTTAAAATCAAACGGTATCCGGTCGAAGATTATACACACCGCTACCGCGAACGGGAAGCTCACAATCTGCATGCAGAACGGCATCGCGCGATAGCATTTCTCCTTGGCCGCGAGCTTCTGAAGCAGCACGTTCAGCCCGTAGAGGATTCCGCTGACCGCAAAAGCTGTTACACAAATCAAAACATAGGACATGGCATTTCTCCTTCGCAATTAGGAATTGCTTAAATTATACCACATTTCATTTATTGTGCGATGGTGTAGAGCGAGTAGAAGTAAGTCTTTCTGTCCATAAGGTCTGCGAAAGTACCTGCTTCTGCGATGCGACCGTCCTTAAGTGCGATGATTTTGTCGAAACGTGAGAGAATCGACTCCTCAAGGGCGTGAGTAACAACAATCTTGGTCTTGCCTTCAAGGTCAAGAAGCGAATTCGTTACGTGGTAAGCTGTTTCTTTGTCGAGAGCTGCTGTAGCCTCATCAACGAGAAGAACCTCGTTCTCAAGCAGAAGGCTGCGGGCGATGGAGATTCGCTGGCGCTCACCGCCTGAGAGGTTGGCTCCGCCCTCGCCGCACTTGTAGTCCTCGCCCTTGTCACGGATAAGAGCTGACAGACCTGCGCGCTCGATTGCCGAATCAATCTTCTCCTTGGGGAAATCTCTGAACATTGTGATGTTCTCGCGGATAGTGCTGTTGAATACGAATACTTCCTGCTCAATCATTGACAGATTGTCATACAGTGAATCGGTCTTGATATCGCGGATCTCGTTGCCGCCGACGGTAATTGAACCGCCGTAATTATCGTAGGAGCTCATGAGAAGCTTGAGAATGGTGGATTTACCACTGCCGGAGCCGCCTACAAGTGCGTAAGACTTGCCGTCTTCAAAGGTAACGTCGATGTCGTGCAGAACCTCCTTGCCCTCTTCGTAAGCGAAGCTCACACCGTTAAGCGCGATGTCGCAGGAATCGCTGTCGATGGTAAGTGTGCCTGTATCGCCTGCGGTTGCGAGTGCGTCAGCCATTTTCCTGATAAGCGCCTTGCCGGCCTTGATGCCTGCGATGGTCGAAGGCATCGAGCTGATGGGTGTTAAGAGGTAGTTCATGAGGTTGACGAACAGAAGCAGTGTGCCGGCGGTGATGTTGCCCGACTTAATCGAGATGAGCACACCGATGAGGAACAGTCCGAACTGTGTTCCGGCGCCTGCGAGGCTGCCGATGAAGCCAATGACGCTCTTGGTGATGGACTTTTTGCACTTAACGTTCTCCAGCTTAGCGTTTGACTCGTTCAGGCTCGTCTGAACCTCGCGCTCAGCCTTAAAGCACTTAACTACTGAGAAGCCGCGCAGAATCTCAGATACGCTCGCCACGAAGCCTGCATTTCTGTCAGAGGTCTCCTTCTCGAGCTTGACAAGCGACTTGCCGGTAAGCAGTGAAACTGCGACGGGCAGAAGCAGAAGGCCGATGGTGATAATTGTCAGAAGCGGGCTTGCCTGGAGCATGAGTGCAAGTGCGCCGAGGAACAGAAAGCTCTGGGAAATAAGTCCGATGATTCCGTTCAGATACCCTGTCTCGATGCTTGTCGCATCGTTTGTGAGTGCTGAAACGTACATTGCACTCGACTCGCCCTTGAACGCGTAGATATCCTTCTCAGTAATGAGCGCCATGACCTTCTCTTTATAGTTGATCATCGCTATCTTGATGAAGCGGCCGTTGAACAGCGAGTACAGAAGTCCTGTAGCAAGAATTCCCCCAAGTACGAGCAGTGTCTCAAGCGCTACGCTCTTCAGCGCTGCAAGGCCCTGACCCTCAGCGATTACATCGGTAATATTCATTAAGAGCTTCGAGATCAGCAGCGAGAATGCGTCTGCTGCGAGACCGAATATTGCGAGTAACACAAATCTGAAAACATTGTTTCTAAAGAACTCTTTTGTTAAAACCTTTACTTTCATTTCTTATCTCTCCCTTTGTTTTGTTTTATTTCCTTCCAGAGCTTCATCGCCCCGTTATCCTTCTCTTCCGCGATTACGCTCTCAACTGCATCCATGGCACTCACTCCGATATCGTCGAAGACTGCCGATTCCTGCGTAATCTCGCCTGCCAGAAGCACGTTGTCACAGTTGTGGACCGGGTTGGCGTCGTATTTCGCAGCATATTCGTATGCCTTTTGAAAATACCGTCTCGCGCCTTCCTCGTCATGCCTTGCCATCGACCAGTACCCCGCGCCGCCTTGGAACACCGCGTTGACCTTGTCCAAAAACGTGCCCACCTGAGGATCAATGGTGAACGCCTTTGTGACCTCATCAAACATGTCACTCACCTGCGCTGCCTTATCAAGGCGGTTGGTGTAAGCGTAGGCATTGGCGAAACCGCTGACCACTCTTATGAACTTGTTGATTAGAAGCGGCAGGCTGTCCGCAAGATGATGCATGCCCTGCTCGTAATCCTTCTTGTAATTGATGTAAATCATGGCGAGCATGTCATCGTTAATATTGCCGACATTGTTCGCAGCAAGCACCTCGATTGCCTCGTCGATTCTGTTCTGCTGCAGCAGGCAGAACGCTATCTCGTTCTTGATTTCAATCTCGCTAAACTCGTTCTTGTCGTCCTGCGTCAGAAGCGTAACTGCCTTATTAAACAGGGTAATCGCCCTGTCGAAGTAGTCGCCGCAGCCCGCAAATTTTGTCACCTTAAAAAGCTCAGCCGCATTGTAGACAATCTTCAGATTGTTGGGGAACTTGAGCAGTGCATCACTTACGACATCGATTGCCTCCGTAATCCTCATCTGATTCTTGAGCCTTCGGACGGTTTCAATTATCATCTCAGGACTCTCGTCTGACATTTCGTACCCGATAAGCGCGTCCACCGATACCTTGAATACCTCGGCGATTGCCACAAGACTGCTAAGCTCCGGCTCCGACGCCCCGCGCTCCCACTTGGATACTACGCCGAGACTCACATTAAGTCTCTCTGCTAACTCCTCCTGGGTCATGTGGTTCAGCTTTCTAAGATTTCTTATGTTCTCTGATAACTTGATCTGCATGTTGGCTTCCTTTCTTCTTACAGGTACTATTCTATAGGATGATTATAACATGTTACAGATATGATTTCGACAGTTTGTAGATATTTTATTTTACATATTGTAGAATTGTGTTGCAAAAGGGGACTCGCCACTGGGGCGAGTCACATTCTTTCTTCCTGCAGTCTTATTATTTCTTTGTAGTAGTCTACCGCGCCGGGCAGTGTGCCGATTTCGATGTTCTCATCGATGCCGTGCATGCCGGCCATCTGCTCGGGTCCGTATACGATGGGACTGAAGCGGACGCAGCCGTCACAGACATCGCCATAGAAGCGGGCGTCAGTAGCGCCGGTAACGACGTAAGGCATGATGCCCACGCCGGGGAATACTTTGTTGATAGCTGAGGTGGCAATTCTGAAGGGCTCCCCGTTAAGGTCTAAAGCCTTCGAAGGATCATTCTTTCTGATAACGGTTGTCTCTATATCATACTTGGCTGCGATATCGGACACGATTTTGATACTCTCGTCCGAAGCCTGATGGGGTATATATCGCATGTTCGCGCATACAACAGCTTCCTGGGGAAGTACATTGTAGCCGTCCGAGCCGGACTGCATAGTGAAGCCCATCGTAGTCTGAAGCATTGCGGCTGCCTGTGCTGAAATCGCGGGCATAACCTTCTTCAAAAGAGGCTTGAACAGCCCGAGGTTCACCATGACCATCTTCAGACCGAAGTTTCTGCAATACGGTGCCATGTCCTTAAACATCCTGTCAACCGCAGGCGAGAACTCAGCCTTAAAGGGCGACTTCTTCTCGACCTCGGCAATAAACTTGGCCAGACGGGGAATCGGTGTGTTCTTGCCGGGAGTGCTGGCATGTCCGCCCTTGGAGCGGGCCGTGAACTTCACATCGCCGTAGCCCTTCTCGAATATTCCGACTGTGGCGAACGTTCCCTTAACTCCACCGATGGGGTCGAGAACCATTCCGCCGCCCTCGTCACAGAGCATGAACAGGCGGATTCCGTTGTCCTTAAAATACTTGCACATCTTGGGTCCGCCGCTGCCGCCTATCTCCTCGGTACAGCCACTCACAAGATATACGTCGCAGGCGGGCTGATATCCTGAAGTAATCAGCTCCTCAGCTGCCTGATAAAAAGCCATGACGCTGCACTTTGTATCGCCCGAGCCGCGGCCCCAGATCTTGCCCTCGGCTACCGTACCCGAGAACGGCTCAAAGCGCCACTGCCCTTCAACCGGCACTACATCGATGTGGCTCATGAGCACAATCGGCTGAAGTGAAGGATTTGTGCCCTTCCAGCACAGCATGATGCTGCCGTCGAAGCTACGGTACTCACAGGTTGCAAAAACCTTCGGGAACAGCTCCCTAAGGACGCCGTGGAAGGCCTCGAACTTCGGGTTCGCCTCGTCTCCGACCTTCGATACGGTCTCGTGCTGAATCATCGTCGCAAGCTTGGCGCAGTACTCATCGATACGTGCCTTGTCGGTCGAATACGTATACTCCGAAACCCTAGGCTTCACAAGAAGCGTCCTGATAACCGCGATTGCGAGCACTATTACGATAAGTGCCAGAATGCCCAAAAGAATATATAAGAATATCATTTACCCGTGCCCTCCTCTGCTTTTTTGAATAACAGGTACGAATGCCCGATAGCGATTCCGCCGCTTAAGAGCATTAAGAAGCCGACACTTGAAATCAGGTTCGGCAGGCATATGAACAGCACTGCCATGAGCACGAGCGGGATGGCAACGACCCTGATATTTTTGCGGAAATACTTCACTGCCATCGCGCCGAACAGTGCGGGCACTACGTTGTTGAACGCGGGCGCCAGAACCGGTGATTCAAGCACGGGGCGGAGCGGAATCAGAAGGATTACGCCCAAAGCGATAACCGCAGTCGTGACAAGCGAAGAAGTTGCAACCGACAGCGTCGATACAATCTCGTCCTCGGGTGTGCCGGGCTCAGTGCCCACGATATCGCGCGCGTTCATGGCGCAGGGCACCTTCATGTTAATAATGTTGCCGGTCAGGAATGCCAGATAGCTTCCGCCCGACCCCAATATGGGTAAATAAATCAGAAATTCAACGATACAGCTCGGAATATAAATAATTGCGACCTGTGCCAGACCCTTGCCAAATGCCCCCATATCAGGCATTGCGTTAAGTGTGAGGCCCATTAAGAAGGGTGATGCCAAAAGCAGGACGATTCCCATGCCAAGGCCGATGCGCCCGAAGGTATGCGTGCGCTTTATATATGTCTCATAAAACTTCATGTTCTTCTCTTCGTTCATAGCCCTACCCCCTTAGAAAATCAGGCCGACAACAACTGATGCCGCCATTCCGATAAGCATGCTGCCTGCGATTGAGAAATTGTCCAGCCAAACCTTGTTCTTCTTCTCGGAGAAATAAGTGAAGACGCCCATCGCAATTGCCGAGAACGCAAGCGTAACCAGCTGCAGATACTCGCCCGTGCATACGAGCCTGCCGCCCTGCAGCTGCACAAGCTCAGCGATATAGCTTCCGATATAAGCGGTGATAAGTCCGATGAACATAGCTGTCATGGCCTCGCCGGCGAAGGATTTGGAACCCTCCTTTTTAGGCTTGCCCGTAAGCTTTTTGGAGTAAGATTTGCCAAAAAAGAACATGCAGATACATCCCCAGATGATTCCGACCGTGAGCAGAAGCGCAATCGTGGTGAACGCGGTTGTGTTCATCTCGCTTGCGACAAGGCCCGAAAGCCCGGCGCTCTTCGCGGCGATATCAGCGACGCTCGTCTCATAGTGGAGCGCGCCGATAACCGAGAGCCTCAGCCACGGAAGCGGAATTCCGAGAGTACCTGCAAGTGCAATGACGCCCAGAAGAATGCTTATACTGGGCAATATGGTGAACGTAACGGATGAGGTGATCGCCCTCTTAAGCTTTTTAACGTCGATACCCATGGCGACGCCAGCTCTGTAAGCCCTGATCATAGAAAACAGGCTGAAGCCCACTACGAGCAGGATAATCACTGCACTGATCAGGTACAGCGGTGCTGAATTCAGCGTTGACAGAATGTCCATATTCAATTCTCCTCCCTTAATCCTATAGACAGCCCCTCAGCTGTCCCTCATATCCTATATTATTTATTATTTGAGGAAATGTGCCAGTGTTTCAAAGCATTTCCTAACATCAATAGGTTTCGCAAGATGCTCGTCCATTCCTGCAGCAAGAGCATCTGCCCTGTCTTCCTCGAAGGCGTTGGCTGTCATTGCAATAATCGGCATGCGCTCCTTCTGCCCCTTAAGAAGCTCTCTGATAGCCTTCGTCGCCTCGTACCCATTCATTCTGGGCATCTGTACATCCATGAGAATGCAGTCATAGTAGTTCGGCTTGTTGTGGTCAACCATTCGCTGTATGATTGCAACCGCGACGTCACCGTCACTCGCCTCGTCTACAATAAAGCCGCCTTCCTCAAATATGTTCTTCGCAATCTCGCGGTTCATCTCGTTGTCCTCGACAAGGAGAAGCCTGCGTCCCTCAAACGATACGGCGCTGATCTGCTCCTCAGGCTCAGCCTGCTCGCGCTTCTCAGTGTCAATCTTCAAATCAAGGATGATTTCGAACGTGGTTCCGTGTCCAAGCTCCGAATAAACCTCAATCGTGCCGCCCATCAGGTCCACCAGACTCTTAACAATGCTC